>OFHB01001376.1_pt1 | contig 13959 bp, 15 predicted proteins | sample 1521881 | NCBI WGS metagenome assembly OFHB01 (sample SAMEA3504090, study PRJEB24116) | mouse gut metagenome | biome: mouse gut; feature: mouse-associated habitat; material: faeces | place: Denmark | collected 2011
CAGCTTCTCGGAGTCGCGGGCGTTCATCTGGCAGCCGAAGGTTTGCGTAAAAAAGCTTGGGCGGCGGCCGTTTATCCGTTCAAACTCCCGAACCCACTCCCGGCACTTTGCCATAAAATAGTATTGCCTGGCTGGTTCTTCTATAGGTGGTTCCGCATTTACCTCTATTTTATCTAAATTAGTTTCATTATACATTTCTCTTGACATTTTTACCTTTCTATTATATAATCAAATAAAGAAATGAGTTTTTAACCGTACAGCCTTATGGCTCAAGCGGGGTACTCGTTTCTTTTTTTATGTTCATGATGTCATATAAATACATTTTTTTATCTTCTGCATGTCTTATAACAAGCTCTACGTGAAACACATTATAACGTAAAACCTCTCCATCGTCATCAAAAATCGGAAGGGCAAAGCGAGAATCATATCGATACCATCCAAATCTGGCATTTTTATCATGCTTTTTTGCCAAATTCTCCCGAAATCTCTTATTTTCGGCAATCTCTATCATTTCATAGGAATCACCGCCGTTTTTTCTTAGTATATATCAAAACGGCTGTATTTACCAGCATAATTTAACTATATATCAATGTGTCAATACACTAGGTTCAATACTAATATTCATAAAATTGCCCCACAAATTTCAGTTTATATACTTGATATTCCCGGCCTTTCGCCTTTTATTTCCATTCCATCCGTAACTTTCTTTTTGATGCCACACAATCGGACAAATGCAGATTGATCAATGTCTGATAAGGTATCCCCAGGCTTTCCGACTGGCTTTTGAAATACTCTATGGTTTCTCTGTCTATATTGATGGTATTCTGTTTTTTTACTCTGTTTGAGTATGGATTTTTTCTTGGATTCAGGTTTTCGATATCATATTCGTCTCTCAACATCTTTGCCAACCTTTCTGATAAATATTTTTCTCTTGGACTGGCTGAACATTCTTGTCATTGTCTCTACAGCGGTACTCCATCAGATAGCAGTCTTTCATTTTTCCCTCGTGCAGCTCATGCTCTGGTAAACTTTCTGCGATATGGAATCCGACTTTCTGATAACATCTAATCGCCCTCACGTTATCCTGGTGGGGATCCATGATGACGGCGTCGGCCTGTTTTTCTTCCCGCAGGAACTGTAAGACAAGCTTCAAGTATTCTGTCCCGATTCCTCTGTCCCAGTAATCAGGCTCTCCGATGAACTGATCCATGCCGTATACGGTCTCGTTCCGATTATCATATTCATATTCTTCACAGCCTTCGTCAGTTATGGGATAAATCTGTCCGTATCCAATGGGATCCCCTTCATATTCCAGGATGACTTTCATCGCGGCATCATTGTCATCTTCCGAATCTTCTTCAAAAAAATCCTGGTAAATCAATTCTTCCGTATACTGCTTGTCTCTCCCCTCATAGAACTCCAGGACGCGCATATCCGTCATCCATTTGAGCAAAATGGCAGAATCATCGGGAACCATAGTTCTTATTCTGATTTTATCCTGAGTTATATTCACCATCCGTCACCTCTTGCCAAAAAACTGTACACAGCGTTCATCCTGTTTTGTTTCCTTTTCGGAAAAATGCTCCCACTGCTTAAAATTTGACATAATTACATGTTCATACATATGATTACTGGATTTGCACTCACCTGACGATTTTTCAACTGGAATTCGTCCTTATAAATGAAGTGTTTTTTCATTTATTAGGAAATCATTGATATAAACAAAATCACATCCAGCATTCAAAGATGTTAAAAAGTCCTTTTCTTCATCACCGACAAACAATATCTCTGCTTCCCGAATTTCAAATGCATCCGCTATGTAGCATATTCCACCTTTATTGGGCTTTCTTACACCACATATTTGTGATGATACATATAAATCAAAATAGGGAAGAATATTTTCTATTGCAGGTTTGAAAATATAGTCAGGCATTCCATTGGGCAAATCTGTTAAACAGGCTATTTTGAAGCCCGAATTTCGACATTTCTTTAACAATTCTGTAGAATATTCATATATATTTGCCTTTAAACGCAAGCTTTCAAAAAATAGTCCTATTACTTTGTTTGTATCAGGTTTTTCTCCCCAGTTTGAAATAATATCATTAAAAATATCCTCTGGCTTTATTTCATATTCTCTCTTACTGGTACGAGGATTATAAGATTTTAATTTATTCGCAGATTCTTGTATATCATTTTCTGATAAATTCAATTTCAAAAGTTCATTCAATTTTTCAAATCCACCAATATAATAATCGCTCCAGTTCAGTGGCATTCCCGCAAATTCCATTAAGGTTCCGCCTAAATCAAATACAATAGCCTTTGGCATCTCACCCTCCACAGCTTCCAAACTATGACCGTTTTAGTATAACGGATTATCCCAACCATTACAATGAAAATCTGCACACAATTTCATAATCAATTACATTGAGCCCCCTTTCCAAACGGGTATATCGCAGCTGACCCCTGAAAAATCATAAAATACCAGATTTACGAATAAACATGCGCAGACCTGTATATTTCCAACATCAGCTCTTGTGCAGACCTTTCGATAAAATCTTAAACCCATTTTTCATCACACTGGCAATCAGACATTTTTCCTTCTTGCTCCATTTGGGTCTATAAGGTTCCTCATTTTCCTTTAGCAGTATATTGCATCCATAAAACAGCTTTTCATAAATATGCCGAATATGCTCTTCCCTGCTATCGCCGATAAATCTACAGTTCATTGAATGTGCTATATCTGAAAACAGATTCCAGTAATTCAGAAAAAGACTGCAATTTATTTTTCCGATGTTCTTTTTCCTAAGGATTGCTGAGGATAAAAGAAATTCATCTTCTTTCGTATTGATCAGCAATCCCTCCTCCCGCGCAAACGCCATCGTTTCCTCTTTGGTCGGAAAAGATCTTAACATGCCGTCTTTATCAAGCAGAAACCCGTCAATATCATCTGTATACCAAATAGCATAACACGTTTCCTGCAAAACCTTAAATCTAATCAGATAATATTGTTTCTGCAGTTCTTCACTCATATTACTATTCCTCTCCACTATGGGCATTTCCCTTCAACCATCTATTGAAAAATACTGCAGATCCTCAAATTCATCATCCGAAAATTCAAATGTAAAAATATGTGTATCATCAAATGATTGCTCAAAGTAATTTACCCGGCCATTCTCGTAGTCAATAACAGGCTTGCCCAATTTTTCTTTGATCTCATCAAAACTGAACGTACCAAACACTTTCGTAATATAAGGCATCATAAATTCTACAATAAAATTTAGATGTGCATTGTATTTTTCAGATAATGTTTTGACCTGTTCCAAATAATTTTCTCCAGGCTCTTCATCCCAGGCAAAAATCAGTCCATTGAACTCAAAAATAAATTGTTCTAAATCTTCATTAAATTCCATGATATCTTCCTCCCCAAATACGGATTTCCATCCGAAATCATAATACCATTTTTCATATTCAATAACGAATCCTTCGGCCATACAGGCGGCATATACAGCATCGAGACCCTCAATGCAGAAAGACGTTAAGGAAATAGCGACGAGTCACACTCCCTTTAGTCCCACCAGAAATACCAGACGGTAGACCGCCGCAGGGTGTCGGCCAGGGCTGCGATCTCTTCAAAGTTCTGATCCATGTCCGGGCAGAGGCCGTACTGTTCCACGGCCACCTCCATGGCCTCGTTCCCCGGGACTGGGGCCGGGAGGTGGAACTCCAGCTCGTCATGGGTCATAGCCGCAGGAACCGCGCCATGCTGCCGGAACCAGTATTTTGCTGCCGCCATCAGCTCCGGCGTGTCGGGGCAGTCATTCCAGTTGCCGAAGGGCAGGTAGGCGAAAATCTCCCAGGGGTTCTTCACCGGGATTTTCGCCAGAATCAGGGGACAGGTCATCTGCGTTCTTTCGCACCAATAAGAAGCGAAACGGCAGTTGAGTTCATCCTCTGTATCCGGCTGCGCGTCTTCCTCCATCTCGCCCAGGACTTCCTCCCAGTCCATGTCGTCGTCCTCGGCATCTTCCTTGCGCTGGCCGATCAACTCCTCTAAGACTGCTTTGCCGTCTTCCACGGGAACGGCCAGCATCTTCTCCCGGTATTTTGCTACTTTCTCCGGTTGGAAGGCATAGTCGTCAGCGCCATCGTTTTCCGGGTCGGTGTTCATCACAAGGCACTCCCACAGGGTTTCGTCCACCTTCACCAGCAGGGGGATAAAGCCTTCCCGCACGCCGAGGCGCCGGGCATAGCGGTATGCCGACATGATGGGGTCATCGTCCCTCATGGAGGGAAAATAGGTGCATTCGCAGTCCAGGTACTTCATCATGGCCTGCGCCAGCTCCGAGGGCTCCAGGGTATCTTCGTCAAAGTCCTGGCTCTGCCAGTTGGTGAAGCGTCTTTGTATCACCTTTGCCATGGCCTGGTAATAGTCCTCGTCGAAGGGGAGGAACAGGTAGGCTTCCTCCCGGAATTCGTCAGAGTGGTACTGGGCTTTGCCGAAGTATTCCAGGGCGTAGTCGTCAATGTCGGCGGGGTAGTACGGCTGGTCGTTTTCCCCGTAGTAGTATTGGGCAAAGGCCTGGCCCTGCCGGTTGAACAGGGTGGAGTGCAGGCAGCCGGACAGTTCTTCCCGGATGAATGTCCGCAGGTCTGTGTTGCCGGGGCGGGCTTTGGCCTGTTCTGTCATGGCGCTGTATTCCTCCAGGAAATCATCGCCCATCAGGTCATGTTCCATGCACCAGCGCAGGTAGATGGCCATGTGGTTGTAGGCGTTGATGGGGGCGATGTCCAGCCCCTTTTCTTCGATGCTCTCTATGTGGCAGATGGCATAGTCCATTCCGGTGGTGTCGTCATCCTCGCCGATGTCGTCATCTTTGTGGCTGGCATCCTTCTTACCGTCATCCTTTTGGCTGGCATCCTTTTGGGGGCTGTGCTGCTGTTTTTGAATCTCTTCCTGGCACTCCTGAATCACTGCTGTGGCATTTTCATTGGTGGAATCCAGCTCTGCCCAGCGGCGGGCGTAGGGGATGGCCTTTTCCTCCTGGCCGTAGAGGTATTGGTAGCCGTAGGCCATGCGCATATTCCACTCTGCCTTGTGCTGTCCTTCTTCCCGGACGGATTCCAGCACCTGAAGGGCTCGCTGGAGGGCTTTGTCCCCTTTGCCGTTGGGGGCGCCTGTATCGTGGTCGCCGATGATAGCGTAGTTTTCCAGCGCCCGTGCCAGGGCGTAGGCGGTGCGGTAGTCCCGCCAGTCTTCGGGGATGGCGTTGAGCGCCTGGATGCAGCGGGTGTACTCGTCCTGGTCGTTCCACTGCTCCAGCTGCCGGTAAAATTTGTCGGCATTCTCCGGGGTGTAGGGGATATAGTCCATTCCGGTCAGGGATTCTTCCAGTTCCTCTATGTCCGCGGCGTCCTCCTCCGGTCTTTTCAGGGGCACTGTGGCTGCCTCCCGGCGGAAGGTGTGGAAGTTCGCCCAGGGTAGGTGGGTATTTTTAAAAAAGGTCTCTGCCCTATCCAGCGCCGCGGGGAGATCCCAGGCGATGAAGTCCACATAGCCGCAGTAGATGCCGGTGGCTCCGCCGATGAGGGTGAGCGCTTCTGCGCCGTCTCCGGCGGTGAGGGCTTCCTCCAGGCTGTCCCGGAAGTCGAAGATTTTCTGGCTGCCTTCCTCTTCCTGCAGGGTGCACAGGGGGTAGCAGAGGAAGCCCGCCACTGCGCCGTCGGCGTGGAGATTGTCCATGTGGTAGTTGTCGGCGTTCAGGTAGCCGTTGATGAGCGGGGCGCAGCAGGTGGAACCGGCGATGGTATCCAGCCGCCAGTCGGCGTCCCGGTCTTCATTGGGGGTCATTTGATAGCCCAGGTAGCATTCCAGGCAGGCCTTGGGGTCGGTGGACAAATCCAGCCCCAGTTCCCTCAGCTTGTGGGGCAGTTCGGTCAGGGTGATGGAGGGCTCCTCTCTGGGCGCTTCCAGCACATCCAAGGAGTCGATGTATCTCATGTGGGGGATTTCGCCCAGCATCTGGTCGGTGAGGGTGACGATGGCCCACCAGACCCGGTTTTCCTCCTCCCGGAGCATGGGGAGCAGCTTTTGGCAGTAGGCAGAGAGGGCAAAGGTGTTTTCGCCCCGCTCTTCCAGCCAGATCTGTACATCCTCCCCGGATACCTCCCAGCCCAGGTCTGTGCGGAGGCTTATATCGGGGTTGGGCTGGCGGCCTACCAGGATGTTCCAGTGTTGCAGCACTTTTTCCGGGGCGTGGCTGCGGAAGTATGCCAGTTGGAACAGCTTGACTTTGTCTCCCTCCGGGGTGAGGATCAGTTCATGTTTCTCTCCGTTGCATCCTATTTCAAAGGAAATATCGTCAAAGACCAGGTGCAGGACTTCCTCCATCTGGGCCGCGATCTCCGCGCCCCGGAGGTGTTCCTTGTCCTCGTCCATCATCCGGCGCAGCTCCGCTTCCCGCTCGGCAAAGGTTTCCCACCAATTTACCGTCCGCTCCCGGAAGCACTCTGCAAACTGGGGAAGCGCGATACGTTCCTCGCAGTAACCGATCATTTCCCTGGTGTCCTCATCGTCCGGGCAGGCCTCCAGCGCCCTGCGGAAGTAGGGCAGCGCCCGCCCTTCCTGATCCAGGTAGTAATAGGCATATCCCATACGGAAGTTCCAGAAATGGTCGCCTGAGAAATATTCTTCATGGGGCGTCAGCAGGGCGATGGCTTTTTTGAGCGCCGCCCGGTCGGAGCGGAGGGTGCCCCAGTTGTTGTAGGCTCTGGCCAGTTCGCTGTCCATCTCGGGGGTGCGTTCTTCGGCGGGGATGGCTTCCAGCGCGTGGATGATCTCCTGGTATCTGTCCTCGGCGTTCCATCTCCGGCACTGTTCCAGCAGATTCCCTTTTTGTTCCTTATCTTGGGCTGTTTCTTCCGGATGGGGGAGGGGCTCCTTTCCGCTTGGTATGGGGCTCTTTCCGCCCGGCGCAGCGCCCTTCTCGCCCGGCACGGGGCTTTGGGGGCTGCATCCGCCGGAACCATACAGTTCCTGGCGGAGGTTTTCACAGTCCTCTGCCATGGCGAACATATCTTCCTCCGGCACCAGCTCGTGCAGGTCATAGCTGAGGGGATCTCTGACAAAGTCAGAAAGAGCCCTGTTCATGGCGGCGTGCTCCTCCGGCGTGGCGGTCACGCGGATGAGGCGGGAGGGCGTAATGTACTCGTCCAGGTCGTGGAGGTCTACTGCCCCGCTGACGCTGCACTCCAGCAGGATGGCGGCCAGATCCGTGACCAGGTCGATGGCGAAGTGGAAGTCCATCTCCCAGCCCTCGGGATAGGTAAACACCAGATATTCCACCGTCTGATGGAAGTCCCAGTTCTGCTTGTCCAGTCCAATCTTGGCAAAGATTTCGCTGAGGGAAATCTCATCTTGATCCTGATCTTTCAGAAATTCAATCAGGTTCAGGCTATCGTCTGTCCCGCCAATGTAGTTGCCCCAATATTTGTCGATATACATCTTCTGTGTCCTCCATTCTGAAATCAGCCGCTCAATGAGTCGGTTTAAATGCTCCCACCACGCAGGGTCGATTTCTCCGCTGTCTTCTTTTTTCCAGAGCTCCACGCTCTCCCGGATGCCGTCCTCGTCCGGCACCTGGTTTTTTATGTCGGTGAGCTGTCTCAGCAGGCAGGCAAGGGCCTTTTTGGATGCGGTGAAGTCTGTCACCTGGTTCCATGGGCTGTCCCGGTGTCCTAAGTCCAGCCTGCCCTCGTCCTTCCACCGGAAGTACAGTTCTGCCAGAGCCATGGCGGTATTGTCAAAGAGGAAGTCGAATGATCTCGCCCAGCTCCATCACCGGATGTTCCGGTATGTACTCATTTTCCAGGATGTGGATCACATCCTGTCCTTCGTCGCTCTCCCATGCTTTTATGCCCCAGGCGCCCATGTCAGTACCTCTCTTTCTGTCGAATATCCTCTCGGAATCTCCAGTCCGCATATCACGCGGCTTTCCGGAAATCCTTGGGAGCGACTCCTCCCCTTTTCCAGGTGCCGTCCTGCCACAATGCCCGCCGCATCCCCTATATCGCCATCTTTCTCTTTCAGAACTACTTACCTTCGCGCTCTTCCCAAGCGCTCCAAAGTTTCTCTTTATACAACAATTCCTCCGTTTTTCATCTACGGTCAACGCCATTTTCATTTGACGCACAATGGGGGCGAATCTCCCCCAAATTTTTTCTACAACCTTTTTTACCCAAAATCAATGCAATGATGTACTAACTCATCTCCACCCGGATGATGGGGCGGTAAAAGTCGTAGTCGCCGTCCAGTTCATTGTCCTCCTGGACTTCCGGCCTGTAGTGGGGGGAGCAGGGGAGGAAACCCAGGAAGGGCCCCAGCCCGCCGCAGATATTGCAGCCGCCGTCGCCGCCGCAGGTGGTGAGCATGTCCGCCTGCACCACTTCCCGTTTATAGGGGTCGTAGGCGATGGACAGTCCGAAGAAATTGGGCTCTTCCATGTCATAGGGTCTGTCCTCGTCCTCCGTGTCCTCGAACCAGTGGAGGCGCATGGAGTAGTCCAGCCCGTCGCCCCAGGGGAAGAGGGTGCGGCACCCTCCTCCGCACAGGTAAGCCCACTCATCTGCTGTGGGCAAAAAGAAGCCCTGTTCATGGAGCCGTTTGCGGAAGTCGGGATAGTCTGTCTCATGGTAGAGGCACGTCTGCCAGCTATCGCCATCCCTCTCGAAGCGGGCGCAGCCTACCAGCGTCAGGCTGTTCCCGCCGGTGGCAGCGAATCGGCGGAACTCCTCCAGCCAGTCCGGGCACAGCCTCGGGTCGTCCAGCGCCACCGGCTCCCAGCCGATCTCCTCCAGTTCCCGCCCCACCAGCATGGGGGGAATGGCGGCCTGCCGCACCGGCGCCATGCCCTCTCCGATCATTTCCTCCGGGTCGCCCTCCATCTCCCATTCCCGGAACAGGTACTCCAGCTCCTCTCTGCTCTCCTGGTTCAGGCCTATGGCGAACCGTTCCCAGCCCAGCGTGACCCTGTCGCCGGGGACAAAGACGAATTCCCGGCCGTCCTTTTCGAACACGCCGGTGGTGCAGCTCTGCCCCCAGCGGTCAAAGGTATGCAGCCCAAGGAAGGTCATATCGTAGCGGGCTGCCAGCTTCTCCATCAGCGCCTGCTTTTCGGGTGTTTCCATTTGGTTGAATCGTGGACGGGATAGGGTTTCGTTCATTTTGGATCCTCCTGCTCTGTGCTTCGTTTTATCCTAATTTTGTTGCTTGTGCCTGCCGACCGTTTCTCCAATGTACAGTTTATATTTATACGGAAAATGGTTCTTCCGTCCCTCACTTAATGTTCAACCTTTGAATAATTGGAGATTATAGTTGTAGTGCCTTTTCAATTATGGACTTGTTTTCAGGATGTGGCCTGTCCGTATCTGATATAATACGAATGATCATTTTTTTACGTGGAATAATAGTCAAATATTGTCCTCCGAAACCACTTGCAAAAAAATATGGAATCTCCAAATTTTTTCCGATCCACCAGCCTAAGCCATACGGTGTACACTCCGGAATACCACCGCAGGAATACTCGCAGATACTTTGATTATAATATTCTTCAGAGAACAGACGTTTTCTGTTAATCTCTCCCTTGTTCAACATGAGTTGTCCTAATTCATTTAACATGAAAGGGGAGACTTCCATACCTTGTATATCATCTTTATCCCATTTATAATCCTTGTTGACAAAGTTTGAAATGACTTTTGCATGAAACAATTCGGTGATTCCTAGTCCGTATATTTCTTCCAATAAATATACAATGATTTGCGGGTCAGGCTTGTACTGAAAAGATACGCCGGGTTCACTTTCAAATTTCAATTCCATTACTTCCCTCATATTTATGGGAAGCGGCTCTTGCGGCCTTGGCCATGTGATCCCTGTCGTTTTAGACAGGGCATGCTTTATTTTTAGTCTGTACCAGTTCATGTCTGCAATTTTTTCATGAGAAATATAATCAATCACACAATCGTCTATACTCCCTATCTTGCCTTCATATATGGCGATACCAGCAAGAACGGATAAAAATGATTTGAAGATACAGCCTATGGGAAACAGCAATGTCCCTTTTTCATTTTCTCTTGTATATTCAAATATCACCTCCCCGTTCTTTATAACGCATACATTTTTCAAATGACCAAAGATATCAAAATTTCGCATTTTGCATACTCCTTATTGATCTGTCATAAACCCCCATTGCACACCGAATTCATCAATGAAGTTACCCGACAATTTACTGTATGGCAATTCCGTGAAAGGGTCTATGACGTTCTTTATATAGTAGTATTTCTTTTATTTTTCTTCGTTAAATACTTGTCGCCCTGACATGTATTTTTTTGATTTCATCAGACATTGATTTCCATATCTGCGTATAGGGATATTCAGCAGCAATAAAACAAACTGGGACTAATTTTTAAGACTTTGGGAAACTGTTCTCAACCATAATCCGCGCTGCGTGTTCCAGCAGATACTTCCGCCCGTCCTGTCTGGCCAGCTCCAAATATCGGGGCAGCAGGTTGGAGTGAATGGCGTCCAGGGAAACCAGGACGGCAATCCGCTGGTATTCCTGCAGTTCAGGGGGATAGCAGTCCCTCTCCCAAAACAGCGGCGCAAATTGCTCCACACAGCGGGGGCGCAGGGCAGGCATGGCCAACAGCGCCCGCCGGTTCACATACTCATGGGAGTCCTTCGCAAAGTCCAGGATCAGGTCTTTGACTTCCCGGCTGCATGGGCACTCCGGCAGGTAGGCGGCAAACTGCCACCTGGCTTCCGGTTCCGGGGAGCGGACGGCACAGCGGCACAGGGCTTCGAACCAGGCCGGATGTCGTGCCGTCCGCTGGATCAAGCCCTCGCCCTCGTTATCCCTTGCAATCAGGTAGAGCATTTCCGCCAGCAGTCGCTCCTCTGCCTGTCCGGCCTTGAAATCCGTGAGCACTTGGCAGAAGGCATCCCATACATCCTCCCAGGCCGGGTAGTCGATCTCCCACTCCCCGCCGATCTCCTGGGCGTTTTTTCCCGGATAGGTGGTTTCCTGCCACCGACGGAACTTTGCCGCCTGCTCCAGCAGGCGCTCACGGATGCCTTTTGCCATATGCTCCCCTCACAGTTCTTTGCTCAGCTCCTTCAGCTCCAATGCCTCCCCGGTTCGGCAGTCCGGGATGTCTGCTCCGCGCTGGGGACAGCTTTTATCAACAGATTCGGCAGGCGCGGAACCTCTCCATGGTGGGGATGGGCGTGATTTCAATGGCTCCGTCATAGAGGATGACCGGCGGCTCTCCCTCCGGCGCCTCCGCCCAAAACAGTTTGATGTACCCGGTCACTTCGATTCCTCTGCCATGCTCCAATCGCACAGGTTCTCGTTCTGCGTCACCCGGCGCAGCTCGTCCCGCACCTCCATCAGGGCAAAGCCCAGCAGATTCTGGCCCCGCCACTTCCGGGGATCTAAAGCCTCCGGCGAACTGGCCGAGAGGCGGATGCCCCAGATGCTATCATAGGGGCTGGCCTCCGCCAGCACCCTGTCCCCGGTGGAGAGGAGGAACTCCCGGAGGGAGCGGTTCTGGCTGAATTTGCACCAGTTTCCATTGAGCACAATGGCATATTTGAACCTGTCCCACACCTTCTGGTCAAAGCCCCGCACCTTGCGCCCCAGAGCCTTGATTTCCTTGGGAACGCTGCACGCTAAAATCTGCTCCCGAATCTCCCGGTCGCCGAACAGCTCCGCCTTGCCCGCCATCATGTACTGCTCCATGCAGAGGTAGTGGTGGGCGATAGAAAAGAAGTCCTCCATCCACCACTGGCTGAGACAGCTCTGGGTAATGCTGCCGTCCCGGGCGGGCTGGTGTCCCCAGAACAGGCACATCTCCCGCTTCCGGCCAGCAGCAAACTCCTGTTCGACCCATTGACGGGTGTACTTTGGCCGCCCCTCTGGCTGCCATGCATCTACGCAGAAGTCGCCGTGTTCCAGCACTTCGCCGCCCTCGTCATCCCACCAGCCCTTCCAGGTTATGGGCTCCGGAAACAGGGCGCGGTATTCCGCCTGTTCCTCCGGTGAGAGGGTATCCAGCCAATCGCCAAATTGATATCTGTAACTCTCCCCATATCCCATGCGCCAGCCGATGGAGTATCGCTCAATCTCCCGGCAAGCCAGCCAGAGGGGAGGCATGATTTTCTTATCCTGTAATGCCATAGTTTGTTGTCCTTTCCTAATTAAATGTGACGCAGTTTTCTCCTGACCTCCGGAGAAGTGCCGCCCAGGGATGCGGCCTGCGCCAGTTCCGCTTTGGTCAGATTCTTCTGCCCCACCCTCATCCTTTCTGCATTTTCTTCAGCAGCTTCACAATCCGCTCCCGGTTCTTTGCGGTCTTCATGAAGGTGGGGAGGTGGTCTGCCTGGGTTCTCCTGGGAAAGCCGAAAGGCTTTTCCCGCAAATCGGCGCTGAGATAGTCGATCAGGTAGCCCAAATGTTCCCGGTTGACGGCCCAGACCGGCTTGCCCTGGAAGGAGCTCAGGAACCACAGCTCCAGGCCGAAATAGGGTTCCTTCCCGTCCCGAATCTCGGCGGCATAGGAGAAACTCTGCGCCGTTCTTTGCACTTCCCCCGGCATCCTTGTTTTACAGTAGGGGCAGGCCACATGGAGAACCGGAAAACGCCGCTTTGCCTCGTCCTGGATCTCCACCCGGTAGTATCTGCCGCAATTTCTGCACTGATTGTGGACATCATAGCGGTAGACCGTGCAGTCGCGGGTCATTTGATGGCCGCAGCCATGGCAGCGGAAAAAGGCATTGTCCCTGTCCGCCGTCACCACGCCCGCCCCCTGGCATTTTGAGCATTTTGCCTGGATGCCCAAGGTCAGGGCGCTGTATGTGCTATAGGTAAAGTAAGGCTTATCGATGATTCGGCTCATGCATCCACTCTCCTTTTCGCCTGTGGCCGGTCTGGCAGCGCTCTTTTGCAGGCCCATCGCCAACTCCGGACATTCCGCCGCCAGCCTCGTCTGCCCGCGTCAATCCTTCGGTCCGCCTACGTCAACCCTTCTCAGCCTCCCCATCTGCCAGCATCAATCCTCCAGTCCGCCAGCCCCGTCTGCCTACATCAATCCTCCAGTCCGCCGTCCCCGTCTGCCCACATCAATCCTCCAGTCCGCCGTCCCCGCACGTTTCAGCCATTCCTCAGCTTTCCTCACTCCTGTTCCTTATAGCTGGCTTCAATGTCAATAAAGCTCACATACACGGCGCAGACTTCTCCGCTTGCATCGTATCCGAAGTAGACAGGGTAATACCCGTCCCCCCAGCCGGATGCGAAGATGGGGAGGTTGCAGTCCGTATCCGGCACCGTCCAGTTGAGCCAATCTCCGTAGCTCCCCTGATACTTAGGGTGGATGCCGGCATTCTCCTCCAACAGGTCGCAGAACAGATTGTTGTAAGGGTCAATGTCCGGATCCTCCTCCAGGCGCCTGCTCCAGTACGCTTTGAAGGCTTCCTGGGTCTGGATGTCCGCGATACAGCCCATACCGGCGTCCACACCGAAGCCGAAGTAATCGCCATCCTCCAGTCCCTCGTCCAGATTCTCATTGCCCACCATGCCCAGCTCGTACCGAACCGGCTTTCCCCCGCTGACCACTGCCTTGACGCAGGCATAGCGGTCGCCGTATTTCTCACTGGGCACCACGCAGATCTGCAGCGGGTAGGTTCCGGCGGGAACCGTCTGAAGGAAGGGCTGAGCGTCCTCCAGTTCCACCATGGGGTCGCAGGCAAAAATCCTGCCGGTAGGGAAATGCACCTTGCCGATGTCCAGCACATCCACCGCCATATTCCCGATGGACTTCTCCGTAAAATAGGTGTCCAAGTCGAATTTGTATGACAGTTTGTCCTTGATTGCTTCGTATTTTTTCATCCATTCTGTTGTAGGCATACTT
>OFHB01001377.1_pt1 | contig 13943 bp, 9 predicted proteins | sample 1521881 | NCBI WGS metagenome assembly OFHB01 (sample SAMEA3504090, study PRJEB24116) | mouse gut metagenome | biome: mouse gut; feature: mouse-associated habitat; material: faeces | place: Denmark | collected 2011
CAGTCAGTGTTATGCAGTCTGGTTTCACGGCAAGTGAAATCGTTAAGCAGTATAATACAATAGAAAGCAGGCTTTCTATTGTCATGAATAGGAGGACTTCGAGATGAAATTTTCTGTCAGTGTATATAGCTTCATGCAGTATATCCAGGACGGCAGGCTCACGCCCTTTTCCTGCATCGAAAAGGTAAAGGAGATGGGCTTCGATGCGATCGAGTACGTGGACTTCGTGTTCCCCAAGGATGAAGACCCGGCAGAGTACGCGAAAAAGCTCCGGGCGGAGGCCGACAGGGTGGGCCTGGCCATCTCCAACTATGCCGTGGGAGCGGACTTGTTAGGAGGCAGCGAGGGCAATCTGGAGGCCGAGGTGGAGCGCCTGAAAGCCCAGGTGGACATCGCCGCCATCTTGGGCTGCCCCACCATGCGCCATGATACGATATTCGCTATTCCGAACAGAACCTACCATGGATACGACAATGTCCTGGAGCGCCTGGCAAAGGGCTGCCTGGCCGTGACGGAGTATGCGGCACAGAAGGGCATCAAGACCATGACGGAGAACCACGGCTTCATCTCTCAGGACAGCCTGCGGGTGGAGAAGCTGATCAACACGGTGGCGAACGATAATTTCGGCCAGCTGGTGGACATGGGCAACTTCCTGTGCGTGGACGACGACCCGGTGACGGCGGTGGGCAGATGCGCACCCTACGCATTCTACGTCCATGCCAAGGACTTCATCGTCAAGAGCGGCCAGGCGGCCGATCCGGGCCAGGGCTTCTTCCTCTCCAGGGGCGGCAATTTCCTGCGCGGCACAGTGGTGGGACACGGAGACGTGCCTGTAGTACAGTGTCTGCGGGCCCTGAAGGGTGCAGGATATGACGGATACATAGCCATCGAATTCGAGGGCATGGAGGACTGCCTGAAGGGTGTGGCCATCGGCCTGGAGAACCTGAGAAGATACGTGGCGGAAGTGTACGGAGCGTGAGAAGGCTGCCCGAGGTACAGGCATTCTTCCGGGCTTGCGGCAGTTTGACGACAGCCGGGCCGGCGCATATGGAAAGGGGCTGCCGCTTTGCGGCGGCCCTGATTTATGACGGCGGCTGACAGCATAGGAGGAGACCATGGAGTGTTATAAATTCAAGCGGGCCCAGGCTGTCTGGGCCAGGGGCCGTGAGGAGGAGATGAACTGCGAGCTGGCCTTCCGGGCGGTGATCCCGGCAGGGGCCGTGGAGCTGCACCTGGCGGCTTCATCGATATACCGCCTCTGGATAAACGGCAGGTTCGTGTGCGCGGGCCCGGCCAGAGCGGCCCACGGATTCTACAATGTAGACGAGATCCCCCTTTCCGGGAAGCTGACCCAGCCGGAGAACGTGGCTGTGATAGAGGTGGTGGGCTATAACGTGAACAGCTTCGACACCCTGGATCAGCCCGCGTTCCTGGCGGCGGAATACCTTCAGGGAGGCCAGGTGATTGCCTGCACCGCGGGGGAGGGGCTGAACATACATGAGCTGAAGCAGAGGGTGCAGAGGGTGCAGCGCTACAGCTTTCAGAGGGCCTTCGCTGAGTGCTATCGCCTGCGGGCGGAGAACAGAAGCTTCTATACGGAAAGCGCCTGGGAGAATCCGCAGCAGCCCCTGAACCTCGCCGTCCAGCCCGGCAAAAGGTTCCTGCGGCGAAGCGTCAGGATGCCGGAGTTCAAAAGGCTCTCCGCCAAAGCCCTGGTGGAGACAGGCCGCGTGGACTTTCAGCCAATCATGCCGAAGCCCGTGCTCTCCTGGGAGACAAAGAGCTTGGGGAATACGCTGAAAGGCTACCTTTCCCAGGAGCTGGAGGAGCGGCTGTCGGACGAGGGCCAGAGCATGGCCTTTTTGCCGTCACAGACGGCTTTGCCGGGCCAGCCGTTCCCGCTGCCCCTGGAGAACGGCTACGGCCTGTACGAGCTTCCCTTCAACGCCACAGGCTTCATCCGCCTGCAGGTGAGCTGCCAGCACCCCTGCACCGTATACCTGATGTTCGACGAGGTCTTGCTGGACGGAAAGCTGAACTTCCTGCGTATGAACGCCTACAATCTCTTCAAATACACCCTGGATCCAGGATGCCACGATATCCTGACCTTTGCGCCCTACACCATGAAATACATCCAGATAGCCGTAAAAGGCGAGGCCGTGCTGGAGGAGCTGGGCCTGGTGGAGTACAAGCACCCGCCCGTGCCCCGCAGGGTGAAGCTTTCCGGGGACATGGAGCTGGAGAAGATTTGTCGGGCCGCCCGGGAATCCTATCTCTCCAACGCCGTGGACGTGTTCATGGACTGCCCGTCCAGAGAGCGGGCGGGGTGGCTCTGCGACAGCTTCTTCACGTCCCGGGTGGAGCATGTGCTCACCGGGGAATGCCTGGAGGAGAGGGCTTTCCTGGACAATTTTCTCCTGGCAGAGAAATTCGATTATCTGCCGGAGGGGATGCTCCCCATGTGCTATCCGTCCGACCACAATGACGGCCTCTTCATCCCCAACTGGGCCATGTGGTTCGTGCTGGAGCTGGAGGAGTACCTGGAGCGCAGCGGGGACAGGGAACTGATTGACCGGGCGAGGCCCCGGGTCATGGGACTGGTGGACTACCTTGCCCCCTTTGAGAACGAGCACGGCCTGCTGGAGAAGCTGGATGGATGGGTCTTCCTGGAGTGGTCGAGGGCCAATGATCCCGACGTGGTGCAGGACGTGAACTTCCCCACCAACATGCTGTACATGAGGATGCTGGAGGCTGTAGCCGCCCTCTACGGGGAGGAGGGCCTGCGGGAGAAGGCGGCGTGGATGCGGAAAGTCATCAGAGAGCGCTCCCTCCAGGGCACATTCTACACGGACAATGAGCGCAGGACGGAAAGCGGCCTTGAGAACCCGGGCAACTGTACGGAGGTCTGCCAATACTACGCCTTCTTCACCGGCACGGCCACCAGGGAAGAGGACGGCGCGCTGTGGGAGACGCTGCTGCGCGGCTTCGGCCCAAGGCGCAGGGAACTGGGGCTCTACCCGGAGGTGGCCCATGCCAACGCCTTCATCGGCAACTACCTGCGCATAGAGCTGCTGTACCGGGAAGGCCTGTACCAGGATGTGGTGGACAACATCCGCGGATACTTTGCCAAGATGGCCGACCTGACAGGCACCCTGTGGGAGAACGATACCCCCTATGCCAGCTGCAACCACGGCTTCGCGTCCCATGTCATCTACTGGCTGGCGGGAATCTACGGAGTGGAGGAGGAAAAGCCATCCGCTGCCACATAAACGGCAGAGCGGAAAGTAATAAACGGCGAAAGAGGTAAAAAGAGGAGGAGAGCAGGTTGAAAAAATATATCTTAGAGGCATGCGTGGATTCCACGGAATCCGCGGTGGAGGCCGCAGGGGGAGGGGCGGACCGGCTGGAGCTGTGCGCCAACCTGATCATCGGCGGCACCACCCCGGAGCAGGCATTGTATGAGAAGGTCAGGGAGCTGACGGACACCAGGATCCATGTGCTGATCCGCCCCCGGTACGGGGACTTCCTGTACACGGAGCATGAGTTTGGCATCATCCTGCGCAGCGTGGAGCTGTACAGGCGACTTGGCGCGGAGGGCGTGGTGGTGGGATGCCTTTTGCCGGACGGCTCCCTGGACACGGAGCGGATGAAGGCCCTCAGGGAGGCGGCGGGGGACATGTCCATGACCCTTCACCGGGCCTTCGACATGTGCGCGGACCCCTATGAGGCCCTGGAGCAGGCCAAGGGCCTGGGAGTCCAGACCATCCTCACCTCCGGCCAGAAGGCCGACTGCACACAGGGGCGGGAACTGATCGGCCACCTGGTGCGGGAGAGCGCCGGCCAGGTGGACATCATGGCGGGGGGCGGCGTGGACGCCGCCGTGATCCGGCAGATGGTTCCCGCCACGGGAGCGTCCAGCTACCATATGTCGGGGAAGACGGTGCTGGACAGCGGCATGGCCTACCGGAAGGAGGAGGTGTCCATGGGCGTGCCGGGGCTGGGGGAGTACGAGATCTTCCGCACTGCCCGGGAGAAGATCCGTGCTGCCAGGCAGGTGCTGAACGAGGCTTCACGGCCGCAGACCTGACATCGAAAAAAAGAATGGAGGAAAAAGGGATGCTGAAAGGGATACCGAAGATTTTGTCACCGGAGCTTTTGAAGGTGATGTGCGAGATGGGGCATGGAGACAGGATTGTAATCGCAGACGGGAACTTCCCCTCCGAATCCGTGGGGAAGGACGCCAAAGTGATCCGCATGGACGGGCATGGGGCCTGTGAGGTCCTGGAGGCCGTGCTGGAGCTGTTCCCGCTGGACACCTATGTGGAGAAGCCCGTGAACCTGATGGAGGTGGTGCCCGGGGACAAGGTGGATACCCCGATCTGGGGGGAGTACGAGAAGCTTGTAAAGGCCGCCGACGCCAGGGGGCCGGAGGCCATCGGCCACATTGAGCGGTTCGCCTTCTATGAGGAGGCCGCAAAGGCGTATGCCATCGTAGCCACCGGGGAGGGCGCGCTGTACGCCAATGTCATGCTGCAGAAGGGCGTAGTCTGAGGGGAAGGGGCTGTCGTATATGTACGGCGGCCCCTTTTGAAATATTTGACATTTTGGCTCCGCTGTTCTATGATAAATTTATACACAACAGCGACATGGATAAGGAGAACATACATATGGCAGGAAAGGATGCAAATGAAATTACCTATGATTCCATGACAGGGCTGAAGGACAGGGTGACCTTCTTCGCGGATGTGCGCAGAAGCGCCGCTGCCGGACAGGGCAGGCATATGGTGCTGATACAGCTGACTCAGCTCATGCGGATCAACCGGAAGCATGGCGCCACGGTGGGGGACGGGCTGCTTCGGGCCATAGCGGGATACCTGCGCGGGGTGGATCCGGCATACAGCGCCTACCGAATCGCCAATTCCCGGCTGACGCTCCTGGGGCCGGAGGACGACAGGATCCGGGTGGAGGAGCTGACGGCGCGGATCCAGAAGCGGTTCCAGGAGCCCTGGCCCATAGAGGACAGGGGAGAGCTGCACGAGGTCCAGGCGAAGGCTTTCGTCGTCCACTTCCCGCTGAAGCTGCGGGATACGGAGAACGACCTGGTGGACAAGATGAACTACGCGGTCTCCGTGTTCCAGGACAAGGCCAGGGAGGGCGTGCTCTTTTTCGGCGAGGGGCTGAACGAGGACATGCTGCACAGGCGGTACGTGATGGAGGAGGTCCGGTACGCGGTGGAGCAGGGGACCTTCCAGATATACTACCAGCCTATCTATGACTGCGGGGAGGGAAGGTTCACGTCGGCGGAATCGCTGGTCAGGCTGGTGACCAGGGACGGCGCTTTCCTCTCCCCGGGTGAGTTCATCCCCATGGCGGAGGAGAACGGGCTGATCGACGGGATCAGTTGGATCGTGCTGGAGAAGGTGTGCCGCTTTCTGGGAGGGCATCCGGGCCTGCCGATCGGGACGGTGTCGGTGAACATGACGGGCCAGCAGATTCTGGATTCTACGTTCATCAGGCGCATCGAGGAGAACCTGGAGAAATACCGTCTGGACGGCTCCCGCCTGCGGATCGAGATTACGGAGAGGACTGTGACGGACGACTTCGCGGAGGTCAGGAAGGTGATGGAATGCCTGGCCCTGAAAGGAATCCACTTTTACCTGGACGATTTCGGGACAGGCTATTCCAACCTGTCCAGCGTGCTGGCGCTGCCCTTTGAGGTGATCAAATTCGACCAGTCCCTGATACGGATGATGGTCGAGACGGACAAGGGGCTGAAGACGATCGGTCTGCTGGCGGAGATTATGCATGAAAATGACTGCAGCATCGTGGCAGAGGGCGTCGAGACGGAGGTTCAGGTGCGGAGCGCGCAGGAGCGCAGGCTGGACAGGATTCAGGGATTCTATTATGCCAAGCCCATGCCGGAGGAAGACCTGATGGTGTTTCTGGAGAACATGCGGAAGAACAAATAGGGAGGTGCCGGGATGAAGTTCATGCCTAAGACATTGGACTATGAGTTGAGCCCCTATACAGGATTGACGCGGGAGAGCTGGCTGGAAGCGGGCATATACATGCTGGAGGGGATTTTTTCAAATATAGACGATTTCCAGAAGCCTGTGGTCATGCCCAGGAAGGAGACGGAGATCACTTATCCCCACCTAAAGGATTCCCGGGAGGCCCAGGCCATCCAGCGCACTGCGGAGGTGTTCGAGGGGCTGACGCGCTCCTTCTTCATCGCGGCCCCTGTGATGGCCAATATACCGGATCTGCGGGTATGCGGATATCCGTGCGCGGAATATTATAAAAATCAGGTCCTGCGGGTGTGCACCAAGGGGGATCCGCTCTATGTGGGCACCTATGAAGATCAGCAGCGGATCGCGGGAGACGGGGATTCTTTCCGGACCTTCCAGCAGACCGTGGAGACCTGCGCTCTGGTAATCTGCCTGTGGGTCAGCAAAAGGCAGATTTGGGATACCTATACGAAGGCGGAGAAGGACGTAATCGCGGCGTTCCTGGACAGCTACGCCCACGCCGGCACCGTGCCCCAGAACTGGCGGCTGTTCAACATGCTGGACATGGCGTTCCTGCATATGGAGGGGTATCCCATCCAAAGGGACATCATGCGCGACCATGCCCAGGCCGTTTTGGCCTACTATGCCGGGGACGGCTGGTATCGGGACGGGCATTCCTTCGACTACTATTCCTGCTGGGCCTTCAATGTATATGGGCCTATCTGGAATTTATGGTACGGGTATGAGAACGAACCGTACATCGCCAGACGGTTTGAAGAGAATTCCGATAAGCTGATGGAGACCTACGGGGACTTCTTTGACAGGGACGGCTGGACGAACATGTGGGGGCGAAGCAACATATACCGCAACGCCGCCACCAGCGCCTTTGACGGGAACCTGATGATGCCCCGGGGGAAAGCCGATCCCGGGAGGGCCAGGCGGATTTCCTCGGGATCCCTGATGCAGTTCCTGGGCAGGGAGGACTTCCTCTACCAGGGGGTGCCCACTTTGGGCTTCTACGGGCAATTCTCGCCGCTGGTGCAGGGATACTCCTGCGCGGAGTCCCCGCTCTGGCTGGGCAAGGCCTTCCTGTGCCTGCATCTGCCGGCGGAGCATCCTTTCTGGACGGCGAAGGAGAATAACGGTACGTGGGAAGAGCTGGGAGAGAAAGAGGTCAAGGTGACCTGCCTGGACGGCCCGGCCCTGTGCTTCTCCAACCATCAGGCCAACGGGGAGACCATCCTGCGGACGGGCAAGGTGGTGAAGCGCCCTGGGGACGTCCACGGGATGTGGAACTACTCCAAGCTCTGCTACAACACCAAGTATCCCTGGGAGGCGGAGCCCGATGGGCTGGGGACAGCGACAGGAGAGCAGACGGAAATGCCGCAGGGACGAAGCGGCAGGGAGGCAGGAGAGCCGAAAAGCATTGAGGCCGGGCGAAAGCAGGCTGCGGAGGAAGGAGATCTTGCCAACGAAGACATTGCCTGGGTGGAGGCTCAGCAGTACGTGCTGCGGGACGGCCCCGCATCGGAGAGGGCGCAGGCCGGGTCTGCGGCCCAGGCAGAAACGCCCGAGTCTCAGGCATCAAAGTCAGCAGAGGCAATGTCCGGCGAAAAGCCTGCATCTGCCAGGGCCAATGTCACGTTCTGGCACGGACAGCGGGACGGCATCCTGTACCGCAGGCAGTTCTTCGGCTACAACCTGGAGACGGAGTGCCACTGGATCCAGGCCATCAATCTGGCGGACTTCGCGGTGCCCTACGGCATCCTGCGGGTAGACAGGCTGCGGCTGTACAAAGCGCCGGTGCGCCTGTCCCTGGGCTCCTACGGCTTCCCGGACAACGGCACGGAAATCTTCGAGGAGACCTGCGGCGGCGCGAAGGCCATCATCTTAAAAGGCCGGGATGCCACAGGCCGGGAGAAGCAGATGGCCATGACCATCTTCGACGGCTGGCAGGAGCTGTCCCTGATGCACAGCACGGGAACGAACCCGGATTCCGAGAAGTCCCTCGTCCTGTACGCCTCCATGGAACGCAGGAAGCACTACGGCGGCTTTGAGCCCTATGTACTGATTTCCCAGGTCATCACCAAGGAGAGCCATGAAGACTTTCGCCAGGAGGAGCTGTTCCCCGTGGAGGAAGTGTCCTACGCGGATCCGGAGAGGTGCGGCAGCTTTGGGCCGGTGACCCTGCGGATGAAGGACGGCAGCGTGAGGGTGGTGGACTTTGACGGAATCGAAGGCCGGATGGAGCTGTAATGAAGGGGAGTCTTGTGATATGCGGCATGGGGATATGAAGGAGCTGTTCATGGATTTGCCGCAAATAAAGAACTGTTAAGGCATTATGTGGATGTATTCCATGCGGAGTATCTGGGGATGCTTCACCAATATCAGTTTTTTATCGATGAGGAACAGGCAAAAAGTTTACTGGAGGTCAGCCAAGCCCATATGTCAATGCACCATCTTGTCATGTAAACTTGCTTGAATTATCAAGATATGCGAAGAAATGTGGTAAGAAGCTGGCAGAGCTTACACGGGAAGAAGTTTAAAAAAATTTCGATTTGACAGAGGAGAAGAGGACATGCTGGACATCTTATTTGTGACGGATTTTGTATGCCCCTATTGCCTGGTGGCAAAGGTGGCGCTGGAGGAGGCCCTGCGGGAGACGGGGCTGGAGGCCCAGGTTCGGGTGCAGCCCCTGGAGCTGACGCCGGAGCCCAGGGAGCGGGTGGACACCTGCCATGACGAGGCGCGCAAGAAGCGCTACCAGATTTTGGTGGAGCCCGCCAGGGCCCTGGGGCTCGACATGAAGCTGCCGCCTGCGGTCTGCCCCAGGCCTTATACGCGGCTTGCCTTTGAGGGGCTGTATTATGCCCAGGAGAAGGGGCTGGGGGAGCGGTATGCGGATCTGGTGTACCGGGCCTATTTCGAGAAGGAGCTGGACATCGGGGAGCTGGAGGTGCTGTGCGGCATAGCGGGAGAGGCCGGGCTGGACGTGGAGGGCTACAGACAGGCGCTGCTCCAGGGAACCTATACGCAAAAGGTGAAAGAGGAGACCGCATATTCCAGGGATGTGCTGAAGGTATCGGGAGTTCCCACGGTGTACCTGAACGGGGAGAGCGTCTCCATTGAGACTTATACCAAAGAGGAGATGGTCCGCATTCTACAGCAGGGGCAGGAGGCTTCTGCCAGCGGATTCCATTGCGGCGTGGACGGCTGTGGCTGAGGCGGCTCCGTCTCCCTCGTGGTGTTCCCGGGGATGCCTGTTTCTGACAGACTATGTTCGTGGGCGCAATCATTTTCCGCTTTCGGTCCTGCATTGCAGCAGAGCGCGCTGGTGATACATTTCAGTCGGCATATGATTTGGCCTGTGCGTATATGGATAGATTACGCATCCGCCCGGTAAGTGGCTGGTGACACGCCGAAATGCCGTTGGAACAGATGGTAGAAATGGCTGCTGTTGTGATAGCCCGCGGCCAGGGCGATGTCCCTGACGGAAAGCCGGGTATCCCTTAACAGCCTGGCGGCATGCTGCATGCGGATGTCCTGCAGGTATTCCCGGAAGGTGGTTCCCCGGTATTTCTGCAGCAATAGATTGTAGAAATTCCGGTGGTAATGGAATGCCTCTTCCAGCTCGCTGGCGGTGACAGTGGCGAAGTGGAGCCGCAGATATCGCTCCAGCTCATAGAGCAGGGCCCGCTCCTTGCTCTCCTGGTCGGAGCTGTGGAGCCTGGTGGAATACTGGCGGCAGAGGAGGGAAAGAAGCCGTATCAGGCTGCCCCGGATGATTTCCTCGCTGCCTGGGCCTGGGGAATAGTCCTCTTCTATCAAAACTTCCAGGAGCCGGGAAAGCTGCATGCGCCAGGCTCTGTCCCCGGCGGATTCCGGGGGTCTTCCCGGGGAGGGGCCCGGGGCGGGCTGGAGATGGATATAGCTCTGGTCTTTGCGCTGCCTTTGGAGCGCATGGAAGAAAAAACGCTGCAAATCGTCCTGGGAGCCATGGGAGGACAGCAATTGATCCAGATAGTCGGCCTGGAGGGAGAGGAAGAGCACCGCGGTGTCTGCCTCTCCCTCCAGCATATCCGCATGCTCCAGGTTCCTGTCGGTGATGACCACCTCCCCGGCGGCGAAGGTCCGGGGCTCGCCCAGGAGGATCTGCCTAAAGCTCCCTTTGAGGCATAGGAGTATCTCGATATAGTCATGGGTGTGGTAATGGCCCTGCCAGGGGAGGGTGCGGCGCATGTGGCGCATGCCTGCCTGGCTGAAGGTATACTCATTGCCCGCCGTGTCATAGAAGCACAGCAACGTGGAAAAGGGGGACTGGGTCTGGCGGATATCCAGAGCCGCGCTCTCCGGGAAGCCCTGCCCTGTCCATTGCTCCAGAGCCGTCTCCTCGCCGGAGAGGGCTTTTTTAGAGCCTGCGGGAAAATAGAAATCCTCATAGGCGGCAAGCCGTTCCGCCAGGGTGGGGAAGGCGGGGCGGATCCTGCGCAGGGAATCCTCAGTCAATTGCAAGCGCCAGTCAGCCATGGGTGTCTCCTTTCGAGTCTGCTTCGGTATGCGGGGACCGCGGGCGATCGCCATCGCCCTGGGCAACAGGATTTGATTCGGTATGCGGGGGCCGCAGCCTTCCGCTCCCGGGAAGGGCAATGACAAGCCGTCCGGAAAATCGTGCAAATCGTCCCTCACATCCATCATACAGCAGAATATCGTCCTTGTCAGCAGCTTTCTGATTTTTTATCATATACTGTAGACCGCCAGGGTTACTGTTCACTCGGTGCCGCCGCGAGGTGTTTTCATGCGTATTTTGCATGAAAATCCCGAGACAGCATGCGCCAAAATGAGCTCTTTTGCTCATTTTGTGTGCATCATGTTACAGTTTACGGCAAAGCCGTGAACTGTAACCCGCCAGGATTTACAGTGGTGTCTCCGGGAAAGTACTTGGCTGGCGGTCTGCAGTCGGGTTGCACTGCAAATTTAACCGGTGCGCAGTATAAATAACAGAACAGGCACTGATCACAAATCGCCAAAAAGCAAAGCGAAGGAGGTATCTGCTGATGAAGCGGGAGAATTGGAACAGGGACTGGTATTTTGCCAAGGGACAGGGCGGCCTGATGCAGGACGGAAGGCGGGTGCAGCTTCCCCATGACTACATGATCGAAAGCGATGTGGAGAAATCTGCCCCGGCGGCAGCGGCCATGGGGTACTTCACGGGGACGGTGGGGACTTATACGAAGTATTTCCATGTGCCGGAGGAGTGGCAGGGAGAGCGGGTCTGGCTCCATTTCGACGGGGTGATGATGAACGCGTCCGTATCCGTCAACGGAAGCCTGGTGAAGCGGCACCACTACGGCTATACGCCTTTCTCCGTGGATATCACGGACGCACTGTATTTCGGCGGGGACAATCGGGTGACGGTGACGGTGAACCCCAGCATGCAGCCCAACTCCCGGTGGTACACAGGCGCGGGCATCTACCGCCGGGTGGAGCTGTCCCATGTGAAGCCCCTGCATGTGGAGCCGGACGGGATCTTCGCCTATACGAAGCGGATCGACTACGGAACCGGTGCAGAGGCCGGAAGACAGGAGAGACCGGATCGGGCACAGAGCGCCAATGTCATGGTGGAGGCGACCCTGCGCAACCACTTCACCAAAGACCATCAGGTGAGGGTAAGGGCCGCATTGATAGCGGACGGCCAGGAGGAAGCCGCTCAGGAGGGACATGGCGTGAGGGCTGCGATACAGCGCGATGCCATCCTGCTGGTTAAGGCCGGAAGCACGGCGGTGGCAAGGATTCCCATGACGGTGGAGCGGCCCCTTATCTGGGACTCAGAGCATCCAAACCTGTATCGGGTAATGGTACAGCTGGAAGACATGGGCATCTTTGGAGTGCGCCTGGACAGGGACGGGGCCCTGGAGGGCATCTGCGATGAGGCGGAGACCCTTTTCGGCATCCGCACCGTCACGGCGGACGCGGTCCATGGCCTACAGGTCAACGGCAGGACGGTGAAGCTGAAGGGCGGCTGCATCCATCATGACAACGGCCTGCTTGGGGCGGTGTCCCTGCGGGACGGCGAATACCGGAAGCTGGGCCTGCTGAAGGAGGCGGGCTTCAATGCGGTGCGCCTAGCCCACAATCCCGGCTCCAGGGAGCTGCTGGAGGCGTGCGACCGCCTGGGGCTCTATGTGTTCGACGAGGCATTCGACGCCTGGGGCCACAGCAAGCAGCCGGGCGACTACAGCCAGTTCTTCGCCCGGGACTGGAAGGAGGACATGGAAAGCTTCATCCTTCGCGACCGCAACCATCCCAGCATCCTGATCTGGTCCACGGGCAATGAGGTGGAAGAGCGGGGCGGCATGGGGAATGGGTACGCCCTTGCCGAGGAGCTGGCAGCCTACGTGCGCAGCCTGGATTCCACCAGGCTGGTGGCCAACGGGCTCTGCTCCATGTGGTCGGGGCTGGACGATGCCAGCGTCCTGGAGCAGATGGCGGCAAAGCGGCAGGGAAATGCCCAGAACGAGGATTCCGGGGAGATGGACGGCGCCTGGGAGGATCGGACGGAGAGCTTCTGCAACTGTCTGGACGTGGTGGGCTACAACTATATGGACAGCCATTACGAATACGCGGGGCAGCGCTATCCGGAGCGCGTCATCCTGGGCACGGAGAGCTTCCCCAACCAGTTCGACAAGGTGTGGGAGCTGGTGGAGCGCCTTCCCTATGTCATCGGCGATTTTACTTGGACGGCTGTGGACTATATCGGCGAGGCGGGCATCGGCAAGAGCAAATTTTTTGAGCAGGGGGATCCGGAGCTTGCGAAAGGCCCCTGGGCGATATCCTCTCATGCGTCCGAGTACCCCTGGCGCCTGGCCAATGACGCGGACATCACCATCGGCGGAACCCTTACCCCCCAGGGAGTCTACCGGAAAATCGTATGGGGCAGCAGCCAGACAGGCCTCTATGTCCAGCATCCCAAGTACCACGGGCTGGAAGAACTGGTCAGCAACTGGGGCTGGAACCAGATGACGGACTGCTGGAACTATGAGGGATATGCAGGTAAGCCGGTGAAGGCCTACGTCTACTCTGCGGCGAAGGAGGTGGAGCTTTTCCTGAACGGCAAGAGCCTGGGCAGGGCCGCGGCGGGAAAGGAGAACCGGTTCTGCGCGGTGTTCGAGACGGTCTACGAGCCCGGCGTGCTGAGGGCCGTGAGCCTGGACGGAGACCGGGAGGTGTCCGGAGCGGAGATTGCCACCGCGGGAGAGCCTGCGTCCATCCGGCTGACGGCGGATAAGACACGGCTTAAGGCTGACGGAGAAGGACTTTCCTATGTGGCGGTGGAAATCCTGGACAAAGACGGAAATGTGGTAAAAGATGGGGAAATCCAGCTGGAGGCATTCCTGGAGGCCACCCGGGCCCAGTACCATTCCCTGTCGCCAGTGCGTAAGATTCTGGGCAAGGAGGGGATGAAGGAGATGATGGCAGGATTCGGCGCGGAGGCGGAAAAGGAGGCCCCGGATGCCAGCGCCTGCCTGGCAGGATTCGGCTCGGACAATCCGGTGACCGAGGACAATTACACCGTCGGGAAATGCCGTTCCTATCAGGGCAGGGCCCTGGCGGTGGTGCGGGCCGGGCAGATAGCCGGGAAGGCCCTGCTGCGGGTGGCCGCGCCGAGGCTGGGGGAGGCCAGCCTGGAGATTGCGGTGGAGGCGTGAGCCCGGCAGTATGAATAATCATAAAACTTGCCATGAACGCGCTTTTGCATTAGTGATTCGAAAGTAGCCCGAATCACAAGTGGATGGCTCCGGCCGCATTGCGGAAAATTTCATCGCTCATGAATATAAGGATAAACGGCATAGAGATAATTCGAGAACGCTGTACCGCCTTTTCCGTGAACCTGGCCGGTAGGAATGCAATCGGTTCCCTGGCATGGCTTTCAGGGCC
>OFHB01001381.1_pt1 | contig 13933 bp, 12 predicted proteins | sample 1521881 | NCBI WGS metagenome assembly OFHB01 (sample SAMEA3504090, study PRJEB24116) | mouse gut metagenome | biome: mouse gut; feature: mouse-associated habitat; material: faeces | place: Denmark | collected 2011
CAAACCCCGCCTCCATCAGCCACGCCTTCAGCTCCTCCACCTCATAGGCCCGCTGCCGGTGCTCCTCAAAGCTCCGCCGCCAGCTGCCGTCCGCCTGGCGCTTGAAAATATCCATAAAATAGGAGCAGATTTTGCTCCGCTTCTCAAACTCCGTCCGCCAGACGCAGTACACGTCCTCCCGCTCGTCCAGAAAGACCTGTCCGTCCAGGGACGCCAGCTTCTCCACGCTGTTGACGTCAAAAATAAGGATGCCCCCCGGGGCAATAAACAGGTGCAGCCGCTGAAATGCCTTCTGCACATCCTTGGGGCTGATGAGGTAATTGAGGCTGTCCAGGCAGCAGACCGCCGCGTCCACCGTGCCGTACAGGTCCAGGCCCGTCATGGTCTGATGCAGGAACACCGGCGGCTCCCCTGCCAGGCCCGCCGCCTTCTCCCGGGCCCGGGCCAGCATGTCGGGGCTGGCGTCCGAGGCGATGAGCTCGTAGCCCCGCTCCGTGAGGATGGCGGTCATTTCCCCGGTGCCGCAGGCCAGGTCCAGCACCGTATGTACGGGAATTTCGCTCTTCTGGAACAGCTTTTCCAGGTAGTCCGCCCGCCTCCGGTAGCCCACGTCCTCCGTCAGCGCGTCATAAACCCCCGCCAGGGCCTCGTAGGCGCTCACGATTTCTTTCCTCCCGCCTTCTCCCGGATCTTCGCCCGCTCAAAGAACACCTGATACCCGCCGTGGCCGAAGGCCAGGGAGCGGTTCACCCGGCTGATGGTGGCGCTGGACGCCCCCGTCCGCTCCAGGATGTCGTTGTAGATCATCCCCTGCCGGAGCAGCACAGCCACCTCGAAGCGCTGCTCCATGGCCCGCAGCTCCGTGACGGTGCACAGATCCTGGAAGAAGTTGTACACCTCCTCCTCCGTCTTCAGCGTCAGGACGGCCTGGTACAGCCCGTCGCTTTTCTCCTTTTTCGTGATTCTTGCCATCCGCGTTCCCTCCTTGGCGCAGGATTTTTCCCCGGACGGGCGGCCCTCCCGGACGCCCCCTCCGCAAAATGGGATGAATTGTCTCAGTAGGGCCTATTTTATCACTTCAATTCACGAAAGTAAACACTTTTCCACAAATTTTGCGGAAACCTTTTGCAGGAAAAAAGCCGGATTCTGGCGAAAATACACAGTCCGCTCCGGCCTGCTTCGTCGGCTTTTGGCAAAATAGACGGGATTCGCTTTGTTTTTTTGTCGCTTTTACCATGGAAAAACTCTTTCCCGCCGCCTTGACGCTGGGTAAGCCCGTGGGGTATAATAAACACAGCATAACCGCTGGAATAAATTCCCGGCGGCGTCCCTACCGACATGATACAATGGAGGATCACGCAATGCCCTACAGAGAAGCAGACGAATTGAATACCTACCTCTTCCACGAAGGAACAGCTATCAGCGCCTATGAATACATGGGCGCCCACGCGGTCACCCACGACGGAGTCTCCGGCTATATGTTCCGCGTCTGGGCGCCGCGGGCACAGGCCGTTTCCGTGGTGGGTGATTTCAATTCCTGGAATGCCGACGCCCATCCTATGGCCAAGATTACCGATGGCATCTGGGAGCGCTTCGTTCCCGGCGGCAGGACCTACGACGCCTACAAGTTCGCCATCACCGGCGCGGACGGCGTCCTCCGGCTGAAGGCCGATCCCTACGCCTTCCACGCCGAAACCCGCCCCGGCACCGCAAGCAAGCTCTACTCCATCGACGGCTATCACTGGGCGGACAATGCCTGGAGGGAAAGCCGCCATGACCATCCCGTCTATACCGCGCCGCTGAATATTTATGAGGTCCACCTGGGCTCCTGGAAGCGCCGGGAGAACGGGGACTTCCTCGACTACCGCAGCCTGGCCCGGGAGCTGGCCCCCTACGTCAAGGAGATGGGCTTCAACTTCATCGAGCTGCTGCCCGTCACCGAGTACCCCTACGACCCCAGCTGGGGCTATCAGTGCACCGGCTACTTCGCCCCCACCTCCCGGTACGGCACGCCCGAGGACTTCATGTACTTCGTGGACTACATGCACCAGGCCGGCATCGGCATCATCCTCGACTGGGTGCCCTCCCACTTCTGCAAGGACGCCCACGGGCTCTACGAGTTCGACGGCTCCGCCTGCTACGAGTACGCCGACCGGCGCAAGGGGGAGCACGCCTCCTGGGGCACCCGGGTCTTTGACTACGGGCGCAGCGAGGTTAAGAGCTTCCTGCTCTCCTCCGCCACCTTCTGGCTCAGGGAGTACCACATCGACGGCATCCGCGTGGACGCCGTGGCGTCCATGCTGTATCTGGACTACGACCGCCGGGACGGGGAGTGGATTCCCAACCAGAACGGCGGCAAGGAGAACCTGGAGGCCATCGCCTTCCTCCAGGAGCTGAACAAGACCGCCTTCACCGTCAACCCCGACGTGCTGATGGTGGCGGAGGAGTCCACCGCCTGGCCCCTGGTGACCAAGCCCACCGACGCGGTGGGGCCCAACGGCATCGGCGGTCTGGGCTTCAACCTGAAGTGGAACATGGGCTGGATGAACGACATGTGCCACTATTTAAAGATGGACCCCTGGTTCCGCCAGGGCAACCATAAGGATATCACCTTCTCCATGTTCTACGCCTTCTCGGAGAATTACGTCCTGCCCCTGAGCCACGACGAGGTGGTCCACATGAAGGGCTCCGTCCGGGGCAAAATGCCCGGAGACGAGTGGCAGCAGCTGGCCGGCGTCCGGGGCTTCTACGGCTATACCATGGCCCACCCCGGCAAGAAGCTGAGCTTCATGGGCGTGGAGCTGGGCACCGAGCAGGAGTGGCATTTCGAGGACCAGCTGGACTGGGCCGCCCTCCAGAAGGAGGGGAACGCCCAGCTCCACCGGTATATCAAGGACATCAACCAGTTCTATCTGAGCGCCGGCGAGCTGTGGGAGGACGACTACAGCTGGGAGGGCTTCCAGTGGCTGGTGCCCGACGACAACCAAAATAATGTAGTGGTGTTCCTCCGCCGGGACAAGGCGGGCCGCGAGCTGGTGTGCGCCATCAACTTCAGCCCCAACACCTACGAGGAGTACCGCTTCGGCTGCCCGCCGGCGAAGGAGTACGCGGAGGTCTTCAACTCCGACGCGAAGATCTACGGCGGCACCGGCGCGGTGAACGAGACACCCTGCAAGGTGGAGTGGACTCCCTCCCACGGGCAGGAGAGCTCCGTCGCCATCCGCATCCCGCCTTTCGGCGCAGTGTTCCTCCGGGGCCAGGGCAAGCTGCGGGCCAAGCCCCAGCCCAAGAAGGCCAAGGACGCGGATGCCCCGGCGGAGGCTCCCGCCAAGAAAGCTCCCGCGAAAAAGGCCCCCGTCAAGAAGGCCGCCCCCAAAGCCGAAGCCGCCGCCCCTAAGGAGGAAACGGCGGAGAAGCCCGCCCCCAAGAAGCGGGGCCGTCCCGCCGCCAAGAAGACCGGCGACGCCCCGGCGGAAAAGAAAGCTCCCTCCCGCGCCAGGAAGAAAGCTTCCTCCGCGGCTGAATAATAACGAGAGAGGATGGATCAAGCGCACATGAAAAAAGAGTGTATCGCAATGCTCCTGGCAGGGGGGCAGGGCAGCCGCCTGTATGTGCTGACCAGCAACGTGGCCAAGCCCGCCGTGCCCTTCGGCGGCAAGTACCGCATCATCGACTTCCCTCTGTCCAACTGCACCAACTCCGGCATCGACACCGTGGGCGTGCTCACCCAGTACAAGCCCCTGGAGCTCAACAGCTACATCGGCTCCGGCCAGCCCTGGGACCTGGACCGCCTGGACGGCGGCCTCTACACCCTGCCCCCCTACCAGAAGAGCTCCGGCTCCGATTGGTACACCGGCACAGCCAACGCCATCTACCAGAATATCAATTTTATCGAGCGGTACAATCCGGAGCATGTTCTCATCCTCTCCGGTGACCATATCTATAAGATGGATTACACCAAAATGCTGGAGCACCACGAGAAGATGGAGGCCGACTGCACCATTGCGGTTATTGAAGTGCCGATGGAGGAAGCCTCCCGCTTCGGCATCATGAACACCAAGCCAGACACCCAAATCTTCGAGTTCGAGGAGAAGCCCAAAAAGCCCAAGAGCAACCTGGCCTCCATGGGCGTCTATATCTTCCGGTGGGATAAGCTGCGCCAGTACCTTATCGAGGACGAGGCGGACCCGAAGTCCTCCAACGACTTCGGCAAGAATATCATCCCCGCCATGCTGGCAAACCACGAGAAGATGTACGCCTATGCCTTCGACGGCTACTGGAAGGACGTGGGCACCATCGACAGCCTGTGGGAGGCCAACATGGATCTCCTGGCCCCCAGTGACCCCCTGGCCCTCTACGACCCGGCCTGGAAGATCTACTCCCGCAACCCCTGCCAGCCGCCCCACTTTGTGGCGGAAACCGCCCATGTGGAAAACTCCCTCATCACCGAGGGCTGCCGGGTGGCCGGTGAAATCGACTTCTCGGTGCTCTTTGCCGGGGTGACGGTGGAGGAAGGCGCGGTGGTGAAGGATTCCATCATTATGCCCGGCTCGGTGGTGAAGTCCGGCGCCCTGGTGCAGTACGCCATCATTGCGGAAAACACCGTCATCGGGGAGAACGCCAAGGTGGGCGAGCGCCCGGAGCTGGTGGAGGACAAGGAGCAGTGGGGCGTCGCGGTGGTAGGCAACGGCGTCACAGTGGGCAAAAACGCGGTGGTGCCCCCCAAGGCGATGATTGAAACAGACGTCCAGGAGGTGGAAGGCCATGAGTGAGAATAAGGTTCTGGGAATCGTTTTCTCCAATATGCACGATGAGAAGATGGGGGACCTGACCATGGTGCGGACCATGGGCTCGGTGCCCTTCGGGGGCCGCTACCGCCTGGTGGACTTCGCCCTCTCCAATATGATCAACGCCGGCATCCGGGATGTGGGCATGATTACAAAATCCAACTACCATTCACTGATGGACCATGTGGGCTCCGGCCGGGAGTGGGATTTGGCCCGGAAAATCGGCGGTTTGACCATTCTGCCCCCCTTTGCCAGGGCCGGGGCCGGGATGTACCGGGGGAACCTGGACGCCCTGAACGGCATCTATGCCTTTTTGGCCTCCTCCAAGGCCCAGTATGTGCTGATGTGCGACTGCGACATTGTGGCCAACATTGATTACAAGGCTATGCTGGCCGCCCACGAGCAGAGCGGCGCGGGGGTGACCATCCTCTGCGGCCGGTACGACGTGGCCCCCCACCACGGGGAGGACCTGGTCCTTTCCATCCAGGAGGACGGCTTTTTGCGGGATGCCTTCCACTCCGCCGAGGCCAAGGGGGAGCAGGATGTCTATATGAACACCGCCATCTTTGACCGGGAGCTGCTGCTGCGGCTGGTGGTGGACGGTGTGAGCCACGGCAAGTATTCGGTGGGGGAGATCCTCCAGGAACAGGGACGGGCTCACAATGTCCTTTGCTATAAGCAGGAGGGCTGGTTCTACCACATGCACAACATGGCGGAATACTTCCTGGCCAATATGGCTCTGCTGGACGAGAAGGTTCGGGAGGAGCTGTTCCTGCCGGAGCGCCCCGTCTTTACCAAGATTCGGGACCAGGCCCCAGCCAAGTATGGCCTCAGCTCCTCGGTCAAAAACTCCCTGGTGGCTGATGGCTGCATCATTGAGGGAACGGTGGAAAACTCGGTCATCTTCCGCGGCGTCAAAATCGGACAGGGGGCGGTGGTGCGCAATTCCATTGTCATGCAGGATACCGTGGTGGACGACAAGGCCCAGCTGGACTATGTGATCTTGGATAAGGACGTTCTCATCAAGGATGGACGCCGTCTGGCAGGCTACCTTACCTATCCGGTTTATGTTCCCAAGAAGTCCCATATCTGACCTTTTGCCCCCGGAGCACCCCTTCGGAGGGGCGAAAAGAACAACAGTGGAATTCGAGAAAGGTGGAAAACGTCTATGAAGATCCTCTATGCGGCCAGCGAGGCCCTGCCCTTTATCGCCTCTGGGGGCCTTGCCGACGTGGCAGGTTCTCTTCCCAAGGCCCTCCAGAAGGAAGGGGTGGAGTGCCGGGTGGTGCTCCCTCTCTATTCCGGCATCAAGCCCGCCCTGCGGGAAAAGCTGGAGTATGTCACCCACTTCAATGTCCCTCTCTCCTGGCGCAACCAGTATTGCGGCCTCTTTAAGGCCGAGGTGGACGGGGTGACCTATTACCTCTTGGATAACGAGTATTACTTCAAGCGGGAGGGGGGCATCTACGGCTTCTATGACGACGCGGAGCGGTTTGTCTTCTTCTCCAAGGCGGTGCTGGAGCTTTTGACCGTCCTGGACTACGAGCCGGATATTATCAACTGCAACGACTGGCAGACCGCCATGGTGCCGGTGTTCCTCAATGTTTTCTACCGGGGCGTGGAAAAGTTCCGCCGGGTGCGCACCGTCTTTACCATCCACAACATCCAGTACCAGGGCAAATACGGCATGGAGATTGCCACCGATATTTGCGGCCTGCCGGATTACGCTGTAAATATGGTGACCTATGACGGCGCGGTGAACATGATGAAGGGCGCCATTGAGCAGTGCGACATGATCTCCACCGTCAGCCCCTCCTACGCCCAGGAGATTCTGGATTCCTGGTTCGGCTTTGGGCTGGATAAAATCCTGCGGGAAAAATCCTACAAGCTCTGCGGCATCCTCAATGGCATTGATGTGGTGGGGTATGACCCCAAGACCGACCCGGACGTTTACGCCCATTACACGGTGAAAAAGCCCGCCGGCAAGGCGGAGAACAAGGCGAAGCTCCAGGAGCGCCTGGGGCTGGAAATCGCCCCCCAAAAGCCCCTCATCGTGGTGGTGTCCCGTCTGGTGGGGATGAAGGGACTGGACCTCATTCGCTATATCTTTGGGGAGATTCTGCAGCTGGGGTGCCAGTTTGCGGTGCTGGGCACCGGGGACTACATCTACGAGAATTTCTTCCGGGAGCAGGCGGACGCCAACCCCGGTTCGGTGGCCTTCTGGCAGGGCTTTGTGCCGGAGCTGGCCCGCAAGATGTACGCCGGCGGCGATATTCTGCTGATGCCCAGTAAGAGCGAGCCCTGCGGCCTGGCCCAGATGGTGGCCCTGCGGTACGGCACCATCCCGGTGATTCGGGAGACCGGCGGCCTGCGGGATTCCATCAGCGACCTGGGGGGAGAGGACGGCAACGGCTTCACCTTCAAGACCTACAATGCCCACGATATGCTGGGCGCCATCCAGCGCGCGGTGGCCCTCTACCAGGACGAAAAGGCCTGGAAGGCGGCTGTGGTCCACGCCATGGGCTGCGATTTCAGCTGGGAAAGCTCCGCCAAGAAATACATCGAGATGTACCAGCGGGTCATCGGCTAAGAAAAAATAAGCGCATAACAAAAGGAGGGGATTTCCCCTCCTTTTTTCTACGCCCGGTGGTCTGTGGCCCTTCTTTTGCAAGAAGAAAAAGGCTTTTACAGGCCGGAAAATTTTACTTCGCTGAGGCGCTGGCGCACCGTCTCGGAGATTTCCGCATAGACCTTGCGGAAGTTACAGACGCCGCAGGCCTCAGTGTTGCGGTTGCACTGGTAGTCCGATTCGCTGACGCACCGGGCCAGGGAATAGGGGCCCTCCACCATCTCGATAACGTCGCAGAGGGAGATTTCCGAGGGGGAGCGGCCCAGTTCATACCCGCCCTTGGTGCCCTTGTAGGAATTGACCAGCCCCCCGGTGACCAGCTTGCGGAGAATCTTCAGGGAAAAGCGCAGGGTCACGCCTGTTTCTTCGGCGATGCTCCGGGCATCCATCCGCCCGCCGTTTTTGGCAAGGCAGGAGACGATGCGCACCGCGTAGTCCGATTCCAGTGTAATATGCACAGGCAGCCCTCCTTTCCCAATTATGCTGTCTTCCAGTATATTCTCCCGCCGCCTAAAAGTCAAGCGGAGCGCCGTCCCTGGGCCCTATCAGCTCTTTGGGGGAACGACGCTGAAATAGGCCTGGGGATGGGAACAGACCGGGCACTTCTCCGGGGCCTTTTTGCCCTCGTAGAGGAAGCCGCAGTTGCTGCACTGCCACACCACTGTGGAGCCTTTGGCGAAAACCGCCTTATCCTGTACATCCTTCAGCAGCGTCTCAAACCGTTCCTCGTGCTGCTTTTCAATGGCCGCCACCCCGTCGAAGAGACGGGCAATCTCGTCAAAGCCCTCCTCGCGGGCCTCCTTGGCAAACTGGGCGTACATCTCGGTCCACTCGTACCGCTCCCCCGCCGCGGCGTCGGAGAGATTGGCGGCGGGATCCGGGATAGAGCCGCCGTGGAGGAGCTTAAACCAAATTTTTGCATGGGCGCGCTCGTTTTCGGCCGTTTCGGTAAAGAGCTGGGCGATGTGGCGGTAGCCCTCGTCCCTGGCCTTGGAGGCGTAGTAGGTGTACTTGTTCCGGGCCTGGGATTCCCCCGCAAAGGCAGCGGTGAGGTTCGCTTCGGTTCTGGAGCCCTTCAGTTCCATAAATCTACCTTCTTTCTGGCATTTTTCCCCCGGAAAGCGGAAAACGATGGCTGCATCGTATCTCGGCGGATAAAGCAACGCATCCATGAAGTCCTAGCTTTCTTCTGCCAGTGGGAAGGGAATGGGTCGGGCGGATGAGATTATCTGGACAAGGCGGCCTCCTGACAATCCTTGCAGAGGCCGGTGAGAAGAAGGTGGCGCTTTTGCACCTGGAAGCCCTGGGTTTCCAGGAGCTGATGGTCCAGTTCCTCCAGCGCGCCGCATTCCACATCAAAGACCCTGCCGCAGCAGGTGCAGGCCATATGGTAATGCTCGTCCAGCCGCCCGTCAAAGCGGTCGCTCCCCACAGGCATGGAGATCTTTCTTAGCATTCCCATTTCTGAAAGAAAATTCAGGTTCCGGTAAACGGTCCCCAGGCTTATCTTGGGATTTTCCCTCCGGACCTGCTCATAGACAGCATCGGCAGTGGGATGGATGGGGTTTTGCAGCACGGTCTGGAAAACCAGCTCCCGCTGTTTGGAATAGTTCAAAGGGTTCACCTCCCGGAAGGAAGATAGAATTAGTAATTTTTACTGATTTGTAGATAATCATACCATGATACGGTTCCGGTGTCAAGAAAGGCAAAGAGAAAAGAAGCGGTGCCGGCTCCCCAAAGCGGGGGAGGGATTAACAAAATGTTTGGGAAAAATTCAGCTGGCTCTCACCCCCAAATCACTCTCCCTTCACATTCTCCTTTTATACTGATGGCAACACAAATACCGGGAGCGTGATAAGGATGGATTTTCCAAAGGAGATGAAGAAATTTGCAAAGCCCCTGGGAGGGCTGGCCCTGGCCGCTGTGCTGGTGGCGGGGGCCGCTTACCTACAGCCTATTTGGGCCAGCCAAAACAGCGGCGGGAAGGAGGGAACAGCGGTTTCCAGGGAGGAGACGGTGCAGCGGGGGGACCTGACTGTGGGTATCACCGAAGCCGGCTCCGCCACCCTGGAGAGCCAGTCCGTTTCTTACCCGGTGCAGGTGGAGGTTGAGGAAATCTATGTGAAGGCGGGGCAAAGGGTCCAGGTTGGGGATCCGCTGCTAAAGGTGGACCTTTCCGCCCTCCAAGATGAATACAGCACCCTGCAGGCGGCCTATGACAGCGCCTTGCTGCGGCTGGAGCAGGCCAAGCAGGAGCAGACCACCGGGGCTATCACCGCCAAATATGACTACGATTCCACCGTGCTGGGGGGACAGACCGCCGAGAGCCAGTACGATTACACCCTTAGCGAAATCGCCTACAGCCTCTCCGACCAGGAGGAGAAGGTGGATGAGCTGGCGGATAAGCTGGCCGACCTCCACGATGAACGCAGCGACCTGCGCTCCGCCCGCAGCGAGGCCTCCAGCGCCTACAGCGCTGCCCAAAGCACCTATTCCAGCGCCCAGGCGGCCTATACCGCCGAGCCTACCGAGGAAAACAAAGCGGCGGTGGATTCTGCCAAGGCCGCCATGGAGATGGCCTACCAAAACTACAAGCGGGCGGACGAGGAATATGAGAAGGTCTGCGACGATTACAGCAGCACCAGCAGCAGCCTGGCGACCGCCCGGCTGAAGCTGGAGCAGCTGGAGAGCCAGGAGGAGATGGACCTTTTAAACGCGGAGGCGGATAAGGAAAAATCGGTGGCCCAAAGCGGCAACGCCGATACCGTCTACACTGCCACCATCAGCCAGCTGGCAAGCGCCGTCTCCTCCGCCAGGGCGGAGGTAAACAGCACCAAAAAGGAGCTGGATAAGGTGGCGGATTACATCACCGATGGAATCATTACCTCCTCCATGGAGGGGCTGGTGATGTCAGTAAACTGCGCCGAAGGGGACACGATAAACGCCGGCAGCAGCCTCGTGACCCTGGCGGCCCGCACCGCCTATGTCATCCTTTCGGTAAGCCAGGACGACATCGCCGACCTGGAGCTGGGGATGGAGGTGCAGCTGGCCTTTGATGCCTATGAGGAGGAGAGCTTTACCGGCACGGTGGACAGCATCTCCTATTCCGCCGCCCGGATGGGCTCCACCAGCGTCAGCTATACCGTGAATGTTCTTATGGACGGCCACCCGGAGAACATCTACGAGGGGATGACCTGTGACGCCACCTTTATCACCCGCCAGGAGAAGGATTGTATTTATGTCTCCTTCCGGGCGGTTGCCACCGCTGCCGACGGCACCGAAACGGTGAAGCGCAAGAACGGGGCAGGGGAGGTGGAGACCGTCCCGGTGAAGACCGGTTTTTCGGACGGCAGGAACGTCCAGATTCTTTCCGGCCTTTCGGAAGGGGATGTGGTCCTCATTGAAAGCAAGGTGAACAGCTGATGCGCTTTTCAGAGCTGGTCCGGCTGGTCTGGATCAACATTATGGAAAACAAATTCAAGGTGCTGCTTACCTCCCTGGGGATTATTGTGGGGGCCGCCACCATCGTGCTGGTCATCGCCATCGGCCAGGGGAGCAAGGCGGATGTGGCCGACCAGTTTAAAAACCTTAACGCGGGGGCCATCGAGGTGCGGTACCAGGCCAGTATGCAGGGGATGGAAAACCAGGGGGGCCCCGGTGGGATGCCTGGGGGTTTCCCCGGCGGTGGATTCCCTGGGGGCGGGATGCCAAGCCGGGGCAGCAGCGGGGGGAACCGCAGCGGGATGGCCGTAGGGTTCTCCGGCGGCAGCCGGGGCGGCATGATGGGCAGTCCCTTTGCCGGGGTGCGCTCCAATGTGGACGCCACCCTCACCTACGATGATGTGGAGGAGCTGGCCCTCTTTGTCCCGAATATCACCACCGCCACCATCTCCGCCAGCGGCAGCTACCCGGTTCTGGGGTATGACATGGAGGAGGAAGAGGACTACACCATTGTGGGGGCCTACGCCGCCTACGCCCAGGTTTCCAACCTGGAGCTGTCCCTGGGGGACTTTATCACCCAGGAGGACACCGAGGACCTCAGCCGGGTCTGCGTCCTGGGGAGCCGGGTCTGCGAAGAAATTTTTGGCACCGCAGCTACCGCTTTTAATAATGTCCTCACCATTGATGGCCGGGACTACACCATCATTGGGGTGCTCCGCTCCATGGGAACGGTGTCCTCCGGGGTCAGCCCGGATACGGCGGTTTATCTCCCCTACACCACCGCCGAAAAATATCTCTTTGGCGGCTCCATCGCCCCCACGGTAACGGTGCTGGCGGAGGATGTGGGGGATGTGACCCAGGTGATGGAGGACGTGGAAATCACCCTTTCGGATATCCACCCCGGCGTCACCTACACCATCACCGATGCCGGCAGCAGCATGAAGGCCGCTACCCAGTCGGCCAACACCATGTCCCTGCTGCTGGTCTCCATTGCCAGCATCGTCTTCGTGGTGGGGGGCGTGGGAATCATGAACGTCCTCTTTGTTTCGGTGCAGGAGCGCACAAGGGAAATTGGTATTTTGAAGGCGTTGGGCTGCTCCAGAGGGAACATCCTGCTGGAATTTTTGATGGAATCCAACATGATTTCCACCTTTGGCGGGGTGGCGGGGGTAGCCATCGGCTCGGCGCTGATGCCCCTGCTGGGGCGGTTTGATATGCGGGTGGAGGCCTCGGCGGCCGGGGTGGTGATGGCCCTGGTTTTCGCCATCCTCACCGGCACCCTCTTCGGCCTCTATCCTGCGGCCAAGGCCGCAGCTCTAAAGCCCATCGACGCCCTAAACCATGAATAAGGGAGGAGCCGCTATGAAAAAAGTGTTAGCCAGCGCCCTGGCGCTGCTCCTGCTGGCGGGGTGCGCTTTTCCCCAAGGGGCTGCGTCCTCCCAGAGCGCCTCTGGGTCCATCCTCACCGGGGAAACGGTCTCCGGCATCATCACCCAGGTGAACGGCAACGAAATCACCCTGGACCTGGTGCGCCTTTCCGGGGAGGGAAGCGCTCCGCCCCAAACAGAGGAAACCCAGGGCCAGGCGCTTCCCCCCTTCCAGGAAGGGGAGCGTCCGGAGGGAGGCCAGGGGACTGGTAGCCAGGGGGAAAGGGCCTCCGGGACTGGCGGCGAAGGACGGCCGTCCCGCCCCTCCGGTGAAAAGGAGGATCCAGGCTTTGGGGCCGGGGCGCCCTCTGGAGATCTGGGGAGCGGCGGCAGCCGTGCCGCCCAGGGGGGATACACCCGCACCGGGGAAACCGCCCTCTACCAGATTCCGGTAGGGGCGGAGGTCATCACCCTCACCGGGGCCAGCCGGGGGTTTAACAGCCTTTCCACCGAGCTGCTGGTGACCATCACTCTCCGGGAGGACGGGGAGACCCCCGCCCAGGTGCAGGTCCTGCAAGCCTTATCGTAAGGGAGGAGCATTTGCTATGGAGCATATCATCCAGATGGAGGGCATCAACAAATACTACAAAATGGGGGCGGAGAGCCTCCATGCCCTGCGGGAGGTAAACCTGACAGTGGAGCGGGGGGAGTTCTTGGCTATTTTGGGACCCTCCGGCTCCGGAAAGTCCACCCTTATGAACATTGTCGGCTGTATGGATACCGCCGATACCGGCAGCTACCAGCTGGACGGCGCGGAAATCAGCGCCATGAAGGACGACCAGCTGACCCAGGTGCGCAATGAAAAAATCGGCTTCATCTTCCAAAAGTACCAGCTTATCCCCCGGTACACCGTGCTGCAAAATATCTGTATGCCAGTGCTTATCCGGGGCAGCAGCCGCCGGGAGGCGGAGGAGCAGTGTATGGAGACCATCCGTCTGCTGGGCCTGGGGGAACGGGTCACCCACAAGCCCAGCGAGCTTTCCGGCGGCCAGCAGCAGCGGGTGGCCATCGCCGCCCAGCATCCTTCTGGCCGACGAGCCCACCGGGGCGCTGGATTCCGCCACCGGCCGGGAGGTGCTGGAGCTGTTTGTGGAGCTCAACGGCCTGGGGAACACCATTGTGATGATTACCCACGATGAAAAGGTGGCCCGGTACGCCCACCGGGTGGTGCGTATTGTGGATGGGGAGCTGCACAGTTGAACACAAACCGGGACGGTATCCGCAAGGGTGCCGTTTTTTGCTGTAGGGAAAAGGGAGGCCGGTGGTTGGATTTTCCTGTTGACAAATGGAAGGAAAAGGGGTAAAATAAGTAAAGAACAAACGTTCAAAATCCTGCTGAAAGGGGGCCGCCCAGGTGGAGCTGATGGAAAAGCTGGAAATTCTTTCCGACGCCGCCAAATACGACGCGGCCTGTACCTCCAGCGGCAGCAGCCGCAGCACCCCGGCAGGGGGGATTGGCAACTGCTTTACCGCAGGGCTTTGCCACAGCTTTGCCGCCGACGGGCGGTGCATCTCCCTCCTAAAGGTGCTGATGACCAACTACTGTGTCTATGACTGCCGATACTGCATCAACCGCCGCTCCAACGACGTGCCCCGCGCCGCCTTCACTCCCCAGGAGCTGGCGGACCTTACCATCCAGTTCTACCGCC
>OFHB01001384.1_pt1 | contig 13892 bp, 8 predicted proteins | sample 1521881 | NCBI WGS metagenome assembly OFHB01 (sample SAMEA3504090, study PRJEB24116) | mouse gut metagenome | biome: mouse gut; feature: mouse-associated habitat; material: faeces | place: Denmark | collected 2011
AAGGGTGAATGGAACGGCGTCACCATCGTCGACGACTATGCCCACCATCCTACTGAGATCACCGCAACCCTGCTGGCTGCACGAGAGCTCCCGCACAAGACTACCTGGTGTGTCTTCCAGCCCCATACTTACACGCGCACCAGGGCTTTCCTCACAGACTTTGCCAGGGCTTTGTCTCTGGCGGATGAGATTGTCCTGGCGGAAATCTATGCCGCCAGAGAGAAGGATACGCTGGGTATCAGTTCTCAGACGCTGCAGGCTGAGATCGAGAAGCTTGGACACCGCTGTTACTATTTCCCGAATTTTTCGGAGATAGAGACATTCCTCATGGAAAATTGCACAAAGGGCGATCTGTTGATAACTATGGGGGCCGGAGATATCGTAAAAGTCGGCGATGACCTGCTTCAGAAATAATTATTCACAATATCCACAGAAAATGCCAGGTATTTCTATTCACTTTCTGTGGATATTGCAGTGTAGATAACGCCCCTTTTACGGGACATCCTGCCGCACCATCCACATTATCCACATTTGGTAAACGTCTGTTCTTATTTTTTTCTTTGTTACTGTTTACCTATTTTATTTTGAGGAACGCTATGCTATAATGCGAGATGTGTCCTTCTGACACACATTGTGCTTTAGGGGTAAAGCGAAGGTGGTGTATTCATGAGTTGTTTCACGATTTATCAGGATAATCATACCGATTCTACGGTTATCTCGAATCGGTTTATAGACGAATATATGCAGGATGCCAACGATGCGCAGCTTAAGATTTATCTGTATCTGCTCCGGATGATGAGCGCCAGCCGCGCTACCAGCATTTCTGATATTGCGGATCTTTTCAATTACACGGAGAAGGATGTGATGCGCGCCCTGAAATACTGGGAGAAGCATCATCTGTTGACGCTGGATCTGGATGAGCATAAGAATGTGATCGGCATCCATCTGCGGGATTTCAACACGCCGTCACCGGCGGCTTCCGTACCGATAGCTGCCCAACCGGCTGCTCTTGCCTCCGTGGTGCCCATTGCTTCCAAGTTCAACTCTGTTGAAAGCGGGAAACAGGCGGCGGCTGAGCTTCCTCAGCAGTTTCTTACCGACAGTCCGGAACAGGCAGCTGAGGCGTCCATTGACAATATTTATGTAAAGCCCAACTATACACTGGATGAGCTGAAGGCTTTTAAATCCGATGAGTCCACTGCCCGGCTCCTGTTCGTAGCGGAGCAGTATTTGAAGAAGACGCTCAGCGCCACCGAAGTGAAGACGATCCTTTTTATTTCAGACAGGCTTGCTTTCTCAGAGGATCTGATCGATTATCTGATCCAGTACTGTGTGGACCGCGGTAAGAAGGAGCTGCGTTACATCGAGAAAGTCGCTGTCAGCTGGGCACAGCAGGGCGTGACCACTCCCGGACAGGCCGCAAAGCTGGCCGGCCGGTATGACAAGTCGGTCTATGAGATCATGAAAGCGTTGGGAAAGAACGGCACTCCTACGAAAACGGAGGTTGCCTATATCACACGCTGGACGAAAGAATACGGCTTCGATACCGATATTATTTTTACTGCCTGTGAGCGCACCGTTCTGGCAACGGACAAGCATCGCTTCGAGTACGCGGAGGGGATCTTGAGCAGCTGGAAGCGTCAGGACGTACACCACAAATCCGACATTGCAAAGATAGACAGCCAATACCAGCAGCGGAAGAAGCCCTCTCCGAAACAGCCCGCCAACCGCTTCAACCAGTTCACCCAGAACACCTACGATTTCGAGGCTTTAGAGCAGGAGCTGTTGAGCAACTGACGAAAACGTTCTATCCCTATTAGAAAAGGAGAGCAGACGTGGCCCTCACCAATTCTCAATATGAAGCCATCCAAAAAAAATATGAGCGCAGAAGGGACGTACACCGATCTCTGGGCCGTTCCAGACAGGAGGAGGTCTACGCCGCCATCCCCGAATTTCAGCAGCTGGCGGAATCCGTCAGCACCCTCTCCGTAGCCAGCGCGCGGCGCATGCTGGAGGGTGACGATGACGCGCTGGACGTTCTCCACAGACAGCTCACCGAGATCGCTTCCCGCCAAAAGCAGCTTCTGATCCAGAACGGCTTTCCTGCAGACTATCTGGATCCCGACTACGACTGCCCGGACTGTCGGGATACCGGATACATCCTCACGGAGGATGGAATGCGCCGGAAATGCCATTGCTTCCGGCAGCAGGAGATTTCCATACTCTATGCCCAGTCCAACATTCAAGAGCAGATCGCCAGAGAGAACTTTTCCTCTCTCTCCTATGATTATTATCAGGGGGAGGATCTGCGCCGGTTCGAGACCGCGGTACAGATATGCAAAAAATTCGTCCAGTCCTTCAAGAAAGACTATCGAAATCTGTTTTTTTATGGTACAGTAGGAACGGGGAAGAGCTTCTTATCCGGCTGCATTGCGCAGGAGCTGCTGCAGCAGGGCCATTCCGTGATCTATTTCAGCGCTCCTGGCCTTTTTGACACGCTGGCGCGCTACTCCTTTGATGCAAAGTCCAAGGAGGCCCTTCATGATCTGTATGAAGACTTCTATAACTGTGACCTGCTGATCATTGATGATCTGGGCACCGAAATCACCAACAGCTTCGTGACCTCACAGCTGTTTTCTTGTCTCAATGAACGCTACCTGCGCCTAGGCGCTATGGTAAGCGAAAAGACCTGGGGCGGCGCAAAAGAGGGAGACACGTTCCTTACGTACGAGCAAACGTTTGACCGCTTAAAGGAAGGCCCCGGCACAAAGATTGCAAACGAAATAAAAACCGCGTCGAACGTGGTGATTGATTACGATATGAAAAATCTTTCCAGAGACGGGAAGCATTTGTATGACGCCAGCGGAAACGGATACCACGGTTTGGTAACCGGCGGTTCCACAAAGAGAGTAGACGGGGAAACACTGTTAAAATTTAACGGCGGGACAAAGATAGAGACGCCTCTTGAAACGCTTGGCTATCCGTATACGGTAAGCTTCGATCTGTATCTGGACGGAACGGAAGCAAATGATACAAGCGCAGCCCTGTTCAGCGGCTATGACGGCAGGCTTAAAGCGTCTGGCTTTGACGGCGCGCTCGGGTTAGACCGCGATTACTTTACGCAGTCGTTTGGTTATACGCCGGAGAACGGTGAAAAACATAAGATTACGATTGTTGGAACTTATCAGGCCACTAAGCTGTATGTAGACGGTGAATTTAAAAAGATATTGTATGCCGCGGCCAGCGATCCGGATCACGGAGGCTCCATTGGCGCAGCAACAGACGCAACTACGGATGCGCAGAACAATTTCCGTACCACATTTGTATTCCCGATGAGTACGATCGGGGAGAATTTCTCCGGGTATCTGGGCAATATTAAAGCCTACAACAAGGCTTTGTCCACAGAAGAACTGCTTGCAGAGGGCAGCGTTCATGCAGTGGAAGCGGATGTGGCCAGGAATTGCCCTGCCTATGCGGATAATCAAAATTCTAATTATTTAGGGGATGAAATGCGCTTATATCCGGCCTGGAAAGCAACCGACGGAGACGGCCATGTAACCGGCGCAGAGGAAGTGTCCGTTTCTTATGAATCCAGATGGTATTCCTCGGACAGCGCAGAAGATTTTCTGATGGTCGATCTCGGGCAGGCCAGAAACATATCCAAAGTCGTGATCGACTGGGAGGCAAGCCGTTATGCAGCCGCGTACGACATACAGGTATCCGAAGACGGACAAAACTTTAAGACGGTGAAATCTGTCACAGGCAATACAAATGCGATGACGGAAGATTCTTTTGGCGCGACAAAAGCCCGTTACGTTAAAATGCAGGGCGTCCAGAAAAAGGCCGGCGCGGCACAGTATGCCATTTTTGAAATCAAAGTATATGAAACGGTAGATAAGGCGGCGCTGCATAAAGCGTGCCAGGATGCGGATGCGCTTTTAAAGAAAGACGGCGTTACCTGGGGAGCCTCGGGTGTACAGGGGCGTTTCTTTGAAAGCGTTGTACTGGCGAAAGCAGTCCGTGGCGACGTATTAGCCGGACAGCAGGAAACGGATACTGCGCTTGCCGCGTTAAACGCAGCGAAAGCTTCATATGCGTCGGCAGGTCCGTGCGCTGCAGAAGCAGAACAGATATTGTCCCAAAAAGATTTGTACGACGCGGCAGGCTGGGCGGAATTTGAAGCCGCATACCAGGCTCTTTTGAATGCCGGAAAAGATATAACTGAAGCGGAGTATCAGACGCTTGTGGGAAATCTTACGGCGGCGATGCAGGCTCTTACCAAAAAAACGGTTACTCCAGGGCCGGATAAAAACGAAGAAGCCCCGAAGGTAACGCAGCTTGCGGCTCCTGCCGTTTTGTCGGTAAAAAGCCAGAAAACAAAGGTTCGGATTACCTGGAGCGCATCCGAACACGCGGCGTCCTACCAGCTTTACCGTAAAGCGGGAAGTAAAGTGACAAAGGTCGGCAAAGCTGTGGCCGGTACAACTGCATATGATGAAAATCCGGTTAAAGGAACTATGAATTACTATGTTATGGCGCTTTCCGGCGGCCAGAGCGCATATACAGACAGCGCAGCCGGGCAGTCCAAAAGCATTAAGCTTCCATCCATGGTTGCAAACGCGAAAGCCGTGCAGGTAAAAGGCAAAAAAGCAGTCTCGATAAGTTGGAAAAAAGCGAGCAAAACTTCTTCCTATCTTATTTACCGCGCAGAAGGCAAGAAAGGGACATTTAAAAAGATAGCGACGGTTAAGAGGAAAAACAACTACCGTGACAGTAAGAAGTTAAAGAAAGGAAAAACGTATTATTATAAAATCGTGACAGTGTCGGGAGGGAAGTACAGCCCGATGAAGGCGGCAAACAAAGGTGTGAAAATAAAGTAAATGTAAACAGTGGAAAAAGTACGTCAGACAGAGGGGGTTACAGCCAGCCTCTGTCTGACTGCGTGTTCTGTGGTATCCCCTTGTCCGCTTAGGGTATGGTTTCTGGATGTTGTGTATTCAGAAGTTATACATAGTTTCGCAGGAAAGGCTTCAGTTTTGCGGTTTGTTTCGTCGCAGAAGCTTCATCCAAAACAATTTTTTTTGTTGTGCGGGTGAGCTTGATATGTTAAAATATTTCGAAGAACGTTTCGTTAGGGGGTTTTTATGGACGGTGGAATGCGATTCGATTATAGTATTATAGAATATTTGCTGTCTGCGCTGAAACCGCAGGAGACAGAGGACGGTTTGGAGCGGGAGGAAGAACCGCTTTCCTTGGAGGAAGCTTTGAAGCGGCAGCGGCGGCAGGCGGCGCGCCAGATAAAGAAGTTTATTGACGAGATGCCGGGAGGGTTTTTTATTTACCATGCGGACGAGGAAGAGAAGCTGATTTATGCAAATGCGTCCCTGCCCCGGATGTTTGGCTGCAATACGCAGGAGGAATTTCGGGAACTGACAGGAAATACTTTTCAGGGGATGGTTCATCCTGAGGATTTGGAGGAAGTCAGAAAAAGTATCCGCCAGCAGGTTCAGGAAAGCAAGTATGACCTGGATTATGTGGAATACCGGATTGTACGTAAGGACGGTTCCGTCCGGTATGTGGACGATTACGGGCATTTTATCCACAGTGAACAGGAAGGCGACATTTTTTATGTATTTATCGGCGACGTGACGGAAAAATGGATGCGCCAGAAAAAAGAGCGGGAACAGCTTTTAAACGATAATTTAAAGAAGGAGCAGGAACTGAAATATACGCATCAGGAACAGATACGGCATCTGGAAATGATTGAGGGATTGAGTATTGATTATGAAACCATTTTTTATGCGGATTTGGATTTAAACCAGATTCAGGCATTTCGGACAAGCGAGCGCATGCGGGATAAATTTAAAGAAAGAGGCAGTATTTATGAATATACGGGGTTTGATTTTGAATATGTAAAAAACTGGGTTTATCCGGATGACCGTGAACTGGTGCTGCGTACGACCAATCCGGACAACATACGCCAGAAGCTATCAAAGAAAAAAGAAATGCATATTTGTTACAGGATTTTCCGAAACGGCAAGCCGGTATATATCCAGCTTCGGATTGTACATGTGGGAGACAGCAGCCACGTTTCCCAGATCGTCCTTGGTTACCGGAATATTGACGATGAAATTATACAGGAGATGGAACGGAACCGTATGCTGGAAGCCGCTTTAAATGACGCGCAGCAAGCCAACCAAGCTAAGAATATTTTTCTTTCCAATATGTCGCATGATATCCGTACGCCGATGAACGGAATTGTGGGGTATGCGATTCTGGCCAAGAATCATCTGGATGACAAAGAAAAACTTGTAAAATATCTGGATATGATTACCTCTTCAAGCGACGTGCTGCTGCAGCTTTTGAATAATGTTTTTGAAGTGGTGGGAATTGATTCCGAACAGATTTATCTGGAAGAAAGCAAATGTTCCCTGACGGAAATTATGTACAATATCCAGACGGCTATGAGCCTTCATGCAGAAGAAAAGGATATTACGATTTCATTGGACACGTCGCAGGTTACGCATGCGGATATTTATGGGGATCAGCAGAAAGTGGGCCAGATTTTGTTGTATCTGGTAGATAACGCTATAAAATATACCCATACGGGAGGCAGGATCTGGATGTCTGCGGAGGAACAGCCAATGCCTTCTAAGGATCTTGCAAGTTATCGGATTACCGTAGAGGATAACGGCATAGGAATCAGCCAGGAGTTTCTTTCGCGTATATTTGAACCGTTTGAACGGGAAAAAAGCACGACGTTAGGCGGTATATACGGCGCAGGACTGGGTTTGACCATTGCCAAAAAAATTATTGAAATGATGGACGGTACGATAGAAATATCAAGTAAAGTTGGCGTCGGGAGCAAATTTACGGTAATACTGCATTTCCGTATACAAAACCAGCAAAAAGAAAGCGACAGGGCAGAGGGGGCGTTTGATTCTGCGCCGAGGCAGAAAACGATTCTGATGGTGGACGACAATGAAATTAATCTGGAAATCGGCATGGAAGTGCTAAAGGATGCCGGATATTCCGTGGATACCGCCACAGACGGCAGCTTGGCGGTGGAAAAGATAAAAAATGCAAAGCCGGGTACTTATGGAGCCGTCCTGATGGATCTTCAGATGCCGGTGATGAACGGATACGACGCCGCAAAAACGATACGCGGGTTAACGGATCCGGCGGTGGCTAATATCCCGATCATCGCATTGTCTGCAAATACGCTGGAAGAGGATAAAAAGATGGCTTTGAGCAGCGGCATGAACGCTCATCTTTCCAAACCGATTGATATTGTCCAGCTCTATGAACTTTTGGAACAGATTTTAAAAGAAGCGTAAACGGATGAAAATTACAGTTTTGTGTGTGGGAAAAATAAAAGAAGATTTTTACAGGAAGGCAATCGAAGAATACCAAAAGCGCCTGGGACGTTACTGTACGCTTTCCGTGACGGAAGTTTCGGATGAAAAAACCCCGGATTCTGCCAGCGTCGCTATGGAACGGCAAATCAAAGAAAAAGAAGGGGCGCGTCTGTTAAAGCTTATGAAAGAGGATATGTATGTGATTGCATTGGCGATCGACGGCAGGATGCCGGATTCGGTCGGCTTGTCCCGGTCTATTGAACAGCTTTGGCTTACGGGTAAACCGCATATTGCATTTGTGATCGGCGGCTCTTTGGGATTGTCGGAATCGGTATTAAAGCGTGCGGACGAGACGTTAAGTTTTTCTAAAATGACGTTTCCACACCAGCTTATGCGTGTGATTCTGCTGGAACAGCTTTATCGCAGTTACCGGATTATGCGCAACGAACCATATCATAAGTAAAGGTGAAAAGGAACGGATGTTCTTGGGAATAGAAGATAATAAGAGTTGTAATTTTAACCCCATGGGAGTTTGAAGCTTCCATGGGGTTTTACTGTTCGTGAAAATAAAGTTCTTAAAAAACAACGGGCTGTGTCATAAAATCTGTGTAAATAAGTTGTCTGAAAATTCACTTTGGACTGCATGATTACTTTGCTCAAAATGCCAGAAGCCAGTCAAGGCAAGGGTTCCAGCCTTTACGGGCTTTTGGCATTTTGATAAAATTTATTATGGCAGTCCAGAGAACTTACACATATAATCTGACACTCTCCACCCGTTCATGAGAAGTTGATGTTGTAAACAGATACGGGAGTTGTTATAATAACAATATGGAAGAATCCGGCAGGAGAAATTTAGGAACCAGGCAGTCTGTTTTGGCTGCGTCAGTATGAGAACGGGAGGAGACATATGGCTGACAGCAAAAAAATTATGAAAAAGATGTTGTGTCTGTTTTTAATGTTCATTATGAGTATTGGTGCGATACCGTTTCCGGAACAGAAGGCAAATGCAGCGGACACCAGGGAGTACACGATTTTATCTACCAAAACAACAGGAGAACAGGATGTATTTACATACTATCCTGCAACGGGCTGGAAAAAAGGAGCGCAGATAGACGAATATTTTACGCTTAAACCCGTACAGACACAAGTATCCGAAGGCGCCGCCGCATCAGACATTTATTACACGGTGACATTTGCGGGGACAGGCATTGCACTGTATGGTTACAAAGCGCCGGCGCACGGAGCGACGGTAAAAGTTTTTGTGGACGGAGAAGAAAAAGAGAATTTCGACGGTTACGCGGAAAGCAGGACGACAAGCGATGTAAAACTCTGGCAGATAACGGGATTGGAACATGGGGAACATACGTTAAAAGTCGAAGCGACCGGAAACAAAAACGCTTCGGCGTCGGACAGCTATATAGAGGTGACGAAAGCAGTCGTGACGGCTCCGGTTGAGCAGGTTGCGGCAACGGATTTTTTCTTTACGGCAGAGACTTTCTCCATCCGGGCAGGGGAAACAGGAACCCCCGGCTGCCGTTTTGCGCCGGAGAATGCGGCCGCGCCGGAAGATCTGGTATTTGTATCAGACAATGAATCCGTGGCAGAGGTGAACCGCACCGGAAGGATTACGGCAAAGAAAGCCGGCACGGCGCGTATTACGGCGTCATCAAAAAGCGTCGGATTTTCAAAAAGCATAGAAGTAACGGTACTGGGCAAAAAAGAAGACATTGACGCAACGTATGTAGACAGCGGAAACCATTACCAGCAGAAAGCATATAACGGCCTTTTAACCGGGGATAAGAAGTTTGGCGAACAGGTTTGGGCATGGAAAAACGATAAGGCGGTCGCGGAAATCGCCGTTTTGAGCAAACAGAAACCGTTAGAAAATGTCTCCGTCAGCATAACGGATTTAAAAGGATTCGGCGCGGTTCTTCCCGCCTCTTCGGTGAAGCTTTCTTTTGTAAAAGAAGTAAAGGCATATACCGGGCACGCGGGATGGTATGCACAAAACAAAGCAGGGATTATGCCGTCCGGGACAAGGGAATATTACCCGGAAGTGATCTATTCCGGAGATCCGGTTTCAATGGACAGCGGCAGGCTGCAGCTTGTATGGGTGGAAGCGTCCGTTCCGAAAGATGCGCTTGCAGGCGTTTACAGAGGGACTATTACCATTTCGGCCGAAAATACGGATGAGACAATTTCGCTGGATTATACGCTTGAAATATTGGACGCAGTACAGCCGGATCCGCAGGATTATGCTTTTGATGTGGAGTACTGGAGCCATCCGTACAATGTGGCTTACTATTATGAAGTGGAGCCGTTTTCGGATGAACATTTGGAACTGTTAAAACAGCATATGGAAGTCTACAAAAGCCTTGGAGGCCATGCGATTACGGCCAGTATTGTAGAAGAAGCGTGGGGCGGACAGACTTACGGGGGAGGAAATGACATCCATTACCCGTCCATGATCAAGTGGATAAAACATGCGGACGACACCTGGGAATTTGACTATACGAATTTTGATAAATGGGTGGTTTTGAACCAGGAAATCGGAATTGCAGACAAAATTATCTGTTACAGCATGATGCCGTGGGACGGCATTGTGAAATATGAGGATCGGAAAACAAATACGATTCAATCTATGACGGCAAATCCGGCAAATGCAGACCAGTACGCGCAGGTATGGCGGCCGTTTCTGGAGGATTTTGTAGCGCATCTGGATGAAAAAGGGTGGTTTGACGCAACCTACATAGGTTTTGACGAACGGTCGAATATGAAGACCGCGTTTGATCTGATTGATTCCGTTACCAATAAAGACGGCAATACATTGAAAAAATCTGCTGCATTTAATGATTTCAGGAGCAATACGGCTATTTTCAACAGGCTTGATTATGCTTCGGTGGGCCTTCAGCAGATTCGCGACAATCTGGCTCCGTTTAAAGAGCAGATAACGGCGCGAAGGGAACAGAACCAGGATCTTACGATGTATACGGCGACCGAGCATGTACCGAACAGCTTTACCAAATCAAATCCGGTGGAAAGCTACTGGACGATTCTGTATGCCGGATCTTTAAACACCACGGGATTTTTAAGGTGGGCATATGACGCATGGGTAGAGGATCCTCTGGAGGAGTCCACACATTCCTCCTTCCCGGCGGGAGACTGCTTTTTGGTTTATCCGTCCCAAAAAGAAGATACTGTAAAAGAAAGCAAATATTCACTGCGCCTGGCAAAACTGGACGAAGGTGTCCGTGATATAAACAAGCTCTACCTCATGCGGGAAGCGTCGCAGAACATGTCGGATAAGGTGACAGATGTTTTAAGCCATGTGAGCGGCGACAGAATAAACGATTACGAATACAGCACAATGGAAAAGACAGACAGCTGGGGACGCCAGGCAAAATGGCTTACCGAGGGCGGAAAGAACCGGATGCTTTCGGACATGAACGCGGTAAAGCAGGGGATTTACGATCTTACAAAGGAATATATTCTTTGGAACAATCCGAATTATGTTGAGCAGATAGAACTAACGAAACCGGATAAGACAGTATTTCAGCCAGGCGAAGTCTTACAGCTTCAGATTGCAGTGCAGCCGGCATCAGGGACAGTTCGCTTTAGCAGCAGCGACAGTTCCGTGGCGTCTGTGGATCAAAACGGGTTGGTTACTATGAAAAAAGAAGGGAAGGCAACGATTAAGGTTTATTCAGCTGAGAATGCTAATATAGGGCAGAGCCTTGAAATAAACGTTGCGTTACCGGAAGCAAAGAAACTGCTCTTGCAGCAGATGGAGGAGGCCGCTAAACTAAAGCAGGGAGATTATACGGCGGAAAGCTGGGCAGCGCTGCAAAAAGCGCTCGAAGAGGCAGGAAGCGTGCAGAAGAATCCCAACAGCCGGCAGGAAGAGATTGACAGGGCTTTGGCTGCTTTAAAGGATGCCATTTTGAAATTAGTACCGGCAGCGGACAATTCCCAAAAACCGGAGACTCCTAAAACAGAGACGGTAAAAGAAGGCGCGGTTTATAAAAAAGGAAACTATAAATATAAAGTAACAAGCCTTACAAAACGAACTGCCCAGGTCACAGGAACGGCAAACGCAAAGCTCAAAAAAGTTGTGATCCCAAACAGCGTAACGCTTGGGGACAAAAGCTTTAAAATTACATCCATCAAAGCTTCCGCGTTTAAAAAGAATAAGAACATTACAGAAGTGAAAATCGGTTCGAATGTGACAAGTATTGGCAACAGTGCCTTTGAAAAATGTACAAAGCTAAAAAAAGTTACGGTGAACAGTAAAAAGCTGACGCAAATCGGAAAAAAAGCGTTTGCCGGCTGCAAGCAATTGAAGTTGGTCGATGTACAGAGTAAAAAGGTCAATAAAATCGGAAAAGATGCCTTTAAAGGCATACACAAGAAAGCGGTTCTTAAAATTCCTAAGAAGAAAAAATAAAAGCTTTGGACTTAACGTCCTCTTGAAAGCGTCCACGGGAAAATCTGTGGGCGCTTTCATTTCTTGTTTTTCCTTGTTCCCGATGGCATGTGGGAACCCATAACAGCTGGTAAAAATATTTTCTTGACAAAAATGATATAACTGTATATACTGTTTATATACAGAAAGAGAGGTAAACACATGGAGATTATTATCAAAAACTCCAGCGGCCAACCTATTTACGAACAAATTTATACCCAGATAAAAGATCTTATTTTAAACGGCGTGTTAGCGGAAGGCGATGCGCTCCCTTCCATCCGCGGCCTTGCAAAAGATTTGCGTATCAGCGTAATTACTACAAAGCGCGCATACGACGAGTTAGAACAGGAAGGATTCGTGAATACAGTTGCCGGGAAGGGCTGTTTTGTAGCCGGGGCAGACCGGGAACTTATCCGGGAAGAAAACTTAAAAAAAATAGAAATACACCTGCAGGCTATCAGCCAGCTTGCCAAAAGCTGCGGCATCACAAACGAGGAACTTATCGAAATGTTCCGGATATTGGAGGTAGAAAAATGAATGCAATTGAACTAAGGCACGTTACAAAAAATTATTCCGCGTTTTCCTTAAAAGATATCACACTGTCCCTTCCAAGCGGTTGTATCCTTGGTTTAGTCGGCGAAAACGGCGCAGGTAAGAGCACCACTATCCGGCTGATGTTAAACGCCGCAGCAAGAGACGCCGGAGAAATCACCGTATTGGGAAAGGATGTCCGCAAAAAAGAATTTCGCCGGACAAAAGAGGAAATAGGCGTCGTATTGGATGAAGCTTATTACCCGGAAGTTATAAATGCACGAAATATCAACCTTATGATGAAGCATATTTACCGGAACTGGAAGGAGGATATCTTTTATGCTTATCTGAAACGCTTTGCGCTTTCCGAAAAAAAGCTGATAAAGGAATACTCCCGGGGTATGAAAATGAAGCTGGCCATTGCTGCTGCGCTGTCCCACCAGCCGAAGCTTTTGATATTAGACGAAGCCACCAGCGGGCTAGATCCTGTGATTCGGGATGAAATTTTGGAAATTTTTAATGATTTTACCAGAGAAGAGGATCATTCCGTGCTGCTTTCTTCCCATATTGTCAGCGACTTGGAAAAAATCAGCGATTATATCGCCTTTCTTCATCAGGGCAGCCTGGTGTTCTGTGAAGAAAAAGACCGTCTGTTAGAGGAGTACGGCATTTTGTATACGACAAACGCCGTGCTGCCAGATATACCGGAGGATGCGGTTGCAGCAAAAAGGCGCGGCAAATACTCTACCGAACTGCTTGTCCGGCGCGCGCGGCTTTCCGGTACATTTGACGTGCAGCCGGCCAGCCTGGAAGACATCATGCTGTTTATTGCAAAGAAAGGGGAACGAAAATGAAAGGCTTATTGATCAAAGACGCGTATACTATGATGAAAGAAACCAAATATTTTTTTATCTTGGCCGTTGTTATGGCATTTTTTCAAAATGATTTTTTGTTCAGCTATATCATCGTATATGCCGCGTCGCTTCCGATAGCGGCGCTGGCGTATGATGAACGTGCGAAATGGGATAAAATGGCGGAAACGCTTCCTCTTACCGTTGGGCAGATTATCGGTAGTAAATATATTATGGGGTATGTGTCTGTCGGTATCGCAATGTTACTTGCCATTTCCGGCAAGCTGCTTGGCAGTTCCTTTCGGGCGGAGGATATGGTTACAATGCTGATTGTCGTTTGCATTGCCCTTGCCGTACAGGCGTTTAATATGCCCCTGATGTTTTGGATTGGCGTGGAACGCGGAAGGCTTTTGTTTATCGCCCTTGTTGTAGGAGCGGCGCTGGCAGTTTCTTCGATAGGGCAGGAAATTATGGCATCCCCTGTTGCGTTAAACATAAATTTTATACTTTTTTCCGCTGTAGGAATTACCATAGCCGTAAATATCATTTCATTTTATGTAAGCAGAATTGCCTACTATAAGAAACAAAGATAAAAATTGCGCTAGAGCGAACGTTTTAAATTGGTATGTCTTTAACGAACAATGTTGGCAAAATTCCGTCAGCCAGAGGACAGGGGATGCGGCGTTCGCT
>OFHB01001386.1_pt1 | contig 13887 bp, 18 predicted proteins | sample 1521881 | NCBI WGS metagenome assembly OFHB01 (sample SAMEA3504090, study PRJEB24116) | mouse gut metagenome | biome: mouse gut; feature: mouse-associated habitat; material: faeces | place: Denmark | collected 2011
AAAGCTTAAAATTCCTTGATTTTTTAAGGAAAATCACTTGACAAAATAGGGAGGATATGGCAGCAATCCAGAAAATGGAGGGCGGCAGGGAATTATTTTTTGAACATGACAGCCCGGAGCTTGCCCGTATGTTTGGCAATTACCGGATTCATTAAGAGGAGGAAACAATTATGAGCAAAAATGCAGAAACGGCAGTCCTGCAGGAGAATGAAATGGGGACGCTCCCGGTAGGAAAACTTTTAAGAAAAATGTCCCTTCCGCTGATTTTTTCCATGTTCGTGCAGGTGCTGTATGGTCTGGTAGACAGTATGTATGTGGCACAGCTTGGAGATACGGCGCTTACGGCGATTTCCCTCTGTATGCCGGTACAGTATCTGGTGCTTGGTGTCGGTATTGGCATCGGAGTAGGTGTCAATTCCATTTTGTCGAAGAAGTTGGGAGAGAAAGACGAGCATGGTGTAAACAGGGCAGCAGGAAATGGCTTTGTACTGATTTGGATTGTGTCGGTTGTTTTCGTGATAATGGGGCTGTTTGCAATGGAGCCGTTCTATGGATTACAGACGGATATTACAGAAGTGCTTGATATGAGTATTTCTTACAGTCGGATTATCAGCATTGTATCATTTGCGGCTCTGCATCAGGTCATTATGGAAAGGCTTCTGTCGGCTACCGGGAAAGCAAACCTTACCATGATTCCCATGCTGACGGGTGCGGTTGTAAATATTGTCCTTGACCCGGTTATGATTTTCGGCTGGTTTGGGATTCCGGCTCTTGGCATTGCAGGCGCTGCTTATGCAACGGTGATCGCACAGGCAGTTGCCGCTCTGGTGGGATTGTTCCTGAACCTGAAATTTAATAAAGAAGTGCGGTTTACCGGGGCGGGATTCCTGCCAAACGGCGGTATCATTGCTGAAATACTGAAAGTCGGAATACCCGTTGCGCTTTCCCAATGTCTAATCTCCGTGATTGCTTTTGGCATGAACAACATTCTGCTTTCACTTTCGGCGTTGGCTCCCGGAATTTATGTCATTTATATCCGTTTGCAGAGCTTTGTAATTATGCCCTCCGGCGGTATGAGCACAGCAGGAATTTCCATCATTGCTTATAATTATGGGGCGGGGAATAAAGAGCGGATCATGGAAACCTTAAAAAAGAGCATTGTGGTAAATCTGATTGTTGCCGCTGTCGGTATGGCAGTATTTCTGGCGGTGCCGGAACTTCTGCTTGCCATGTTCAACGCCTCGGATGCCGTTCTGGAAATTGGTGTTCCGGCGCTCCGTATCATTGCGGCATCTCTGCTGCTTACAACGACAACACAGATATTAACAGGTTTTTTGCAGGCGCTCGGGCGTGGTACGGACAGCTTTATTATTGCAATCACACAGGCAGTATTCCTTCTGCTTGCGGCGTGGCTTTTGTCACTGACGGGAAGTGCAATATTGGTATGGATGGCATTTCCGATTATGGAGGTGCTTCGGTTTGTGATAGGGGTATTCCTTGTAAAAAGGACACATAAAAATCAGATTATGAAATTGGAGGTAATAAATTGAAAAATCAGGGATTTTTCAATTGGCGAATTTGCGCATAAGGCGCAAATTTACGGGTTTATAGAAGATTGGAGGTTTTGTATGAACAACAAAGTATTGATTGCGTATTTTTCCCACGAAGGGGAGGCTTATGCGGGCGGAAAGATTGTAACTCTGGAAATCGGCAATACGAGGGTGGCGGCTCAGATGATGGAGAAAATGATGGGAGCTGATGTATTCCGCATTGAAACGGTAAAGCCGTATCCGTACAGTCACATGGAAACGGTAACGATTGCGCAGACAGAACAAAGGGAAGATGCCCGTCCGGAACTGAAAGGAAATAACATTAACGTGGAGGATTACGACACGATTGTACTCGGATACCCGAACTGGTGGGGGACTATGCCGATGGCAGTATTTACCTTTTTGGAGAGCCATGATTTCTTCGGGAAAACAATTCTGCCGTTCTGCACCCATGAGGGCAGCGGAATGGGACATAGCGAATCGGACATAAAGGCGGTATGCCCCGGCGCAAAAATCGAGAAAGGGCTTGCCATTACAGGCAGCAAGGTAAATAAGTCAGAGAAAACCATAGAAGGGTGGCTTTCTACGGCTGGACTTTTGTAATAGGAAAGCCGGTATAAAAACAAATTTTATATGAAAATGGAGGAAATCAAAATGAAACAGACGTATGTAACTTTGAATGATGGGAACAAAATCCCGCAGTTTGGTCTTGGTGTTTATATGATTCCGGGGGATGAAACCACAAAGGAGGCGTGCATGGAGGCTTTCTGGGCAGGATACCGCCACATTGATACCGCCCACGCTTACCAGAATGAGCGTGGAGTTGGGGCTGCCGTAAAAGAAAGCGGTATTCCTCGTGAGGAAATCTGGATTACGACAAAACTCTGGCCCAGCGAGTATGGTGAGGGAAAGACGATGGCAGCGATTGACAAAATGCTTTCCCGACTGGATACAGACTACATTGACCTGCTTTTGCTGCACCAGCAGTTTGGCGATTATATCGGGGCATGGAAAGATATGGAGAAAGCCGTTGCCGCAGGCAAGGTAAAGTCTATCGGTATCAGCAATTTTGAATCGGAGCGTCTTGAAGAACTGATTGCTGCCGCAACGATCAAGCCGTCTGTCCTGCAGGTAGAGTGCCATCCGTATTATCAGCAGAATGAGTTAAAAAAGCGCATTGCGTCCTGTGGCACAGTGATTGAAAGCTGGTATCCTATCGGGCATGGTGACAAGGGGCTTCTGAATGAGCCGGTATTTACCGAACTTGCGGAAAAGTACGGAAAGAACAATGTGCAGATTATCCTGCGCTGGCATATTCAGGAGGGAACGATTGTATTCCCGAAGTCAACCAATCCGAAGCATATTCAGGATAATATTGATATTTTTGATTTTGAGTTGACGGCGGACGAAATGGAGCGCATTAGGGCTTTAGATAAGGGTGTTCGATTCTTTAATATGAGCCTTTCGGAGCAGGAAGCACATTTGAGTGCATTTACGCCTGCGGATTAAGGAGGAAAAAACGTGAAAAAGATATGTTCAATCATAGCAATATTGATTTTTTGTATGGCCTTTGCTGGCTGTGCGCAGACGGGCGGCCAGAGTGCCACAGACACAGGGGAGGAAATCTCCCAAAGCAGAAATGATAATGAAGTAAATGCAAGCGTAGAAACTCCGCAGGAAGATTCAAGCAGCGCAGAAAGCGGGGATGCCGGACAACCGACAGAAGATTTCGCTGATATGAATACGGAGTTTGATTTGGAGAAAGGAACGGTGCGGCTGAATAACGGGATCGAGATGCCAATCTTAGGGATTGGGACATTCCGGTTATCAGATGAACAGGCAGAAAATTCCGTATATTGGGCTTTAAGGGATGGCTACCGTCTGATTGATACCGCCCGCATTTATGGAAATGAGGTTGGAGTAGGCCGGGGAATCCAGAGAGCGATTGATGAAGGCTTTGTTACAAGGGAAGAAATCTTTGTCACAACAAAAATGTGGACGGACGACTATGACGATGGTGATAGCGCAATCGAAAACTCGCTTAATCGGTTAGGGCTTGATTATATTGACCTTATGATTCTGCACCATTCTGCACCGGGCAGTGACGTGGAAGCGTATCAGGCAATGGAGAGGGCTGTCGAGGATGGAAAATTAAGGTCAATCGGCCTGTCGAATTACTACACGCCGGAGGATTTTGACCGGCTGGTAGAGGCTACAACCATTGTTCCGGTTCTTTTGCAGAATGAAACACACCCATATCATCAAAGTATGGAAATGAAGGAGCATTTGAAAAAATATGGCACGGTAATGGAATCATGGTTCCCGTTGGGCGGCAGAGGGAACACACAGACGTTATTCAATAATGAAACGATTGTTTCCATTGCTGAGGCACATGGAAAAACCTCTGCACAGATAATTTTGCGCTGGCATTTGCAGGCGGGAAATATCGCAATTCCCGGTTCCAGCAACGAAGATCATATACAGGAAAATTACGAGATATTTGATTTTGAATTGTCAGAAGAAGAAATGCAGAGAATGAGCGATTTAGACCGTAATGAGCGGTTTGCCGATTATTGATTGTAAGGAGAAAATGTCATGGGACTGGAACGTATCAATATGCGGGATGAAAGCTATCAGGCTTCCATCCACGAAATCCACAGATGCGGAAAACTGTGCTTTCATATCAACCAGACCGAACCTCATTCCGAGGAAGGGCGGCTGTTGACAGACGAACTTTTTGAATCGCCATTGCCGGAGGGAAGCGTCATCTTCCCTCCAATGCAGATTGACTTGGCGAAGAATGTTAAAATCGGGAAAAATGTAATTATCAATCATAACCTGACTTGTATGGCGAGAGGGAGCATTGAGATTGAAGATGATGTGATGATTGGCCCAGAAGTGGCACTGCTTACAGCAAATCATGATTTTGCAGACCATTGGGTATTGCTCTGCGGGAAAATCCACATCAAAAAGAATGCGTGGATTGGTGCAAGGGCGGTTATTCTGCCCGGTGTCACAGTCGGCGAAAATGCGGTAGTTGCTGCCGGAGCTGTTGTTACAAAGGACGTGGCGGCAAATACTGTGGTTGGCGGAAATCCGGCACGGGTAATCCGAAAATTAGAGGGGTAGGAGGCTTTGATAATGAAAAGGATACTTTCATTTATGATAATTGGAATTATGGCATTTTCTCTTACTGCCTGCGGGAACAGTGCTTCTGGAAACACCACACAGCAGGAAGCAGAAAGCATGTTGGAAATATCGGAAAGGGAAAATGACACTGATTTGAACACGGTTCCGGCAGATGAAGTAGCTTCCGCCGATAACGCACAGCAGGAAGAAGCAGACACCGATTCCGACAGCAATACAGAAGGAAATTCTATTCTGGTGGCATACTTCTCTCTTGCCGGGGAGCAATATGGGGTGGGTGTGATCGAAGAAGGCAATACCTCTATTATTGCAAAGATGATTGCGGAGCAGACGGGAGCAGATTTATTTGAGATTGAAGCCGTAAATGCTTACCCGGAAACATACGACGGACTGTTGGATGTTTCCCGGCAGGAAATGTCAGATAATGCCCGTCCGGAGATTGTTGGCACGGTGGATAACATGGAGGATTACGATATTGTCTTTGTGGGTTATCCGAACTGGTGGGGTGATATGCCGATGATAATCTACAATTTTTTAGAGAGCTATGATTTTTCCGGCAAAACGGTAATTCCATTCTGTACGCATGGCGGCAGCGGATTGTCTGGCACGGAAAGCACGATTGCGGACATTACGGGAGCCGAAATGATGGATGGCTTTGACATTGCCGGCGAGGCGGCGCAGAACCAGCGGGACAAAGCGGGCGAAGCAGTGACGGAATGGCTGCGGGAAGGTGGTTTTATTGAGTAAAAATAAGCAGGCAAAGAAATGCGGTATTTGTGTACTGATAATGTCTGCGATACTTTTGACATTTTCCGCCTGCGGCACTTCGGAAAAGAGGGATCAGAAGGAGCCGGTATCTGATACGGCAGGGTTTTCTGATGTGGAAAGCATTCATCAGGAAACTGCTGATGCGGAATCGGAAACGGAACAATTACAGTCCGATACAACAGAGATTAAGCTGACCTTTGGGAATGAAATTGTTTTTGCAATGATGGATAACAGTGAAACGACAAAAGCATTTTTAGAATTGCTTCCTCTGACGCTTTCCATGAACCGTTATGGAGATCGGGAATATTATGCTCCTGTCTCGGAACTGCCGGAAAACGGAGAGGATATTCCTGACTTTGAAAATGGAGACATTACTTATTTGTGTCAGGAAAATCCCTTGCCATTTTTTTCGGAAATGAAGGGAATTCCAGTCAGGGCGGCTTGATCCGTATGGGGAAGATTACTTCGGATTTAAGTGTATTTGAGACAATGGAGGACAATGTGGCCGTGACGGTTGAAATCGCAGACAGGCAGGGAGGAGAAGTTATGCAGGAATATGATTTTTCTGTTTTTGAAAATGTGGAACTGATCGGGGTGGATCTGTCTGCCATGAGCGGGGAGCAGATAGAAGTCCTCTATCAGCAGGCGAGGTACTGCCAGGCAATGACGGATGCGGATATTGTTACCATGCGGGAACTTGTGCCGGAGGATATGACCTTTACACATATGAGCGGTAGGCAGCAGACGCGGGAAGAATATTTTGCGGATGTGGAGGATGGCAGTCTCCGGTATTTTACGATTGGTATTGACTCCCCGGTGGTGGAGGTAGATGGAGATACTGCCTCTGTCACTTATACTTCGGTATTGAACGCCAATGCTTACGGTGCAAGAGGAACTTACCGCATGAGTGGAACGCACTGTGTTTCAGGTATTCAAAACAGACGGTCAAGGATTTAGAAAATATAAAAACCTTCCTCTCCAAAATCGTCGTCAAATGGGTCATCTTCATTTAAGAAATAATCCATATCAAGAAGGTCATCCTCGCTCATGCGGCGAATGTCCCCGGATGTCATGCCTTCGGGTGGATTATCTATATATTTTTTGCGTAGTTTCTCTGTGTTTGGGTTCATAAGTACAGCCTCCTTTGAAAGGAGTATACTACAGAAATGGGAATTAAGAAAGTCATGCAGAAGACCTTTTTCCACGAGAACGGGACATGACTTTCTCGTACAATTCTTCCAGAGAAACGCGCTTGTGGTTGAAATAGAGTTCTAAAAACAGCATAGTTGTGCCACATTCACATTTCAGCGGGTCATAGCCAAAAGCAGAGAGAATGGCCGTGCGCCACTGGTTAAAGCTTCTGAAAATGCGGTGTTTTTCACGGGAAATGATTCTATAAAGTTTTTTATCAATCTCCCGGTGGCGTGCATAAATGCCGCCATAGCGGATCATTTTGAAATGCTTTTCCGGGATATGGCGGATCAGGCGCTCTATGAACTCCATAACAGGAAGGGTCTCTTCCACATAGGCGTCATCTTCGTGGCGGTTGTAGTGAAAGGTGACAAAGTCACCATCATAGCTGTCAATCCGGGATGTGGCGATAACAGGCCGCCCCAGATAGCGTCCAATGTATTTTATGGCAGTTTTTGGGTCACATTTATTAGGCTTAGCATAGACATAGAAACCGTCTTTGTGATCCCGGTAACAGCGTGACTTAACCCTTTTGAAAGAAGGGCCGATTTTGGAGTCCATTTCATTGAGCAGGGCAGTGCGGAAAGCATTGAGGAGATAGGTATAGTTGAAGTGTCTGGTATTGCGCCAGAAACCATTATCGCTGTAACCACCCTCAGAAATAAGGCAGTGTATATGGGGGTTCCATTTTAAGTCCCTGCCAAAAGTGTGGAGGACCATGATAAAACCGGGAGTAAAGTTCATGGACTTATTCTGTTTAAAAAACATGCGTGAAACAACATTGTTTACGGCATGAAAAAGGCAGTCGAGGAGGGAACGGTCATTGAGGAAAAAATCCCGGAGCTGCTCATCAATTGTAAAAACACAGTGGCGATGACGGACATTTACCAGTTTAAAGGACATACTGGTAGTGCGTTCCATGGCATATTTATTGCCACAGGTGGGGCAGAAACGGCTTTTACAGCGGAAAGGGACAAACTTAAGCTTTCCGCAGTGTGGACAGCCATACATGGCGCCACCAAAGGAGGGATCGCCGCAGTTGATCATTTTTTCAACATTTTCGATGACAGAGTCACGGGGATGTAGGATATAAACCATTTCTTCATAATGATCTTTAAAAATTTCTTGTAGTATGCTCATAAGACTATTATGCAGGAAAACAAAAGAAAAAGAAACCCCTAATTCCCCCATGAATGGGGGCTAGGGGGTTGAAGTGTCGAAGACACTTTTTTATGTCTTGAACATTATGGAGTTTCTCTGTATAATAAAGCCATAACAGACAGGGCGAAACCTCCCTGTCAGACTGCCAGGCGCAAGCCGGAACCGGGGTGATATTATGCAGGGTGGAATAATACAGGAAGAGCCAAAAGAGAAAGCAGTGGAAAAAAAGGATTCCTTTGCCAAATATACGGTGAAAGACAGCGTATTCACGACGATCTTTCGGGATAAAAAATACCTGATACAGCTATACCGTGCGCTCCATCCGGAGGATACGGAGACTACGGAAGATGCGCTTACGGATATAACGATAAGGAACGTGCTTACCAACGGAATCTATAATGACCTGGGTTTCCGGGTTGGGGACAAAATTTTATTCCTGGTCGAGCAGCAGTCGAGCTGGACGATGAATATCATTATACGTGCGCTGATGTATTTGGCGCAGGTTTACCATGATTATTTTGAAGAGCAGGACGCAGATTTATATGGAAGCAAGAAAGTCCATGTGCCGGAGCCGGAGATATATATGATCTATACAGGGGAGCGTGTCAGCAGGCCGGAAACGATTTCATTTTCCAAAGAATTTTTCAAGGGAAAAGAATGTTCCATTGAAGTAAAGGTAAAAGTAATCTATGACGGCAAAGGAAATGACATCATCAGCCAGTATGTTGCTTTTACAAAGGTATATAACGAACAGGTAAAGCGGTATGGGAGAAGCCGGGAGGCTGTCACGGAAACCATCCGCATCTGCAAAGACAGGAATCTGCTCCGTGAATTTCTGGAGAGCAGGGAAAAGGAGGTTGTGTCTATCATGATGACTTTGTTTGATGAAGAGAGGATTATGCGTAATTATGTTGCCAGTGAAAGACGTGAGGCAGTAAGGGATGCAGTAGAAAATATGTTAAAGACTGGAAAAATGTCAGCAGAGGAAATCGCCGGGTATTTTACGGAGCTTTCTGTGGAAGATGTCCGGGAAATTGAAAAAGGACTGCTTCAAACGATATAATAGTTGCCATTATGCAGATACCATAGAGGAAAGATAATAGAATCCCCGGTTGTGAATGAATACAGCCGGGGGTATTTACATGGAGGGCAAAGTGAAAGAATCAGAACTGATAGGGAAAGTACATTCTGCTGTTTACCATCAGTGCCGGCATCGGGGCTATGCCGCCCCGGCAGACGTACTGGTTGACATAGGGGTGCTGCCCCGGCAGAAATATGAGGACTGGAGATTCGGGAAAGTACAGTATCTGGAAGCCGTCTGTACCTGTAATTTGAAGAAACTCTCATTTGTTATGAAGCAGATCCGCTCCTATGCGAAGAAAACAAACTTAAAACCGTCATTCTGCTATTACAAGCGTTGGGGCGTAAAGAAAAAGCAAGGGCATAAGGCAGTAATCCCCCTCCGTTTCAGTAAGAGCGGAAACCTGGAGATTGAAAAAGCATATGCGACGCATTATGTAGATTTAGGGAGGGCAGAACAGCTAAAGAAAGAGAAGCTGGGGAAGGCGGCAGCGAAAGCGCAGAATGAAATGACGGATAAGACGCCGGATATGCCGGAGACAAAAATTTCTGGCAGCAGCAAAACATAAAAGAGGGAGAAGGAATGGAAAAAGAACCGGATAAAAAATATGAAACCATGAAAAAGATCATGGATGCTTTAGAGGATATCTTATGTTCCTATCAGGGCAGGGGGCATCTGTCTGTATATACTGACCTGGATTCCCTTGCGCTTTTTGCAAGCCTTGTGGCATACGGCCAGATCAAAGTGGAAAATTACAGTTATGACTATGACAACGATATCCAGGAGGACGAAGAAGCTGCCCGGATTTACGGGGAGCTTGCACCGCAGACAAGATGGCGTGTGGGGCAGCGTACCCAGATAGAAGCGATACGGATGAACGCTCTAAAACAGCTCGCATTCCTGGGTTCGCCAGTGTACCGGGAACAGGTTTCTTATGAAGATGCAGGAGCTGTTCTGGTATGCGGGGAAATCCTGCCTTATGAGATTTTCCAGTTGTTTTTAGATACGACGGGATTGAGAAAAATTTATATTTTCCCATACCCGTTCCGGGAGGGATGGGAAAAGCCGTTCTATTTTTCCTTTGAGCCGACTGGGACGGCGCAGAGGGAAATACGGAAGTATGCAGAGAAAAAACGGGAAGAAATGTACCAGGTGATGCGTGAGAAAAGCGAAAGCATTGGCTCTGTAATACCCTCAGTTGACGCTTGGCAGAATTTTCAGGTGCAGCCATCAGAATGGAATGAATGACATCCGCAGGAATTTGGGCAGAACCATAATCAGAATCCTGCGGATGTTTTTCGACGGAAGAATCAGGAAATATCTGCGCCTTTCTGCTTCTCCGGCTGTCTGGTGCGGGCCTGCCCTAAAATTTTATCGACATTGGAGCAGACCGTATTTAATTCTTTCTGATAATCCCGGTAATAATGGTAGGTTTTCTGCGCTTCCTTTTTCTTATGCAATAGCTGTTCTTTTTCCGCTTTCAGCAGTTTGATGGATGGAAGCCTGCCGTCTGCTGACTGCCCTTGCAGGAATTTCCGGGCTGATTCGTAAAGCGCAATCTCGGCAGGGTGTTCTTCCCGGAACTGTCCCTTGTGTTTTGCTCTGCAAAACTGCCGGTAGACGGATTTATTGGCAAGGTACTGGCCGGTATAATGGATCTGCTCATTTAATATCCGGAGCTTATCTTCCGTATCTTTTAAAACCTTTCTGGAACTGGAAGCAAGGTTCTTAACCTCTGAAAATGAATCTTCCAGGGAATCTCTTGTATCATATCCACGTTCTTGTATATAAGCAACGGTCTTAGCCATTTCCTTTAGATTGGAAAGTTTTACTTTATTGGTGGCATAAGCGGCATTTTGCTGTGCTTTCACACAATCCTGCAGGTTGGTTACAAGCCGCAGGTCTGACTTGATAAACAGGATTGATACAGGAGCTTCCTGTAATGGAGCGGATGGCTGGTCTGCAGGCTGTTCCGATTCTGCATTAAAGGTTTCACCAGCAATGGTTTCTTTTCTGTATTCTTTACTTTTTGAATTTTCCCCGAACAGCTCCAGGAGATAATCTTCTTCATAATGTGTGCCAAGCATCCTGCCGGTAATATATTTTCCTCGTTCTGGGTGGAGGTAGCTGAACCTTCCACGGCTGACTTTGAGCGTGATGTTGTATTTCTCCAGGAGCAGTTTTTGAAATTCTTCCCGGCTGCAGGAACTGACGGCGCTGGCTTCGATTGCGGAGCGTAAGAAATCCTTCTGTGTCTGGAATGCCGTTCTGCGAATGGGAAGGCCGTCCGCCAGAATCTGCCGGTTGCGTTCGTCCAGTTTCTTTTGCCCCCTCTGTCCCACATGATATTCACGGTCTGTAATTTTCTTTTCTGCAGGCGCAAGAAGGTCCACCTGATGCAGATGTTCCCGATGGCACAGATCCATAAGGGACTGCTTTAGATGGATCAGGTAATCTTTCGATAGATGGTGCTTATATCCGGCACGGGAATCGCAGGCCCGATCCATGAAGCCCTGGCGTTCCACATCGTATTTCCGCAGGCTGTTAATGACAATATGCACATGGATGTTGCCGCTTTTATTATGCCCGTCCATGTGTGTGCAGACCAGGGTCTGGTGGCCGGAGAAATTTTTCCTGGCATACTCCATCCCAAGTTTCTGCGCCCGTTCCCCGGTCAGTCCATTTTCATCTGTGTCCTTCGGGTCGAAGCTGATAATGTAATGATGGGATTTGATTTCATCATAAGATTCATTTTTACGGTACAGGGCGTTCAGTTCCCTGCACTCCATATCGAAGGTGAATGAGTCGCAGTTTATACCGTCCATGATATATCCTTTGCGAGGAATCAATTCTCCGTTTTCATTGAGTATCGGCTTGTTGGTATCTTCATCATGTTCAAACATGAGATAACGCTGTATCTCTGCATAGTTGGCATTTTTACTCGCTATGTGTTTCAGGATTGCCATGAGAACGTCCTCCGGAAACCGCCTGGAAATCCCCGGCCATCTTTAACACTTCATACTTCATTTCGTAGATTCTGGCTACGCTTTGGCCGATTGCTTTAAGCATTCTTTGGGAATGGATGCCGCCGCTGTTGAAATGCCTTGCAATCTGGTTTAAGTTGCTGCCGATCTTCCCAAACTCCGCAATCAATTTTTTCAGCTCCGGCAGGTCTGCCACAATCTCATATTTTGCCGTTACCTTCTGCTGCATAATCTGTTTCCGGGCATACTCTGCCAGTGGGAGGTGTGCGGCTTTTGCGCTTTCAGACACGATTTCATATTCCGTATCTGTGAGACGGAGCATAATCTGGTGTTTGTGCTGCAGTTCCCTGTCCTTCTTTGGTCTTGCCATTTCGTACTTCCTTCCTGTTAAAAATATATTCGTACTTTGATCTTCCTGAATGTAGGAATACAAAGGGGTTCCTAAATATAAGCCGATTGTGGAAATGGAATGGGAAAGGAAAAGAGGGGATTTATAAAAATTTTTGGATTTTTCCGTGATAGGAATTATCACGCTGCGACTATTTTTAATAGGAGCCAATCTGCATATTTGAAAAATATGCAACAACCGAGGGCATGGGGAGCGGAATCACCATCAAGTTTGCCGGGTAAGCAAAATCCACGAAGTGGGTTTTGAGTAACTCAGGCGAATCTTGCTCTTTATGTCAGAACTGAAATAAAAAGCATTATCCGAGAAGTTTCATTATCAAAGAAATATCCTGAAAAGCGCAGTTTATCGGTGGTTTTCAAAAAACTTCTCGGATAATTACTTAAACCTTATACTGTAGATACAGCGTAAAAATAATGCTGAATGTATAAGGAGGACAAGAAGAATGAACACGATTGTTTTAATAGGTAGACTTGCCAGAGATCCAGAAACTAAGCTGGCATCTACGCAAAAGGGACAAACCAAAGTATCCAGGTTTCCATTGGTAGTAAAAAGAAATCGCACCAGCAAAGCATTTGTAGTGATGATCACAGCTTATGGAAATAATGCAGAATTTGTGGAGAAATATCTTGAAAAAGGAATTAAGATTGCTCTTTCCGGTGAGTTAGTAATCTCTCAGATCAAAGATGAACAGACTGGAACTGCATCCTATTATCCCGAAGTCATTATGGATAATGTGGAGTTTGCAGAAGCCAAAACAAAAAAAGAAGAATCTGACGGATTTCAACCAGTAGAGAAGAGAAAGATCCCATTTGATATACCAGAAGAACTTGAACACGAAATGCCATTTCGATAGGAGGACAAGATTTATGAGAAAATACTTTTTAGAATTATTTGCAATAGGATTGATTGATTCAGAAGGAAGAATCAATACAGAACATATGACAAGCGATGCACTTATGACTGCCATGAAAACAATGGAAGAGCTGACGCAAATGAAAATGGATCGTTTAGTTTTGGAAACAACAATGGAGATGATCTTGTGTATGTTTGAGTCATGTGACACAGAGGAATTTACAGAAATATTAGGCAAGCATTATACGTTTACTTGTCAGAATATCATTCTGGAAAACGAGTTTCTCATAAACGAGTTTTGGAACTTTCCTATGAGGACGTGAAATCTGCAAAAAATGGATTGATTGTCATCACTCCGGATTTTGATAATTTTACTGCAAAGCTTATTGCAGCAGATGAATATTCAAAATATATGACAGAAACGCCAATCTTGGAAGGTGTTGCAAACAGAGAATATTATGGAAGATCTGCGACCTCTATAGAGAACAAAAGCACGATAGAGTACGGAACAGAGCAAGGATTGGCAGCACTGATCTATGGCGAACAAGGAGTGAGTTCGTTGCCGATACAGGACATTACAGGAGAATACATAGATACAGATAATGAGTATATGTATTATTATTCGGCTGAGTTTGTAAAATAAGAATAGCAAAAGTGAGAAGAGGATATTACAAATCATTGTTTTGATAATTCGGTGGTATCCTCTTTGTGGATTTCAGAATTTGTTTCTCAGCTTTCGGTATT
>OFHB01001388.1_pt1 | contig 13877 bp, 12 predicted proteins | sample 1521881 | NCBI WGS metagenome assembly OFHB01 (sample SAMEA3504090, study PRJEB24116) | mouse gut metagenome | biome: mouse gut; feature: mouse-associated habitat; material: faeces | place: Denmark | collected 2011
AAGTTAAAGCTGCTACTGGACTACATGTACTACCCTGGCGATGTGACGGACTCTTGGTATACGGGTGACTTTGAGCCACTTGGCGGGATGTGTTGGAGGGCTGCCGGGAACTGCTGGCAAGTATTGTGATTCAATAAGCGAAAGCAGGTGCGATATGAGTGTTTTAAAGGCCCCAGAATACCAGAAATTTGAGGCCATTAAACATATCAATGACGATGGCATTGAATTTTGGTATGCTAGGGAATTGGCTCCAGTCCTCGATTATCTCCGCTGGGAAAATTTCTCCAAAGCGATAAATCGCGCAATGCTAGCGTGTCAAAATAGTGGATTTTCTTTGGATGACCATTTTCGTGAGGTCACGAAAATGGTTGAATTGGGCAGCGGCAGTCAACGAAACATCAAAGATTACGTCCTATCACGCTACGCCTGCTACTTAATCGTTCAGAATGGTGATCCCAGGAAAGAGTCCATTGCCCTTGGCCAAACCTATTTTGCTATCCAAACCAGGCGCCAGGAAATAGCGGATACTTTTAATCAGCTTGATGAAGACAGCCGACGACTGGTAATCCGGGGAGATATCCGGCAATGGAATTCCCTTCTGGCCGAAGCGGCACACCGAGCAGGGATTACAGAGCAAGAAGAATATGCTGAATTTCAAAATGCCGGATACATGGGTTTATATGGCGGTCTACGGGTTTCGGATATCCATCGCCGAAAAGGACTGAAAGAAACCGAGAAAATACTCGACCATATGGGAAGCGTGGAGCTGGCGGCAAATTTGTTTCGTATTACACAAACAGAAGAAAAGCTGGTTCGTGAGCAGACCCAAGGCTTGGACGATGCTGCAGCTACACACTATCAGGTTGGACGTGAAGTCCGCAAAACAATAGAAGCTGTCGGGGGTACAATGCCGGAAGACCTGCCCACTCCAGAAAAGAGTATTTCCCAGATTGAACGTGAAAAGTTAAAGCAATTGCGAAAAGGCCGGAAAAAACTTATGCTGGATGAATGAATAGGATATATCTTATGAGTATCGTTGTAAATGTAATCACATCGTCCTGCTCTTGGGTGGCCTTTGATGGTAGAGCCCAATGTGACGGCAAAATTACTACTGAATTTCAAGAAAAAGCCATTATGATAAATAGAAATGTTTGTCTTGGATATACAGGAACCTTGGAATTTGCACAGCAAGTTATTCAAAATTTAAAAAGGCATGTTGTTGGCGTTTCAGAAATGAAAAGCGATATAATTGCCTATGCCATTAGAGAACTGCTTTCCATGGCCAAATCTCAATTACCAGATATTCCCATTGTCAATTTTCTTATAACCGGGATCAACAGCTCAAATAAATTGGCCACCTACACTCTCGGTACAAAGTTTCCTATTCATGAACACATTCCTTCCGAGTATCAATGCTTATGTACCGCACTCTATTCTGCACAAAATACTTTAGATTTTCCTTCCTATATACAGCAAAAAATGAAATCAGGTTTTTTTACAGAAGCTATGGTCATAACGGAGATAAACAACTATATTACTGCTGTTGCCCAAATTGACCCATCTGTAAATACCAATATAACGCACATGAAAATCGCTCTTTGAGCATCTGACGCTTTTTATTATGGTGTCCTGCCTCTTTGCGTCGAAGAGAACCACAAGAATGCCTTGCCGCAGAATTCATATTGCTACTGCTTATAAGGGAAATAAACGGTGAACATATGAAAAACGATTATACAAATGCACTTGCTGAACTACACAAATGGATTGAGCATACGGATCAAAACTTAGGAGCTGGATTTCCGTTCCTGCACACCGAGATAGAAGTACAAAGGGTCAGTCAACAGGTTTATTTTATTGTATCTTGTATCAGCGATGAATATCCATTTTATGCTGTCGAACTGCCAAAAATTTTACAAAATTTATTTTGTGGAAATCCAGTTAATGGTTTTAATTTAAATAAATTAGCATTCGCAGAACTATTCATCATTATTAAGCAGCTCATTTCTGAACCGTTAAACACCCAGTTTTGGACAAATATCCATCCTAGAATCAGTACAATCTCAAAGAGTTTATATTGTGACGGACATTTTGATTCAGCGGCTGAAAAAGCAGTAAAAGAGCTGGAAACTCGTTTGAGAGAACTATTTCAGCAACTAAAACCTGGCGCAGTCATACCAGCTAAAATTGGTGAAATTATTGGTGCCTTATTGGGCGGTGACAATGGTCTATTCAATTTCTGTGACACATCTACTGTTAGCGGAAAAGACTATCGTCGAGGTGTAAAGTTACTATTTGATGGAATCTTTGCTGCTTATCGGAATCCAGCATCACACGCAAATCTATCCTATACAAAGCGAGAGGCTATTGAACAAATAACGTTTGCTAGCCAACTGATGTACATTTTGGACAAGCCACAGTTACAACAATTGTGAATGGCCCCACGTTTTCGAACAATCTCGCAAAAGATAGAATCCGATGAGAACTGTAATGTATATAAAAGTATCTAGACCCTCCAGCTCAATTGCGAATAATACAAAATATCTAGATTGTCTAACCATTTCAGTGAAGAAATTCCCATCACTGCTCTGTTTCGGGCTTCGCCGAAAACTGCACTCTGGTGGGAATTTCTTCGCTTTCCACCGCGACTCGCTTCGCTGGACTCGCGGCGGAGGGGATCGGGGGAATCCGGGGGCGAAAAATCGATTTCACCCGCTTATTCCACGAAAGTCCTCAGTCGATGATACAATCGGCTGAGGACTTTTTAATTTTGCATATGAAAAAGCCTTGAAAACAAGGGAATAGCGGGATGCCGGGGGTGCAGATGGCCTCTGGTGTCCTGCTTTCTTCGTTTTGTGGGGGTAGGACGCCATTAACAAATGTTTGGATTTGAACCCTCTCCCTGTCCAGTGGGAGGGAAAATTAAAAGGTTGGGGGAATCGTTGAAAAGTTGGCATACCATTTACTGACCGTTCTCCAGGTCATGGAGAGTTTTCCCGTCCTGGGTTTTCCAGGAAGTCCATCCGTTTGCGCTTTTCCCTATAACAAACATAGCCGCTCCAGATGGGCTGGCAAGAAGGACGTCTTCCAATAGGACATAGTTTTCGCCCACTTGAGCCGATTTTCGGCGTTCCCTGATTCCAGCTGAGACAGTGCTGTCATCCTGCGGCGAAATGCTGCTGCCCCGTAGCACAACAAAGCCATCACTGGTTTGCTTTGCCATAGCGTTGACGGTTATGCCATACTGCTTAACTGTACGAGTAAGGTAGAACTTAATACCTTCATCCGTTTCTGCTCCATCCACTGGCAGATCTTTGTGTGATGTAACCTGGCTTAGAGGAACAAAAACTTTGTGCCCTAATGTACCCATGATGAGCTTGGCGAAATCAATGAACTCCTCCAACTCACTTTCTTTCTCCTCAGTTATATTCCCGGAGGTGGGAGCGTTGCCGTTTTTTACTTCATAGCGGTTGGCAGCGATAGCGAGATTGCAGAAACGATTTTCAAGATAGCTGATTTCTGTGGGGCCAAAGGAATTATTTGATGTGGTAAACACTACTGCCTCTGTCCAGTAATCCTTTTCCGGATTGCGTTTATGCTCCTGCAGACGGTTAAGGATGCCTTCGCCGTTTTTCCTGGCCCCGGCCTGTCCTATGTAGACAACCAGCTTTCCTGTTTGGTCGGAGGTTCCGAATAAGAAGTATACGCCGCTTTGCTTTAAGTCATCGCGTTCCTTGCACTTGTCAAGCTCAGTGCGAGGGATTTTATAGGCAATACCCGTCCAGTTAGCAAGGGTGCATTTGATGCGACCATTGGCATCGCCATCCATTAAAAATAGGTTGATACTTTTTCCACGTGACATTGCTGATTCTCCTTAATTCTCGGATGCCCTTTGATTTTCCGAATGGGGCATCTCATAAGGTTTCCCATCTTTGTTATAAGTGAGATTAAAAACAAGGTCAGACAACCATTTTTTGAAAGATGGATTATCTTGGAATTGTTTAAAGAGTTCCATATTGTCCGCCATAATCGCAAAAATAACCTGTTGTAAAGCACGTTCGCTCTCAAGACGTGCGCTCTGTTCATCAGAGTTTTTCATGGCATTTTGATATTTTTCATCTCTGGAAACCATCGCAGGGATTTCAAGAATCTGTCTGCGCACATTGTCCGCATCATTCCAGCTGATATTGCCAAACATATCGTTGAAATCATTTAAAATGACCGAAAGCAAATCCATTTCCGGATTGATGATGTGGCCAGCTTTCCCGGCAGGCACCGGTGGCACTTCGGCATCCGCATCCTCCAGCTTGATGGACATACACTCCTGCGCTTCCAGCCGGTAGCTGTCCAAATCAATCACATCCAGAATCCCTTCTGAGAAATCGTCGTCACGAGGCGACGGCAGCTTCGGAATCAGCAGATTCATGAAGATGGAGAGTCGCTCCCAGTCCGCATTTCCATACGGAAGGATAGCGCCGAGAAAACCATAGGTACGGCAGAAAGACTTGGCGGCACTCTTGAATTTAATCTGGTCTTCCGTATCCAGCGCTTTATAGACCGCAGCGCAGGCATCCAGAATCGGGTCAAGCCGGTCACGGTCAGCGCCGTTCAAATACAGGTCTACCAGCTTTTGCACATGATCTTCAGAGTAGACCTGATAGTCCTCCATCGTTGCAATCAGGTCGTAGAGCTTATTGGGGTCGGTTTCTCCAGAGAGAAGTGTTGTTCTGTAATACCTCGAAAACGCCTGCTCAATCATCACCGGATTGTTGAAAAAGTCCAGCACAAAGGTGTCGTGCTTCTGCGGATGGCAGCGATTCAAGCGGGAGAGCGTTTGCACAGCCTTGATGTCATAGAGCATCTTGTCCACATACATGGTGTGCAACAGCGGCTCGTCAAAGCCCGTCTGGAACATATCTGCTACGACGAGAATGCGATAAGGGTCAGACTTAAGCATTGATGGAATCTTTGCATCCGGGAAACCATTTATGGCAGTGGAGGTGAGCGGCAGTTCCTGTTCTTGATATTTGTGTTCACCGGAAAAGGCCACGATAGCCTTATAGGGACTGTGCCTGTTGGCGAGGCTTTTGCTAATGGCGTAGTAGTATTCAATACACCGAGGAATGCTGGATGTAGCCACCATTGCACGGGCCTGTCCACCAATCTTTCCTTTGGAGATGACCTGCTCATGGAAGTGCTCCACCATCATATCTGCTTTCTGTGCGATGGTATAAGAGTCGCTTTCCACAAAGGAGCGTAGCTTCTTCTGAGCCCGCTTCTTATCAAACATGGGGTCATCCTGTACTGTTTTCATGAGCTTATAGTAGCTGGTAATCGGAGTGTAGTATTTCAGCACATCCAGAATAAATCCTTCCTGAATGGCCTGCTTCATCGTATACACATGGAACGGGCGATGCTTAATTTCATCGCCGTCCTGATAAGCGACGCCGAAGGTCTCCAGCGTTTTATTTTTCGGAGTAGCCGTAAACGCAAAGTAGCTGGCATTCGGCAGCAGTTTGCGGCCCTCCATCATGGCGTTGATTTTATCCTCGTTGTCCATCTCGTCGTCGGAGGCAAGGCCGGACAGGGCCAGATTCATCTGGGCGGAGTTTCTGCCGCTCTGCCCGGAATGTGCCTCGTCGATAATGACGGCAAACCGATTCTCTTTGTGGGTCGCACCGATGTCCGGAACTACAAACGGGAACTTTTCAATCGTGGTGATGATGATACGCTTGCCATCCCGGATGGCATCCCGCAGGTCACCGGAGTGTTCTGCCCACGCCACGGTGTTTGCCACCTGCATGAACTGTTTAATGTTATCACGGATCTGCTTATCCAGAATGCGGCGGTCGGTGACCACCAGAACGGAATCCACCATCGGATGACCGTTCCTCTCCAAGCCTATCAACTGATGGGCCAACCATGCGATAGAATTTGATTTTCCGGAACCGGCGCTGTGCTGAATCAGATACCGCAGCCCGATTCCGTTGGCCTGCACATCCGCCAGCAGCCTCTCCACACAATCCAACTGGTGGTAACGTGGAAATATCTGCTTTACTTTCTTTTTCTTCGTCTCCGGGTCTTCTTCAATGACCACCTGCGCATAGTTCTCGATAATGCGACTCAGTTTCAACTTGGTCAGGATGTTCTTCCACAGATAGTCGGTCATCAGACCGTCCGGATTAGGCGGATTCCCGGCTCCGTCGTTATATCCTTTATCGAAGGGCAGGAACCAGCTGGCTTTGCCCTCCAGCTTGGTGCAGAATTTGATTCTTGCATCGTCAACGGCAAAATGCACCATACAGCGCTTGAACTGGAATAACAGCTCCCGTGGGTCACGGTCAGTCTTGTACTGCTGCACAGCATCGTCCACATCCTGCTTTGTCAACTGATTTTTCAGCTCAAAGGTGATGACCGGCAGACCATTAATGAAGATGCACATATCCAGCGCCAGCCGGGTGGCATCTGTGGAATACTGGAGTTGCCGGGTCACGCTGAAAATGTCCTTTTCAAAGAGCGCCTTCGCCTTTGCATTATTTTCCGTAGGCGTCAAGTAGAACATGATGAGGTTTGCCGGGTAAATCTTGACGCCATTGCGCAGCACATCAATAATGCCACGCTTCGCCAGCTCACCCTGCAGCCGGTTCAGGAATTGCTTTTTCTTGATGTCGGACTTGAATACGCCCAGCTTCTCCAGCGCCTCCGGCTGCGTATCCTGCAGGAAGCGGAACAGGCGTGTCTCGTCCACCGCATATTCTCTGCTGTAGTCGGCATTAGTGCCCTGCTCGTAGCCGTTATGCTCAACCAGCCATCGGACAATCAGGTTCTCAAGGCCACTCTCCTTTGTGTTGGTAAACGTCATCGCCTACACCTCCTCTAACGATCTGCTGTCCAGTTCATCTGAATCATTTATATACATTTCGTGTATTTCTTGAATGCCTGCGACTTTTGCTGCAGAGATGACCAATCTTCTTTCATATTCAGGCATCCGCAAACCGAGAATAATTTTTCGGGGCCTTGCTTTTATAAATGTCCTCATCTCGTGCATTCGTGGTCTAATCATTCTCCACTCTTCATCATTTTCATGGCATTTCTTCTTTATTAGAGTCACTCGCTCTGCTTCCCACATATTTTGAGCCATAATTAAATCTATCGTGCTCTGCGGAATATTTATTCCTCTGCTTAATGCCATATCAACTACATAAAGTGACAGTGCATAATTCGTGGCATCATATCGAGAGTTCGAGTAACAAACAGGATATATAAAGGGCATTTCCGTATAGGCAGTACTACAATCTTTGCATTTTTCTTCTGTTCCGCATATAACCGTTTCTCTTTGATTGAAATCGTATATGAGAGCAAAACCATGGTAATTCTTGGCATACTTTATCCAAAGTGTTTCATTCAATGGATTCTCACAAAAACAAATTGAAAACAGTTTGCGTCTGACTGCTTCTCTCATGTCTTTTAGTAGCCTGTCCATTTTTTGAAAGTCTGGTGTCGTATTAGATAGGCCAGCCTTAAATGCGTCGGGGGCAATGCCAAATAAAATTGCCATCGTATCAATAAGGCCATCTAAAGATGTATTGTCCGCGTCAAAAATTGGCCTTATGCAATCATATATATCCTTAAATCTATCTGTATTGATTTGGAAGTATGTATCAAAGGGGTCATCATAATAATCCGCTGAAGAAAACCACAATATATTATCTTGTAACTGCTTTAAGGAATTTTCATTGACACTGCGATAACGGCATAGTGTTTTCGGATACGGAGCAGCAGATGTTAACGCGTTCACACTTTGAGGTAAATTGTCATGTGTATTGCACAATAAATTCCAAAAATGCTGTCTATCGACCTTGCTCATGTTTCATTCCTCCCCATCTTCAGACGCATCGCCCATATTTTTGTTATCCTCATCGGAAGAGTCTCCTGTTTCTTGCACATACTCGAAATCGGGAACTTCAATATCACGGACATCTATTTTGCCTGTAACTGCATCGGCGATGAGTCGCGTTTTCAACTCATCGAGCGCCTTAATCTCTTCTTGTATAGTTTCTATCAGAACAATATACTTTGAATGCTGTCTATCCAGATATGTAGCAATTTCCTTCTGCTCGTCCATCGGTGGTATAACTACTGGCATCTGCTTCAGCAGATTCTGTCCTAATGAAGCCCGGATGACAATGTCCATCATCGACGAAAAATGGTTTCGGATGGCAGGAATCTGAAGGTAATATTTCATGTAGTCAATATCCACAAGTGTAACGCGAGGTCGGCAGCGAATCACAAAGCCAGAGAATACTGCCTTTTCAATCGTGTGCTTGCATACCGCAGCCATCCCTACTTCCTCGATGTTTTCAGAGGTGCGGGTGAAGAAAATATCACCTTCATGAACAGAAAACACTTCCTGTTGCTGTTTGTTCGACTGTGCAACACCCCTCACAGTTTCCGGTAACTCCAAATGACGATACACATCTCCATATCCAACAAACGGCGTTCCGGAAGTGAAAAATTCACCCGACTCGCTGATTCCGTTCTGGAATGAGCAGAACTTTCCGAGTTTTATAATATTCCAATTTTGAGGGATATCACCAACCCACCGATTACCACTATCCCTAAGCGGAAGATTGTGCAAACCATGAAGAACTACATCACTTATAAATCTTTTCTCCTGTTCCTCAAGAATATTTATCTGCTTTCGTTTTGTTAATATAAGCTTGTTGATAATTGATACCTTCCAGTCCAGAAACCGCACAATCTGGTCTTGCTCTTCGCGAGGCGGGACAGGTAAAAGGATACTCTTCATTTCGCTGAATCGAGTAGTCCACAGGTCAGAAACGATACCCCTTCCGTATCTATAATATTCCTCCGAAAAAGGTTGACTCCTCATGAGGTAATGTACATATCTGCCGTTCCACTCATTTCTTGGAGTAAGAACAATATTGATTAAGGAAACAGAACCATCTCTATCAGCAACACCGCAAGAGCCTTTCCTGTCAGAGCGGCTGTTTATTACAAAATCACCTGCACATACCAGTTTGCGATTGTCCCCAGCATCTGTCTTGACTGCGGTTTCAAGCTGAGGAACTACGCCAATTTTTGCTACAGAAAGTGGGGCATAATCTTTATCCGACACTTTTGTCTTTCTCTCGGAAAATAAAGAACCTATTTTCTTACAGTCCCAATGAGCCGGAAGCGCATACAGCCATTCAGTTGGGACTGCTGCCATTTCGCAATATTGCTTCATTCAACAATCCCTCCCATAATATCCGCCATCATGCCGCCTGTCTCTTTCTCCAGTACACAGAGGTCAGCAAGAATATCCGCCATTTCCCGCAGTTTCACTGGCTTGTAAAAATACTTGGTAAAGCTGATCTCATAGCCAATCTGTGTTTTCTTCTCGTCTACATAGGCATCGGGAGCGTAGGTCAGCACTTCATCCCTGATAAAGGCGTCTATGCCACCTTCATAGGTAAACGGGATATTCTCCGTGTCGCGCAAATCAGCATCGGCCTCGCCGCCAATCGGTTTTGCGGCGGGGTCTTTTTCTGTGATAAACGGGCGCACCTTTTTAAGGACAGCCGCTTTCAGCTTTGTTGCCTTTGCGAACGCTGTCCAATCATCAAGGGGCGCAGTTTTAACTGCCGTCTGTATCGCGGCGCAGACAGAATCATATTCACCGGCCTTTTTGAAAAGGTCAGCCGGAATTGTTCTATCCGGGTAAACACGCAACCGAAGCGGGCGCTCCACCGTGACATTCCAGTAGCCAAACTCTTCATTGTTGAAGACCATGCTGATTTCGCTTTCCTCCATTTCGAGGAAAATGCGGAGAATTTCCTTGCGGATGTCTGGGGTCAACTCGCAGTTTTTCTTGCCCATATTCTTGCGGAGTGGAGACTTCATAGCGGTGGCGTCAATCAGTTGGATTTTTCCCTTGCGGCGCTCCTCCTTCTTGTTTGACAATATCCAGATAAAAGTGCCAATGCCCGTGTTGTAAAACATATTCTCCGGCAAAGCGATGATAGCCTCAACCAGATCGTTTTCAATCAGATAGCGGCGGGCATTACTTTCCCCCTGACCGGCGTCTCCGGTGAAAATGGATGAACCATTATGTACTTCGGCAATGCGGCTGCCCAGCGGAGTGTCCTTTTTCATCTTTGCCACATTGTTCAACAGGAACAATAACTGGCCATCACTTGTCCGGGGAATCATGACGAGCTGCTCCCCGCCCTCCAGATAGGCGTTAAAACGGGTGTCCAGGATTTCTTTTTTGCCGCCCATCTTCTCGGCATCAGTTTTCCAACTCTTACCATAGGGCGGATTGGACAACATAAAGTCGAATTGTCTGGAGGGGTTTTGATCTGAAGATAGCGTTGACCCAAAACTGATGTGTTCTGCCTGCTCACCGTCACCCTTCAGAAGCATATCGGCTTTACAGATGGCAAATGTTTCTGCAACTGTTTCTTGTCCAAAGAGATGAATTGAAACACTTTTTCCCCGCCTTTGGGCCAGCGTCATAAGCCTATCCTGTGCAACTGTGAGCATACCGCCTGTGCCGCAGGCTCCATCATAGCAGGAGTAAGTAGCATCCATAATGCGGTCGGCCACCGGCATGAACACCAAATCCGCCATAAGTTCGACAACATCACGAGGCGTCCAGTGTTCGCCGGCTTCCTCATTATTTTCCTCGTTGAATTTACGAATCAGCTCCTCAAAGATGGTACCCATGCCGTGGTTGTCCAGTCCTGGATGCCTCACTATAGTCTGCGCATCATCCTTATAAACCGGCTTCGGAGAGAGGTTGATATCCGGCGAAATAAATTTCTCAATAACCGCCCCCAAAATATCCGCCTCAATCATCGTGTCGATCTGATTGCGAAACTTGAACTTCTCCAAAATCTCCTGCACATTAGGGGAGAAACCGTCCAGGTATGCCTCAAAATCGGTCTTTAGCGTTTGCTTCTTAGCGCGGCTGGTGAGATCGCGCAGACGGAACGGGGAGGCGTTACAGAATGCCTGCCCTGCCATATTGCATAGCGCAGGCCACTGATTATCAATTCTGGCTGAATCCAGCTTTTTCTTCATATCAAGAACGGCCTCTTTGCTGTCCTCCAGCATGGCATCCAAACGGCGGATAACTGTCATTGGTAGAATAACATCACGATATTTTCCCCGCACATACACATCGCGCAGGCAGTCATCCGCAATTCCCCATATAAAACTTACGATTGTATTGTGAATTTGATTGTCCATATATCTTTATTCCCTTCTCGCGGAGATTGGTGTCTTTCAATTCACAGCAGACATATTGTTGTTTCAAAACTCATATTCTGTAAAATTAATTCACGGTTCTTCTACCATTTCCATAATATCACAGACATCGCATCTTAGAGCTGTGCATATTTTTTCAATGATTTCCATATTTACATTTTCATTTTTGCCGAGCTTCGTAACGGATGCCGCGCTGATTCCCGCTAATTGTTGCAAGTCTTTTTTCTTCATATCCTTATCAATCAACAGTTTCCATAATTTTTTGTAACTGATAGCCATGAATGAACCTCCCTTTTCTGGGAATGTGCCGATTTGAAGATTTCTGCTACTTATTATAACACGACTGATCCCCAAACGCAAGATTTCCTCCTGCGATTGCAGGAGGAAATGCTGATTTCTATTGAATTTCTTATCTTAATATGAAAGTCGTTATGGCTCTTTGAAAAGGAGAGATAGACGCATGATTTTTGTGAGTGGTGTTCATGGTGTAGGAAAATCATATTTTTGTAACCTTGTGAAAAATTCTGTGGGCATCGAAACCTATTCGGCCAGCGCCCTGATTGCAACAAAAAAGCGTTCAGGGTTTGCAAAGAATAAGCTCATTCCTGATATAGATGAAAATCAGCAGTTCCTTCTTTGGGCCGTGGACGAGCTCAGAACTTTGTGCCAGAATTTTATTTTGGACGGACACTTCTGCTTGCTGAATGCATCGGGCGAAGTGCAACGTATTCCTTATGGCACTTTTGCTATGCTCAAACCGGATGCTATTGTGCTACTAACCGAAAATCCAGAAATCATAGCGTCCCGGCGAAGAAAGCGCGATGGAATTGAGGTTGCTGTAGAGAGCATTGAATACTTTCAGCGGGAAGAACAGCTATACGCAGATGAAGTTGCCAGAGACATTAATGCGAAACTTTTTGTTTCTGAGGGCGCTAAAGACCTTATGCGGGCAATTGAATTCATAAAATCACTTTGAGGCCGATTATGGCGGGTAAATTTGAACGCAGGCAATTTTCCGAGATCAATCTCAATGATCCCTTTTTCGATTCCTTGAAAGCTGATTACCCCGGCACTTCATCAAGCACTGGTTTTGTGCAATGGTTCGAGGCAAAAGCCGCCGATGGGAAACGGGCGCTGATATTTGAAGATGACCAGGGTGTAGGAGCTTTTGTAAACCTAAAGCCGAATGAAGCTGAGGAGATCAATTTGGCAAACGGTAGCGTTTTGCCGAAGACTGCTCGTCTTAAAATCACAACAATCAAAATTGATGAGCGTTATCGGAATCAAAGGATTGGTGAGGGAGCTCTTGGTCTAACTTTGTGGCAATGGAGAGATTTGGGCATCAATGAAATTTATGTGACTGTTTTTGATAAACACATCAGTTTGATACTTCTTCTGGAGAAGTACGGCTTTATCCATGTCGGAAACAACCTGAATGGTGAGCGGGTATATATCAAAGATCGAAGGAATCTTGATTTCAGTGACCCCTGTAAATCATTCCCTTTTCTTAGCGATCAGGTCCAACACGCTGGATGCCTTGCCATTGATATGGAATATCACGACACCATGTTCGCTTCTTCTGACCTCGCTAATACTTTGCAGGAGCGGGTTGATATTAGTGTGGCAAATGGACTGAAAAAAGTATACATAGGCAAGCCTTACAGTCTGGCTTTCAAAGTTGGAGAGCCTGTTTTGGTATACAGAAAATACACTGGAACCGGTGGCCGTCCGGGGTATAAATCCGTCATTACTACTTATTGTGTGGCAACACGAATCGAAAAAATAAAAGTAAATGGACGTGCGCAATATTCTTATGACCAGTTCTTGCGCATGGTCAGCAACAAATCTGTCTATAATGAAGATGAATTGAAGGAAAAATATGATACCTTGGCTTCTCTAACACTGATTGAGTTATTGTATTATGGGTATTTTGGCGCAGGGAATAATGTAAACTGGATGTGGCTGAAAAGCAATGATTGTTGGCCTGGAACCCATCCCATGAATTTCCGTTATACAAGGAGCCAATTCGAGAAAATTCTGCGGGAGGGCAATGTAGATGTCGGCAATGTTATTATCAATTAAGCCTAAATATGCGAAGGTGATACTTGAAGGAAAAAAACAATACGAATTCCGAAAAAGCAGACCAAAAGATGGTATGGATCGAATCATTTTCTATGCGTCAGCACCGCAGAAGGAAGTGGTCGGAGAAGCACTTATTGATGAAATATTGGAAGGGACGCCGAAAGAAATCTGGGAGATAGCAAAAACTGCTGCGGGCATTACAAAGAAATTTTATTTTCCCTACTATTCAGGAAAAGATAAGGCTATTGCATATAAATTAAAAAATGTAGAGATTTACGAAAAGCCCAAGGCTTTGTCTGATTACGGTATCCGTCAAGCACCGCAATCTTTCGTATATCTATAAACGGCTATAAAGCAGTGTATTTTAATGCCCTGGCACTCCTGATTTTAGAGAGGGACAGAAGTGCCAAGGCATTATTTTTTTAATTTACGAACTTGTGGGAGAAAATATCCTTGACAAATCCCGTCTTGGTTCACAATGCTGTTGCTGTCGCCCTCTAACGTATCTTCCTGCGAAAGACGGG
>OFHB01001391.1_pt1 | contig 13867 bp, 10 predicted proteins | sample 1521881 | NCBI WGS metagenome assembly OFHB01 (sample SAMEA3504090, study PRJEB24116) | mouse gut metagenome | biome: mouse gut; feature: mouse-associated habitat; material: faeces | place: Denmark | collected 2011
TGGCTTCCGTCCCCAGGATGGATGTGACCACGTCCCCGGGGATGATCTGGAACGCCAGGAAAGCGGCGACGGAAACAAGGAACAATGTCATAATGAGAGTGATGGTTTTCTTACCTAAATATTTCACGCTGCCGCCTCCTTTTTATTCCAGTTCCCATTCGTGGGAATTTGTTCCGCCTCTCCACTTCAGTGCCCTTTCCGGGGAAGAGATTCCAGCCGTTTCACGCCTGTAATCTCTTCCGGGCACTTCCGTTACGAGGCTGTTTTTTGATTCCAGTTCCCATTCGTGGGAATTTGTTCCGCCTCTTCACTTCTGTGCCGAGGCTCTTTTTATTCGGTGAAGTACACTGTGCTCATGTCCTGCACATACACAGGGTAGAACTTGTAGCCCGCCAGCTTCTTGCTGATGGCCGTCTGGTTGGACGCCACCTGGATGAACACGCTGCCCGCCTCGTCGCAGAGGATTTTCTGCAGCTCTTTGTAGCACTCCGCCTTCTCCGCGGGATCCAGAGTGGCCTGGGTCCTGGTGTAGACCTCATCATATTCCGCGCTGCTGAAATTGATGAAGTTCTTCTTGGAGTCGGTCTGGAAACGGTTCATCAGGTATCCCGGCGTCATGTCGCAGGTCAGGGAGACGATGGTGGCCTCATACTGGCGCCCCTTGTAGGTCTCGTCCAGCCAGGTGCTCCACTCCACCGCCTTGATGGTAGCCCGGATGCCCGCTGCCTTCAACTGCTCCACCACCACCTCTCCGGTCTGCATGTGGATCTCATAGTTGGAGGGAACGGTAATCTCCAGGTCGAACCCGTCCGGGTATCCCGCATCCGCCAAAAGCTCTTTCGCTTTCTCCACATTGGCCGTGGTGCCATAGGTGTCGTTCAGATCCACATAATTCTCCTTCAGCGTGGGCAGCATGGCCGAGCTGATCAGCGTGCCCTTCCCGCCCCCTACGAAGTTGTTGATCTCTTCCTTGTCTATGGCATAGGAAATGGCCTGGCGCACCCGCACGTCATTCAGAGGCTCCACCGCATTGTTCAGATACAGCGCCTGCACCGCATTGGAGGGCGACGAAACCACCTGGTGGCTGCCCTGAAGGGCCTGGGCCTGGGAATCCGTCAGGTAGGCGTAGAAGTCGATGGTGCCGCCCTGGAGCTCCAAAAGGGCCGTGTCGGCGCTGCCTGAAATCTTGAACTCCACCTGATCCAGATAGGGCAGCCCCTCCTGCCAGTAGTCCGGATTCTTCGCCAGGACGATCCCCTCCTGGGGCTTGTAGGAAACAAAAGAAAAAGGCCCGGTGCCAATGGGATCCACCGCCTCTCCCTCTCCGCTGCCCGCGGGGATGATGGCTGCCACGAAGCTGTAGATCAGCTCTGTGTTGGCGCTCCCTACTGTCACCTGAACCGTCTTTTCGTCTATGATGTCTACGGATTCAATCGCGTTCAGCGTGGAACTTAAGGGCGTGCCATCCAGCAGTCCCGATACCCTCTCCAGAGAGTACTTCACATCCTCAGCCGTCACGACGTTGCCATTGTGGAACTTCACGTTTTCCCTCAAGGTGAAGGTGTATACCAGACCATCCTCGGAGATTGTGTAGTCACTGGCTACCGCATTGATCAGATTGCCGTTCTCATCGGGCTTTACCAAGCCCTCGAAAACATTGAATAAAATTTCGCTCGTTCCTGCCGCCGTCGCTTTGTGAGGGTCAAGACTGTCGATATCCTGTTGTACTCCTACAACGATGGAGCCGCCGTACCTATCCCCGGTTTCCTGTCCGGACGCGGCGTCTTCTGCCGAACCGGATTCGCTGCCCTCCGGCTCTGTGCTCTCTCCGGAAGCGTCAGCTCCCGTGGATTCGCCGGATTCCGCAGAGTCAGTCTGCGTGGATTCTACTGTGGACTCCTTTGAGGAATTATCCTCCGAAGACTCTCCTGTGCCGTCTGCGCATCCGCCCAGTACAGCCATTGCCAGAAGCGCCGTAACCAGAAAGCCGCAAAGGCTCTTCTTTCCATGAAAACTTCTTTTCATTACGCTCTTCTCCTCTTCGTCGCAATGGAACGCTTTTATGTATGCTTTCCATTGGCATGATGATAAACCTCTCATTATTCGATTGTCACCCTCATTTTACCATAGAACAGGGGAAAAGCAAGTATTTTCTAAAATACAAAGGGATTTCTTTCATCAATCCGGGGCAATCCGCAGACCTGCCACAGGCCGGAAGCGGAACCTCCACCGTTTACGCATACCACTTGGCCTGTTCCCGCCAGATCCTGGCGTATTCACCCTGTTTTTCCAGCAGCTCCTCGTGCCGTCCGCACTCAGCCATTTTTCCGTCTTTCATGACGATAATCTTGTCTGCGCTGCGGCAGATTCCCACCCGGTGGGAGATGATCACCGAGGTCTTGTCCTGAATCATTTCCACGAATTTCGACAGAATATCGTACTCCACCAGCGGATCCAGGGCGCTGGTGGGCTCATCCAGGATAATGATGTCACTGTCTTTCCAAAGGCCTCTGGCGATGGCGATTTTCTGCCACTCCCCGCCGGACAGCTCCTCGCCGCCGAATTCCCTGCCTATCTGGACATCCAGTCCGCCTATCTTCTGCAGGAAATCCTTGCCCGCCACACGGCTCACCAGCTCTTCCATGGTCATTCTGTCTGTCCCGGCTTTCTTCTCTGCCATAGCCTTCCCGCCCACACTGGCTTTCTCTTCTGCCCTGGCCTTCTTGCCTCCTCTGGCTTTCTCTTCTGCCCTGGCCTTCTTGCCTCCTCCGGCTTTCTCTTCTGCCCTGGCCTTCTCGCCTGCACCGGCCCTCTCTTCTATGGCCATCCCCTCTTCCATGCGTCTCAGGCAGCTGATGCCGATGTTTTCCCGCAGCGTGAACTGGTAATGCACAAAATCCTGAAGCACTACGGAAATGTGTTCATAAAGGCTTCTGCGCCGCAGTTCCTCCGTCTTCTGCCCATCGTAAGCCACATACCCCGCCGAGGGCAGGTAAGCCCCTGTGAGAATCTTGGCAAAAGTCGTCTTGCCGGAGCCGTTCTCCCCCACAATCACCACATGCTCTCCCTTCTGAATCCGGCAGGTCAGGCCTTTCAACGCATCCCTGTCACTGCCGCTGTAGCGGAAATGCACGTCCTCCGCCGAGACGGCATCCTGAAAGGGCCGGTACTCCCGGCTGCCGTCCTCTTCCGTGGGAATAGCAAAATAATCATAGTAATCCTCCACCACATGGTAGGTGGCCACGGCCTTGAACAGCATGGCGGTAAAGATCTGAAGACTGCTGTCATAGGATGTGAACGCAGACAGACAGGCCGCAAAAGCTCCCGGGGAAACCCGCCCCTCCACCATCAGATAAAAGGCCATCCCGATGTTAAAAGCATAGCAGCAGTTGCTTATGATGATTCCCCACACCTGCTTTTTGCGGACATCCCGATTGATTCTGCGGAAACCCTCCACCTTTTCCGCGTTCGCCCGCTTCCACTTGTCCGTCACATGCCCCTCGAACCCCATGACCCGCATCTCCTTGACTACCTCCCTGTCGGAGAACAGACTCCGCAGATAGTCGCAGCGCCGCAGGATACTGCTCTGGCCCCGCCGGAAAGCGGTCATCCTTTTCTCGTAATAGACCTTTGTCAGCACCGCGGGAAGCAAGGTGACCAATCCGGTCAATATCAGCACCGGCGAATATCTTCCCACCACGGCCACCATTCCGATGCTGGTGACAGCGCTTTTCAGGGTCAGATTGACCTGTTCGAAAAAATCGATCTGCACATTCTCCCCCGCGTTCGCCCTCTGGAATTTGTCCAGAGTCTCCGGATTCTCCAATTCCTCCAGCCGGATTTTCTCTGCAAAAGCAATCCGTTTTCCGCCGAAATAACGTTCGCCCAGCACACGGGCCTTTTTGGACGCGGTACGGAAGATTACATCCCCTATAGGCGTACAGGCCAGGCTGAAGCCATACAGCATGATTGCCCCTACAAGCGCCTTGCCGCCGTCATTTCTTTCCCCTCCCGCCAGTTCCAGAATCCGTGCCAGAAGCATCGGCGCCGCCACCGCAGAGAGCACCCCCAGGGAATCCACCACATAATTTACCACAAAAAATTCCGGAAACGCTTTATAGCAGTCTGTGAAAATATATTTTAGATAACGAATTGTTTTCCTCATCCCGCCTCCTCTTCCGGCCCTCTGTCCTGATAGAAAGAACTCTGGGCCAGAAACATCGTCCGATACAGCCCCTCACGGGCCATCAGCTCCTCATGGCTTCCCGTCTGAACGATTCTGCCTCCGTCCAGCACCAGGATTCTGTCCGCCATTCTGGCGCTGGCCAGCCTGTGGGAAATCAGGACTGTCCCCCGCTCCCTGAAAATCCTGGAGAAATTCTCGTACATCCGGCTCTCCGCCAGGGGATCCAGCGAAGCCGTGGGCTCATCCAATATCACGTACTTCGCGTCCGATACAAAAGCCCTGGCCATGGCAACCCGCTGCCATTGCCCCCTGGACAGATCCTGGCCGTCCTTCTCCAGCCTGCCCAGATTCCTGTCCAGCCCCCTGGCATCCATCCCTTTCGTGTCCGACCCTTTCGTATCCATTCCTTCTGTATCCGCCCCTTTCCCATGGGACTCCGCAAGCTCCCCCGCGTCCGCCAGTTCCAGCGCATGCAGAAGCTTTTCGTCATCCCAGAGGGCTTCCGGGTTTCCGAAAGCCACATTCTCCCGCAAAGTCATCTGATAGGACTGAAAATTCTGAAATACCACCGAAAGCAGCCGGGTGCGAAGTCCGGGAGAGATTTCCCTCACCGGCACCCCGCCGATTGTCACATTCCCTGTAGTCGGCTCATACAATCCGCAGAGCAGCTTAATGATCGTGGACTTTCCGGCGCCGTTCTCCCCCACAAAGGCGATCCGTTCCCCCTCTTTCGCATAGAAAGTGACGTTTTTCAGAATGTCCCGCTCTGTTCCGGGATACCGGAAACTTACGTTCTCAAAAGCGATATCATAGTAGGACAGATGTTCCACCGTCCCCAGATCTTTCCTGGTTTCCAGGTTCAGAAAATCCGTGTAATAGCGTATTCCCATGGCATTTGCGAACAGCCAGACCACATGGCGGCTTCCGTCATTCAGGCCTTTCCCGATTCCCGCCACGCCGTTCAGCACCGCGGTAAACTGTCCCAGCGTCAGGCTTCCCCCCAGCAGCCCGGCAGCCGACAGGAAGACCACGAACACCAGATAAATGAGGTTCAGAAGACGGCTGCAGAAATCCAGCTTCATCACCTCCCGGTTCTCTCTCATGGCCATGTCCGCGTACTTTGTGCTGTAATGATCCCACTTTTCCGCAAACAGCTGTGCCGCGTCGAACAGCTTCATCTCGAACATGGCGTGCTTGTTGGTAAGCAGATTCTTCAGATCAGCCGTTCTCCGGCGGGCATCCGCCCCTCCCTCCCTCACGGCCATGCTGTGGCCCGCGGCGTAATACCCCAGAACCATCATCGGAATCCCGATGATGACAATCCCCAGTCCCATCCAGGGCGAAATGGTGAATATCACTGCCATGGAAAAGACAAGGTTGATAGTCCTCTGTATGACATGCATGGTGCTCAGACAGCAGTCGAAGATTCCCGTTTCCGGGCTCCCGGACATTTTCTGGAAAAGCTCCTGGGTGTGCTGCTGTTCAAAGGAAGCGTATTCCAGCTCTGTCAGCCGCCTGGCGATGTCCGGGGCCATCCGCTCCATGAGCTTCATATTGGCCAGATCCATCTGGTAGGTGCCGATTCGCTGCATGGAGGTGTCCAGAGTCAGGAGCGCCACCAGGCAGATGCCCCACACCACCATGGCTTCCATGGTCTCTGTTCCCCCGCCCACATTCCCGCCGCCCACATATGCGAGGGCATTGTCCACGATCCGCTGCAGCAGAAGCACCTGGAACCCGGCGAAGGTAGCGGGTACGAACAGACAGACCATCGCTGCCATCGTATGGAACGGAACATAACGGAAAACCGTCTTCAGACAAAACAGGCAGTTCCCTGGAATGCTATTCTTCATGGATTTTTCCCTCCAACTATCAGCTTTCTTTCCACAGGGTTCAGTCCACCCTGGCATAATACTGTTCCTGCATCTTGAATAACGCCGCGCATCCCCCGACCCCGGCCATCAATTCCTCGCGGGTACCATACTCTGCCACCTGGTCGCGGTCGATACAATGGAAATGGCGGCATATTTTTCAGCAATACCAGGACTGCCATCACTCCCGCCAGCGACATATGGTTCTCTCCGGCTACCCTGAATAAATGTCTCACAACCTTAAAGTGCTCCCACTTTTTCTTCATAGCATCCCCTCCTGCCAATTCCCCGGTTCTGATTCTGTTATCTCGTATTATAACAAAAGAGCCTTGCTAACTATCAGGATCGTAAGATTCAGCAACTTTTTTGTCACTTTCAGCACTTTCTATGCTTTCTGCAGCAGCGCCCTCTTTGGAATCATATTTTGCATCCGTGGCCTGCTCTTTACAGGCGAACCCATTCCCTTTGCGGCAGCAAAGAGCTATACTGAAGCGCTTTCATGGCAAGTTTTCGTGATTGTCAGTATATATTGAGATGTCGGCGATGTTGGGTATTATCAGAAACATAGACGAGAATTTGATTATGATGCATTCGGTCGCAGAATTTACAGGACGATATTCCGCGGGAGATGCCGTACACATGTCATCTTATAACCGTCCGCGGCAATCGCACCACTGCCGTGAACCGGCTTTCCGTGCGCTCCACCGCCAGTTCTCCGTCACAGGCATGGACGATGCGCTCCATGCTGCGCAGCCCCAGCCCGTGCCCTACCTGATTGCGCCTGTCGGTCTTGGGGCTCGGCAGTTTATCGGAGCTCTGTGCCTGTAGCTTATCGGCCCCCTGTGCCTGCATCGCTTTCCTATCAGCACTCCCGTTGCCAGCAACCGCATTCTGCACTTTGATATAATAAAAATCCATTCTTTCCCTACACTCCACTGAAAGGAACTTCCCCTCCTGCACCTGTCTGTTGGCCTCCAGGGCATTGTCCAGCAGATTTCCCAGCAGACTGCAGATTTCGTCCGACTTCAGCGCAAGCTCCGTCAGATCACAGAGGGCAAGTTCCACCTGAACGCCCTCCTTTTTCGCCTTTGCCGCCTTATCCGCAAGCAGCGCGTCCACCACCAGGTTGCCGCTTTTCACCGGGAGCGTCAGGCTGTCCACGTCGTCTCCGAATATTCGTAGATAATCTGCCATTTCTCCGTACTTTTCTTCCTGTAGAAGCAGGCTTAAAAGGCTGATATGATTCTTCAGGTCATGCCAGAGCTCCCTTGTCCGCTGATACTGTTCCTCCACATTCCTCAGGTACAGGTTGGCCTCGTCCCTTTGCTGCTCAATTGCCGCTTTCCGCTCCCTGTCGTCCATTTTTTTCCGATAAAACGAGACAGAGACATAGTAGGCCGCCAAAAGAAGCAGCAGAAAGAGCAGCCGCAGCGCCACCGCGAACTCATCCCTGCCGGCTCCCATGCACTCCAGCGCCAGCATCACGGAAAAGACCGCTATCCCTGCCGTCAGGCCATCCAGATACTGCCAGCCTCCGCTACCGCCGCATGCCTTTTGCCTGTCCGGCCGCGCTTCGAATCCGTCCGCCATATTTCCGGCAAAATCCCGCCTTATGACCGTCCATGCTGTCAGGCCAATCGCTATGACGCTTTTGGATATGAGCATCCCCATCAGCTGGAACGCCATTCCGGAATCTGCCCCAACCAGGTAATGGCCGGGAGCTACATTTCGCATGATCAGATAGAAGATGCTGTCCAGATAAAAGGCAATGGAAAAAAAGCCCATGCCCAAAACGGTGGACTTTATATTGCCGTATTCTTTTTGTCTATATACCGCATATATGGTCAACAGCCCTGTCACGCACAAATCGAATATCCGCATCATCTCTCCCCAGGCTCCGCCACGCTGCCCGCCACTTGCTGCCCGCCTCATCCTCACACGCAGCCGTCACTTCATCTCCAGCATCAGCCTCTGCCTCACTGCTTTCCCATAGGAGCGGCTGACCGGAATCGGGACATCTCCCTCCAGCACAATCTCGCTGCTCGAATATCTCCGAATCCGGTCTATGTTCACCAGGAAACTCCTGTGGCAGCGCAGAAACGATTCCCCCAGCTCCTGCTGCGCGTGGTCCAGGCTGTCATAGAAGCTGTACTCCCTTTCCGCAGTCACCAGCCGCAGAATCCTAATCCGGCTCTCCAGATACAGGATGTCGCGTTTATCCACCCGCAGGGACTCTCCGCCGGCCTGGAACAGATAGGAGCTGCCGGAAAGCTCCTGCCTGATGTCCCCAAGCACTTTCGGCAGGCCTTCGGCAATCTGGCTTTTCAGCAGATACCGGAACGCCTTCACCTCATACCCTATCTGAACATAGTCGATAAAACCCGTGATATAGACAATCAGCCCGTCCTCACCACGCCTGCGCAGCGCCCGGCCCAACCGGATGCCCTCATCGCCGCCCTCCATCTGGATATCCAGGAAAAACACATCGGCAGAATATCCTCTTTCCATCGCCGCCAGAAGCTCGGCGCCGCTTGCATACTCCGAAATCTCCGCCTCGTAATCGTGGCAGATGCTGTCCTGCAGCAGCTTCTCATGTATCATCCGCCTGTATCGGAGTTCGTCATCACATATGGCTATCCTCATTTCTTTCCCTCCGCCGAAAGCCTGCCAGGAGCGAAAATACCTCTTCCGAATCCTATTCCCCCATGCCCCTCACGCAGTTGGCCATCAGCATGGCAATGGTCATAGGGCCTACGCCGCCGGGAACAGGCGTAATGTACGAGGTCTTCGGCGCCACGCTGTCGAAGTCCACATCCCCGCAGAGCTTGTTGTCCTCGTTTCTGTGAATTCCCACGTCTATGACCACAGCTCCGTCTTTCACATAGCTTTCATCCACCATCTTAGGCCTGCCCACGGCCACCACCAGGATGTCCGCACGCTTGGTGACTTCCCTCAGATTCTCCGTCCGGGAATGACACACCGTCACCGTGCCGTTCTCCCGCAGCAGCAGCATGGCCATGGGCTTGCCCACGATGTTGCTGCGCCCCAGCACCACGCACTCCTTCCCCTCTATGGAAATGCCGGAGCGCTTCAGCAGCTGGATCACACCAGCAGGAGTGCAGGACACGTATCCCGGCCTGCCGATGCTCAGGTTCCCCACACTCACGGGATGGAACCCGTCCACGTCCTTCTCCGGCGCGATGGCCAGCAGCACCCTGTCCTCGTGGATATGCGCCGGAAGCGGAAGCTGCACCAATATCCCGTCCACATCCTTACGTTTATTCAATTCCCCGATGACCCGGAGCAGCTCTTCCTCCGTGGTCTCCTCCGGCAGCTCATAGGCCAGAGATGCAATCCCCACATATTCGCAGGCCTTCTTCTTGTTCCTGACATATACAGAAGACGCGGGGTCCGCCCCCACCTGTATCACGGCCAGGCAGCGATGGATGCCCTGCTCCTTCATGGCCGCGGCCTTCTCCCGCAGCTCGTCCTTAATCTCCTGGGAAATCTTTTTCCCGTCTATCACCTGATACATTTGATGCTCCTTTCCGCACAAAGCTTATGTCTGCAACATCTCAGGAATTGCCGAAAAACCGATACCGTTTGTTTCGGGGAAAAAGCCCGAAAGGACAATGGAAATTGCCATGAACCCGTATCCGTTATCTGTAGACAGTTCCTTAGGAATTGTCGGAAAATAACTGCTGCAATTGCTTCAGGCAAAAGCCCGGAAATACAATAAAAATTGCCGTAAACTTGCAGCAGTTATTTGTAGACACTTCCTTACGATAAAGGAGAAAACATGAGCGAGAAATTTACCTTGTACGGCTTTAACAATCTGACCAAGTCCCTGAGCTTCAATATCTATGACGTGTGCTACGCCAAGTCCCAGAGGGAACAGAAGGATTACATAGCCTATATCGACCAACAGTACAATTCCGAACGGCTGACCAAACTGCTGGTGGATGTGACGGACATGATCGGAGCCAGAGTGCTGAACATTTCCAGCCAGGACTATGAGCCCCAGGGGAGCTCCGTGACTATCCTGATTGCGGACGAGAGCAAGGTGCCTGTGGGGGACACCACAGTGGCCCATCTGGACAAGAGCCATATCACGGTCCACACCTATCCGGAATATCATCCGGACACCTATCTGGCCACCTTCCGGGTGGACATCGACGTGGCCACTTGCGGGGAGATTACGCCTTTATCTACGCTGGACTACCTGATCGGCTCCTTTGATTCCGACATCATCACCATGGATTACCGGGTCAGGGGCTTCACCAGGGACATCAATGGCCAGAAGCTGTTCATGGATCACAGGATGACTTCCATCCAGGACTATATCGACACGGAGACCTTGCGCAGATATGACGCGGTGGACATCAATGTGTATGAGGCGAATCTCTTCCACACCAAGATGCTGATCAAGGAAATCGACTTGCAGAATTATCTGTTCAACAGCGATGTATATGAACTGGCCCCCAGGCTGCGGCTGGAGATCATGGGGAATCTGCGCAGGGAGATGATAGAGATATTCAGCGGCAGAAATATTTATTGATTTGTGGGCGTGCTGTCAGCTGTAGCGCTGCAAGATGGGGATTTCGGGAAAGGGGATATACAGAATGGTGCATCTCAATCAGGAAAGAGCGCCGATATACGAAGCGCTGGAAGCGTTCCGAGGGGAGCGGATTGTCCCTTTTGATGTGCCGGGGCACAAAAGGGGACAGGGCAATCCGGAACTGACACAGCTGCTGGGGAAGCAGTGCATGTCCATTGATGTGAATTCCATGAAGCCCCTGGATAATCTATGCCATCCGGTGTCCGTGATCCGGGAGGCGGAGGAACTGGCGGCGGAAGCTTTCGGAGCCGCCTATGCCTTCCTGATGGTGGGCGGCACGACTTCTTCCGTCCAAAGCATGGTGCTGAGCGCCTGTAAGAAAGGGGACAAAATCATTCTGCCCAGAAATGTCCACAGGAGCGTCATCAACGCGCTGGTGGTGAACGGCGCCACCCCTATCTATGTGAATCCCGATATGAACAGCAGTCTGGGCATTGCGCTGGGCATGAAGGTGTCCCAGGTGGAGAGGACGATTTCCCAGCATCCGGATGCGGTGGCAGTGCTGGTGAACAATCCTACCTATTACGGAATCTGTTCGGATCTGAAGCGCATTGTAGAGCTGGCCCATGGGCATAGCATGAAGGTGCTGGTGGACGAAGCCCATGGGACGCATTTTTATTTCGGGGAGGACATGCCCCTGTCGGCTATGGCGGCCGGGGCGGACATGGCCGCTGTGAGCATGCACAAGTCGGGGGGGAGCCTGACCCAGAGCTCCTTCCTTCTGACAGGCCCCGACATGAATCCCGGCTATGTGAGACAGATTATCAATCTGACCCAGACTACGAGCGCGTCTTACCTTCTGCTTGCCAGTCTGGACATCTCCCGTCGGAACCTGGCCCTGCGGGGAAAGGCGGAATTCAAAAAGGTGACGGCTCTGGCGGAATATGCCCGGGGGGAGATCAACGGTATCGGCGGCTATTATGCCTATACTTCGGAGCTGGTCAACGGTGACAGCATCTTCGATTTCGACAGGACGAAGCTCACCGTCAATACCCTGGGGATTGGGCTGGCGGGCATCGAGGTCTATGATCTGCTCCGGGATGAGTACGATATCCAGATGGAGCTGGGGGACATGGCCAATGTGCTGGCTTACATTTCCATCGGGGACAGGGAGCGGGACGCGGAGCGTCTGATAGGGGCTCTGGAAGAGATTAAACGGAAATACAGCAAAGAAAACGCGGATTTATATACACAGGAATATATCGAGCCGAAGGTGGCAGTCTCTCCCCAGAATGCTTTTTACGCGTCCAAGGAATCGCTGCCTCTTCTGGAGACGAAAGGGCGCATCTGCAGTGAGTTCGTGATGTGCTATCCGCCGGGCATCCCGATTCTGGCGCCCGGGGAGGAGATTACGGAGGAAATCCTGGAATACATCCTTTACGCCCGGGAAAAGGGCTGCTCCATGACCGGGCCCGAGGATGCCGGTATCCAACGGCTGAACGTGCTGAAGGAAGAATGGGCGAGGTAAGATTAAGGTGCTTATGGCAGGGAGACAGTCTTCCTGTGAGGGACATAGAAGAGCAGAGACAGAAGTTGAATGGAGGTGGAAAGATGGAATTATGGTTTTCGGAGCCGCATACGCCGAATGTGAAGCTATCCATTAAGGTGGAAAGGCAGCTCTACAGCGAAGAAAGCGAATTTCAGCGGATTGACGTGTTCGAGTCGCCGGAGTTCGGGCGTTTCCTGACATTGGACGGCTACATGATGCTGACGGAAAAGGATGAATTCATCTATCATGAAATGATGGTGCATGTGCCGATGGCGGTTCATCCCAACGTGCGCAGCGTACTGGTCATCGGAGCCGGGGACGGCGGCGTGGTCAGGGAGCTGGCAAAGTACTCGGAAGTGGAGCGGATCGACTTGGTGGAGATTGACCGTCAGGTGGTACAGGTGTGCAGGGAATATCTGCCAAAAGTCTCATGCAGCCTGGGAGATGAGCGGGTTCATATCTATTATGAAGACGGCATGAAGTTCGTGAGGCGGAAAGAGGACGAGTACGATTTGATCATCGTGGACTCCACGGATCCTTTCGGGCCGGGAGAGGGGCTGTTCACCAAGGAATTTTACGGGAACTGTTACAAGGCGCTGCGGGAGGAGGGGGTCATGGTGAACCAGCACGAGAGCCCTTTCTATGAAGGGGATGCCAAGGCCTGCATGCGGGCCCACAAGCGCATCGTGGAGAGCTTTCCCATCAGCCGTGTCTACCAGGCCCACATCCCAACCTACCCTTCCGGCCACTGGCTGTTCGGATTTGCGTCCAAAAAATATCATCCCGTGAGAGATATGGACGCGCAGAAGTGGCTGGAGAGAGAACTGGAGACCCGGTACTATACCCCAAGGCTCCATGCCGGCGCGTTCTGTCTGCCGGCCTATGTGGAACGGCTGCTGCGGAAAGTGGAGATACACGAGTCGCGGTAGTCCGCAACGGCCTCTTTGAGAACCAGGTCTGCAAAACCCATGCGGCAGACTTCCAGGCGGGTGCGGGCCCAGCCGATTCAGACCTGGCGGAGCCGTTCCTGATCCAGCATCCGGTTGCAGTAGTTGCCGCCGGGCTCCAGACAGGTATAGACGAAAATATGATCTCCGGCCTCATGCCGTCCGTCGAAAAAGTCACGGTATTTTTCGTATTTGTTTATGGTCGGGCACCAGTAGTCCACGGACCCGGCGATCGTTTCGCGCGCAATGGTGGCGTCCAGAACAGGGATGCCGGGCATTGCCTGGCGGATAATGCGGACTCCTGCGGCGTAGGTTTTTGCCAGGCCGTCCAGAGGCTCGTCCAGAAAGCTCTGGAGCCAGCGGTCCGTCAGACCGTGGGATGTGAGGTAAGCGCAGAGCTGGCTGCACATATCGCAGAGCTCCGCTTCCCCGGCGCCCGGAATCAGCCGCCGTGTCAGCTTAAGTTCCGCCGTGTCAGCCTCCCACACGCCATCTTTTCTTGTGGCGAAATGGCCTCCCTCAATCCAGTGGATTCCGACCCGGTCCAGAATGGAGATCAGACGGTCCAGGGCTTCTTCATTCAGGCGGGGCACGCCCTCCCGGAGATCAAAATAGAGTTCTGCGGGGAGCAGCACCATATTCTGGCGGCCGTATTTTCCGAGACGGAGGTATTTTTCAAAGATCTCATACCATTCCCCGCTCCGGAGGAATTCCGCTGCCGGGTGGAAACCACTTTGGCCCGCTATCCCTGGCTGG
>OFHB01001394.1_pt1 | contig 13860 bp, 17 predicted proteins | sample 1521881 | NCBI WGS metagenome assembly OFHB01 (sample SAMEA3504090, study PRJEB24116) | mouse gut metagenome | biome: mouse gut; feature: mouse-associated habitat; material: faeces | place: Denmark | collected 2011
ACATATAAAAGTGCTCTTTTTCCACTGTTTTTTCGGTGGTTACGGTTCCACCCATACTTCCCAGCGAATGAAATATCTTTCGCCACTGCCATATGTCCGAATGGAACATTGGCATATACCACATCTCCTGCCCCTCGTTTTCCCTGGGGAATAACACCGTCCCAGTCAAAGGATTGGTGATTGTATTCCCTACGCAGATATAACCGGCGCACCCAAGGAGCGAAAGCTGGATATAGCACATCTGTGCCACCACCCGATCCACATCCTGCCCCACAAAAATCACATGGTTCTGAAAATTGTATTTGGATCTTTTCAGGGTATTTGCCGCCGCTATCAGCGTCGCCCCAGCGCCGCAGGCCGGATCGCAAATGGATATGTAGCCCTGTTCTTCAATCTGCCTGTCAACATTCCCCACGGTCATCTGGGACATCATTTTACACACGTTGTATGGGGTAAAAAACTGTCCTTTCCAGTGGTTTCCCAGGTTCAGGTTCATGTACATTTTCCCGAGGAAATCCTGCTCCGGCTCATTTTCCAGGGCCATAACGATGATATGGAGTATCTCTGCCGGCGTCTCCACCGAGCCGAGCCTCTCTATGCACTGGGCATATTCCTTTTCCCTTGCCTCAAAGTGCTTTGGTGTCCGATCTGTCACATTGCTTAAAGTACACGCTATTGCGCTGATCAAGTCCGCCCATACCTGCCAAGAGCTTCTGGAATAGCAGAGCCGGTTGAATACATCCAGAAATTCCTTTTCGGTACCCTGTATGATTTCACTCCGCTTTGCTTTAGCCACCTAAAATCCTCCTTCTCGCCTCTTCAAATTTTCTCGCCCGTTCCTCCAGCTGCTCTTGGGTAAGATCTGCCCTGGTATCCGGCGGACGCTCCGTGATCCCTATCCTCGGTACCGGTTTTTCTTCAATGGGCGGAATATACTGCTCTTGCAGCAATGCCTTCCCCTTTGCCACAAATTCCGGCAGCTGATTACTGTCTTGCAGAACTCCGGCCTTGGCCTCGTATGCCTCCCTGAAATTCGCTCTGTCAGCCGCCTGGTTTTCACTCAGGCATAGTCTGGTCCATCCAAGGTTCTTTACCACAGCCAAAGTCATTTCATCCATGGTTTCATAGGCTTCATGCGGGCGCTCCCGGCCATATGTGGATATCGCTTTCTGTACCACACCCCACGCCTCGTCAAAACTGAGTGCTGGCCGTCTACACCGTTCCATACACAACTTTCGGATTTCTGCTATGTTCGGGGGAAATACATTGGTGCATATATGCTCCATAACGGCATTTTCAGCCACTTCGTAGGGGATATCTTTCAGCATCAGGTACCAGAAATCCATTGATGCCGAATCCTCCAGTATCTTTGATGCTGGATAAGCCGATTTAATCCCGATTGTCAATGTTGCAAACTGCTGTTTATCCATTGTTCGCCCACTCCCTCGCTCCTGCCGCAAAACGCTCTACCCCGGAAGCACCTGCCATTCCCTGGTTATATGCCGGTCTGTACCCCGGCGTTCCTCCGCGATCCTGCTCCTTTTGCAGCCATGTAGTGATAAATCGCGTGATCCCCCTTGCTGTCTTCCTCTTGGTCGGATTGGACAGCAGCCACCCTTTCATGTTCCGCAGGCACTGCATCACGTCAACAGCCGGGTAAAGCGCCATCCACCCCTCCATATCTTTCTGCGTGACAGGATATTCCTCCCCGGTATTCAGCTGCAGGGTAATCACAGGTGGCGTTTCCGGCTCCGCAGCCGCCTGGGGCTCGGAGCATATATCCGCTTTGGATTCCGATTCGGATTTGGATTCCGATTGGATTGGATTACGGACGCATTTGTTGTCCGATGTTTCCTTTTGCTGTCCTTTGCTGTCATTTGACAGCAGAAGTTCGCAATCGCATGTGTATTCCGGATATTTACTTTTCTGGTTACGGATCCTCTGATGTTCCGCCCAAGTCACCAATTGCAGGTACGGTCTTCCCTGTGCCCTATACACTCGAACCAAGCCTACCGCCGACAACTTATCAAGCGCCTTATCAATATCCTTTTCCGTAACATCCTTTAAGGGGAAGCATGAGCCTTTGATTATCTTTGCCCTGCCGTCATATCTCCCAAAATCATCACAGATCACAATCAGCCTATAGAACAGAACTTCTTCAAACCAGGATAAGGAATCTATTTCTTCACTTCTGCAAATGCTCTCTTTCAATATCCTGTTTGGCATCCCACCACTCCTTTCATTTCCGGGTTCGTGCTTATGAGCGTACTTGGCATTACACCGTTGGGTTTTGGCTGCATTTCTGCTGCCGCAAGGTCACTCTGCGCATTCATTTAAAGCCGCCTACTGTTGACTTTCTTTGTTCGGCAAACTCCCAGACATTTTAATAAATTACCTTGCTTCCCCTCTCAGTCTTTACGACATCCAAATTCTGGGGGAACCTGGCTTTCATGGTAGGATCGTGCGTGATTGCCATGATTTTAATGTTTCTGTACCGGCCCTGGATGGTTTCCAGTGCGTCACAGTATGCCTGAATTCCGTCCCCGTCCAAAAACGGTGGTTCGTCAATAAAGAGCATCCCCAGCTGTATCCCGGCAGATGATGACTTGATCTCCGCAAGGGCAAGGATAACTGAGAGGGAGGATTTTACTTTTTCGCCGCCCGACTTCGACAGATACGGCAGTACAGATTTCCCATATTCCTCAATGAAAATATCCAGAGAAACCTTTTCCTTTCCGTTTTTCAGCACCCTCTCCAGCCGGAACTCCACGCCCATTTTGCCGCCGGTCATCTGCCCCAAAATAGAATTGGATGTAGCTGTCAGCTGTGGGATAATGGAGCGGATAATCTGATGGGGAACGCCGCTCTGGCTAAATGCAACTTTCAGGGCGTCATAGTCTGCCGTTTCCTTCGCATATTCCGTTTGCTTCTCCTGCAGATCCGCAATCTCCTTTTTCAATTTGGAAATCTGGTCTGATTTCTGTTGCAAAGCGCCGATTTTCATCTGCTTCTCCCGCACCAGAGCATTGATCGCATCTACTTCCGCATTCATTCCGGCGACAATGCCAGCAAGTTCCTCCATGCCGCCCATGGCCAGCGCCTCCTTGTCCGCCTCGGCCTGCTTTTCGGCAATTTCCGCAGCAATCTCCGTAGCCTCGGCAGACAGTTCAAGCACTCTTCCCATTGCCGTGGTCTTCCTTTCCTCTGCTATCGGAAGCTGCTTTTCCTTTTCGAGCCATGGTTTGAGTGCCGTAATTGCGCTCAGTACCTGTCCGTGTTCCTCTGATACCTTGGCGTACCGGTCACACTCCTGCTCGGCCTCTGCGGCCTTTGATCTGACCTCTGCAAGCCTTTTTTCTGCTCCGAGTATATTTGACTGCAAATGCTGTATATCTGCTTTTAACAGGGCAATCTTGCCTTCCCGCTGGTTAATGGCTTCAAGCTTTGCCACATAAGGCTTCAGTTCGGCAATCCGCTTGGACACTGCCGCTACTTTCCCGGCATCAAAGGACAGGCCGGCCAGCTGCTCTTTTAACTCGGCAATCCGCTGATTGAGCGGCGCCGTCTGCTCCCCATAGGATTTCTCCAGTTCCGCATAGCGTTCGGGATACTCTTCAAGAGCCTGTTTCGCAGAGATAGCATCTGCCAGAAATCCGCATTTGGCCTGGGATATATCCACGCATTCCACATTGGAAAGCAGTTCTGCTTTCTTTTTCAGCCCATCCTCTCCAAACTGCAGGCGCTTTATGTCTGAATCATGCTGCGTGGTGATCTGCTGTAAATCGTACTTTGCCTGCGTCAGTTCTTTCTCCACCGCTCGGTATGCCCGTTCCTGCTCATATGCTTCATCCAGCAGTTTCTTCTGCCGTTCATACTCGGCGGCGTTTTCTTTGATGATTGCATCCTGATCCGTAGGCTGGGCCCATGATAACTCATTTTCCTTTTGCTTCACTCTCGTTTTGAAAGCATCGATAGCCTCCTGCTCAGATGCGGCCTGCCTTGTAAAGCCTTCTGCCTCCTGCTTCTTCGCAGAATACAACGCGGATTCTCTAGCCAGATTCCTTTCACGTTCCATGAGGGTGTTATACTCCGCAACTTTCCCTTCAATCTCCTGTCGGCTGTCAAGGATAACCGAGCAGCTGTCTATGATTGCCTGCTGAGTGGCTCTATTTTGGTCTGTAGCCGCCTTTTTGCTCTGCAGAATAGTAATAGATGCCAGCAACTTTGCCCGCCTTTCTGTGGCTTCCTGCTGATTTGTCAGGAGAAGCTTGTTTTTATCCCGCTCTGCGATCTTCGTCTGCAAGCTGCTTTCATATCCCGCAAGTTCCGCCCGGCAGTTCTCCAATTCTCCATCTGGATTTCCGAAGCCGGATATAGTGTTTCTGTGGATCTCGACCTCCTGCTTCAGTTCACGGTTCTTCGCTCCATATACTTTTGCCTTATCCTGGGCAATCCTCTCCATAATCTGATAGACACCCAGGCCGAGAAGCGTTCCGAGGACTTCCACCCTTTCCTCCGGCTTGGCCTGTAAAAAGAGCCCATACTGATCCTGCATGATCAGCGCACAGGACTTGAATGTGAAGCTATCCATGCCGATGATATTTAAGATCTCCTGCTGGGTATCGTTTGCCCTTTCCTTTGAGCAGTCTTTCCATTCCCCTTCCATGAGACACGCAATGTTCAGCGTTACTTTCCCGGAGCGGGCCCTGGTCCTTGTCACCCGGTATTTCTTTTCCCCGATACGGAACGTGAACATAATGGCGCCAGACCGGACCGATTCATCATTCCGCAGCCAGGGGGATCTCCCGGTATCGTCCTTGATGATGCCCTCCCTCGGCTGCTCATAAAGGCAGTCAATTATGGCGTCCATGAACAGGCTGCTCTTCCCGGCCCCGTTCTGCCCGTTGATGGTGCAGAATGTGATATCCTCAAAATTAAAGGTTTCATCCTCATAGTTGCGGTAATTCTTGACCGAAATCTCCACCGGTTCAAATATTCCGGTATTGGCCGCCGTTGGCATGTTTGCCTCTGCCTCTGCGATAATAGGCCTTGCTTTCAGCACCAGTTCCTGCACCTTTTCCAGATCCATCTGCTTCTCTTCAAGATATTTGATGAGATTGGCTTCCGGATCCGTGGCACCGGCCAGTTCTGTCCGGTTTGCAAATTCATCTATTTTGTCCGGAAGGATTTCCCATACCATGAATGCACCGTCTTCAAGCAGCGTCCTCTCGATCAGCGCCTTATTCAGCGCTTTGCTATTCTCTGCAGAGCAGCTGTAATGAATCCGGACAATCTTATCTTTCACGGCTCCGTTGTACCGCCAGTAGTTATATGCCACTTCATCCATGTGTCCGAAATTGATTGCTGTGATATCCGTGTCAGTAAAATCAAACGTGATAAACTCCCTAATCGGCGTCTTGAAAAACCGGCTGTCCCAGCCCCCAAACGGCATATCCGTGTGGATCCAGAATCCCCGCTCCTGCCCTTCGTCATTAAAATTCATGGCATTTATGGCGCCGGAATAAAACCAATACTGGTTCATCAGATTCTGCGGTCTGTGGATATGCCCCAAGGCTACAAGGTCATATCCTGCCGCCAGCAGAGCCTCCTGGGGAATGATCGGCTCAAACTGCGTCAGCATCATTGTCTGTCCGCTTTCCGTATTACATCCGGGAACGGTATAATGCGCCATAAGGATTTTTTTCTTGCCAGGTCTGCACCGGGCCCGCATTCCGGTAACGATATTAGAGAGTTCCTGCGTGAACACCTCATTTTCTTCCTCGCTGGAGAGACCGGGGAACTTTGCCCTGTAAACTCCCCTGTCAAATCCCGGAAGAACCGCTATGTCAACATCCTCAAATGTAAGGACCTGCGGCGTGGTGACAACATGAACATTCGGGGTGCCCTCGAACATTTCAGAGAGAACGTTAAATTGTCCTGCTCCATCATGGTTCGGCGTACCGCGCATTACCACCACTTCCTTAGAAACCGCCGCCAACTCCTTGATATAATGGATCGCCATGATGATCTCTTCGCAGCATCTGTCGGACCAAAGCCGGCCAACATGGAACACATCACCAGAAACCAGGGAAAAGTCAGGACGTTCCTCTTTTGCCACTCGTATCAGTTCATCCATGCAGCATTTTGTATCCTCTGTACGGAGATTTACCCCATCCTTGACCGGGCTTCGGAATGTTCCAAAATGCCAGTCTGCCGTATGTAATATCTTCATGCGTAAAATGCCTCCTTTGCCTCTTTCATCACATCAATCATGTGCTCCAGCTGCGGTTTCAGATTTTCAAAAACAGAATCTTCAATACCGCAGAAATCTATCCCGTCACTGCCCCATTCCTCTCCGACAAAGAGGATGTTCCCCATAATCGGATGCCCATGCCTGTCAGCTTCATAGAGGTAACTGCCAATCAGATTCGGCTCGTTTTCCTTTAAAAGCCCCTCTTCATCAATCAGCATGCTTACACACTGCCCCGGCACCTTTGTCGGATGGTTTTTCATATGCAGCTCTGAATACAGTCTGCCCGGCATAACATGCTCATAAATATCGCAATGGTTCCCAATCAGTTCCCGCAGGAACCGGTTCTCTTCCGTATATCCCCCGGAAGGGAATTCGTACACTGTCAATTCAAGATCTGTTGAAATTTTAATCAGCTTCATTACTTCCCCGCTCCTTTCTGGCACTTCATGCAAAGCGGCCTGCCAAATTTATTAAGAGAATATCCATACACCCTTTCGTTGATCTCTGCGCCGCATTCATCACAGAAATACCCTGTGGTTTCTCCCTGGGGTTGATCTGTCTGCTGAACCGGTGCCTCCCGACGTTCCGGCTGCTCCTGCGTCGGTGCCTGCCGGTATTCTTCCGGGATATCCTCTTCCTCTGCGATATGCTCGGATGCAAAGGCCGGATTATCCAGATTATCCTCCGGATTAAAAGCTTCATGGACGGCATCTTCAAAAATTCCCATGGAGTTGATTGCCGGCGGCGCCGATGCCGTGCCGAACATATTCCCCATAGAGTTCATTCCCTGCTGCAACATTGCCTGCCGCACTGTGGCATCTGAGTAATCCGGCGAAAATGTGACCGTGGGAACCGCAAACGGCTTTTGCAATTCCTCCCGCTGGTATGTACCCTTAATCCCCAGAAGGGCTCTGATAACCCGGAGGATTGCCCCGGTCTGCGCTTTCTCCGATGCGGTCTTCCTAAGAAGCGTCATATTTACCAGAATCGAACGCTCGATATACTTCTCCCGGTCGCAATCATCAATCACAAATTTCTTAACCGGATACTCCCTGCCGTTATACGTCCTGGTTTCACTGGTTTCTTCCCAATGCCCCTTGAACATTTCTTCTGCGGCTTTTGCCGCTTTCCAGTCCGTTATCCCCATAATGGACTTATCCATAAATTCAAGCCGGTATTTGGATTCTTCATCATCCAGACAGATCCGCTTCGTTTCTGCGTGTGTCTTGAAAGTCCCGTCCGGGAGCCGGAGTGCTCCATATGCCTTGCCGACATAAGTATTTGCATTTTCCCGAAAGACCGTTGTGTACTCCGGATGGAACTGGACGCCCGCCGCAGTCGCAAGTTTCATCAGGAGCGGCTTCGCCGGAGAAAAGACGTCCCTATAAACGGCCTTTCCGTTTTTGTCCTCCCCGATCTTGATATTGCCGACCTTAAAAATATCGCCGGAGTTCTCCGAGGTGTCGGCCACGACTTCCATGACTGTGCATTTGTAAAAGGGATTGATCTGCACTGATGTAGCTGCCGGTATCAGCAGATTGCAGTTCTGGTATTTTGACTGGATTTCAGTCAATGCATAAGAATTGTCCATAGATTTTCCTCCATATCGTCTTTGATCTATTTGCTAAATCATGCCGTGATATGGTTTTCCGCAGGAGCCGCCCCGGCCACCCGCCGAGTGCTCTTTTCCCCATATTCTGCATGTTTATAGCCATTTTCATTGTCCTCTTTACCATATTGAAAAATTCCGCTTGCTTTATCCGGCAGGAACTGCTACAATATGGTTATCCGTAGGGGCGCTCTGGCAACTTGCCGAGTGCTCTTTTTCCATGTCACGCAGCGCCCTGCACAGATCCATCGTGAATTTTGAGAACGCAAGGCTCCGCACATACTCTTCCGTCAGCTTTACCAAGTACCAGTGCTGTAACACCACCTGTCTCTGCTCCAACTGGTAGATATATTCCTGCTTGCGCCGGGCGCATTTCAAAGCCTCCCGGAGCTGCTCATCTGTTATCCCGAATCCCAGCAGTTCCTCTACCTCCTGTCTTTTCACTTCCTGTTTCTGCATACATTTCATCCTCCAACACATTCAAAAATATATTGATCAGTTTATAAGCCGCCCAGGCCACCATGGGGATAAAAAGATACTCCCCTCCGATAGCATCATAGCCACGCTCCAGATAGGCATAGCGTATAGCCCATTTCCCAGCCATGTATGTAACTGCCAGAACATAAACCATCAACACCGTAGGCCGCCCGATCCACTTCCATCTACTCATTCCCCGCCTCCTTATCCGTATAAAAATAATGATTGCCATGCTGGAAAAGGAACTCCAAATGTTCCTCATGCCAGGTGGATTCACTTTCGCTCTCAAAGTAGGTGGCTCCCATGCTTTCATCCCATCCATCAAATTCAATCAGAGAAAGGGCCTGCCAGCAATCAGCATCCGGCTCCACTCTGTCAAACCTTCCGCTGGCAACGGGGCTGAATTGCCTAGACTGGTAAATTACCTCTTCTATGGAATCGGGGAACCCATCTGCTTTCACCCGGTTCAGAACCACCAGCATAACCAGCGCCTTCCCCTCTGTGTCCTCGCTCTCCGCCTCTGCCATTGCAATTTTGGCAAGAAGATAGGAATCCTCCGGGCTCTGTATCTCAATTTCCGGCTGCTGCAGCTCTTCTGTCGGTTCCGGCAACGAGATCGGCTCCGCCGGCAATCGGCTTTCCTTTTGTTTTATTGCCGGTTCCTCTTGAAAAACGGCGGCTTTCAGTACCTCCCTCTGTCCAGCTGCCGGACTTGTGCCGGCCGTGTCCGCCGTACTTATAAATGCTGCTGCAGACAATGCTGCAAGCCCTGCCACAGCCCCCAGGCTAACAATAACTTTTGCTTTCACGGCGGACCTCCCCACTGTCGAACACAAAAGCAAGTTGTCTCGCCTTCGGCTCCATTTTCAAATGCTGGCTGAAAAACTCCTGTTTCTTTTCCGCTTCCTCCTGGCAATCGCACCTTTCGCCCGGATCCAGCGAAGCTCCGCAATCCGGACAGGTTCTGTAAAATGCCATAGCGCACCTCCTATTCTTCAATCATGCACCGCTCCATGAAATACCTCCGCGGCACCTTTCCCTGTGGAACACCCGGAAATAATCTCCCGGCATCTATCAGTTCCTTTCGCAGGCCCCTTATAATCCCATAGGCCTTGTTCTCCTTACATCCAAGGTATTCCATGACTTCCGCTGCACCTATGTAATAACTGGGTGCGGAAGAAATCACCCCCGGTGCCGATGCCAATGAGCCCATGTAATCCCTCCTTTCTACCATGCCGCACGGACAACATACGGATTATCATCAATCTCCGGATCATAGTAATCAACCTGAACCCGGATGCCTGCGCGGACAGCATCAACAATTCCCTGCACTTCATCCAGCGTCCGCATCTCTGATCGAGGCGGCGCATCAATTTGAAACTCCAGCGCTCTCCGCAAGTTATCCATAGCTGATTCCAGATAGAAATCTCCATAGTGTGTGTGGAAATGAAGATCCTGCTGCACATCCCCTATGCTTCGTCCCTGCAACACATAATGTTTCAAAAATCCCTTCACAATGGCATCCTCATCCAGATCGCTATGGGCCAGGTCAAACAGCCATATTGTCTTATCTTCCAGCCAAGCTTTTGCCATGATCACGCACCCTCCTTTGACAAATCCTTCATTTCCAGCTCTCCCGGCTTTAATCCGAAAAAATCTGCTATTTTATGCCGCTCCACCGGTCCGGCAGAGAACTCAAATCCAAACTGCGCACATCGCTGCCACTGCCTCATTGTCAGTCCCATCAAAAGGGCTAATTCTTTATCGCTAATCTCATACTTTGTCTGCAAAAAACGGATATTTCTTATGTAAAGCGGAGGAATCGGCTGAATCGGTTTTGCAATCAATTCATCTACAGTTACTTGAAAATGAAATGCCAAATCAACGACTTTCTGCAAATTTGGTTCGCATTCCCCTTTCTCGTATCTGCTGATAGTCATTTCTGTCACAAAAAGCATATTGGCTATGTCTTTTTGCGTTTCCCCATTCTTCTCCCTCAGATACTTCAAGTTCTGTGCTAAATACAAAATTCCACCTCCAGACTGTGCATATATCCGATTCAAATTTGGATTGTAATTTGGATTCGGATTGGATTACGGACGCACTTGTCAGCAATCGCTGTCAAATGTCCGCATATTGTAGGCAAATCATTACAGATTTTTCTTTACCCATAATTTCAGGCTTTGTGCTATCTGCTCCAACTCCCCCAGGTTTTCAAGCACCTTATTCAAATCTCCTTTTTCATCCTCGGAAATGACACCGTCCTCTGTAATATCCAACAACAGCTCCTTCGTTTCTCCGATTTTTCGAAAAGTCGAAAGCGCCCTGAGCGATATCCTGTCAAGATCTGCCAGGTCGGCTTTGGGCATTTCCCCTCCAAGAGGACAGATGTTGGTGCAGTAATAGTTTTCCAGTTCTGGCGCATTATACAAATCTGCCATGAGATGTATCTCCTCCGGATAAGGATTGGCTATCCCACTTTCAATCCTATAAAGGCGCCCCCGGTCGATGGACATTATGTCTGCCGCCCCTTCTCTGCTACTTAATTGCTCATTGTGTGCTGCCGCTGCGCAACGCGCCTTATAGAATACGTTGGCAGTTGTCTTTGCCGCTATATTTGCCATTTTGCTTTTCACCTCCATGCTTTATAATGAAATAAAGTCAATTTTTTATGGACTTTCGTGGCAAAAAAACTCTGTCGTTTTATCACAAGCATTGGAGATGCTGACTGCCATCTCAAAGCTAAGTTTAATATTCCCACGCTCTAACTCGGATACCCATTGCTTAGATTTACCGATTCTCTTTCCGAGTTCAGTCTGTGTCAGCTTGGCATCTTTACGGGCATCCTTTACCCTTTTTGCTGTGTTGATGGTAATGGCATCCACTTTTTCGCCCTCCTTTCAGTCCATTTTCTATGGACATTTTAATATTAGTCCATTGATTATGGATTGTCAATGGTTTTTGACAATTTTTTTTGGACTTTTTGTTTCGGAGGTTGAAAGTCCAGGATTTTTGGACTAAAATGTTTTAAGGAGGTTGTGTGCATATGGCTGTAAGTGGAGAACGGATAAGACAGCTTCGAAAAGAGGCCGGACTTACACAAGAAGCTCTTGGGAAAAAATTGGGCGTCATAAAGCAAACTGTAAGCAGCTGGGAGAACGGCATTTCAGAACCTAACAGCGAAATTTTATCAAATATGGCTTCCATTTTTGAGATCCCTATCGGGTATTTATATGGGGATGCATCTACTGGTATCGATTATAAAAATTATCAGATGGACACCCCCCAATTTGCATTTGAATTCAAAATGAAAATACGGGATTTACTGACGGAAAAAAAGATATCCAAAGACATTTTTGCCGAGATGCTTAATTTTAGCAAAGAAGAAGTTGATGCTTACCTATATGGTAACCAGATACCATCCATCGAGGATCTAATTAAGATTGCCGGAGTTCTTAACGTGTCAACAGATTACTTACTGGATATCTCACGCCGAAAGCGCATCACAGAGGAAGAAGAAGCGCTCCTTCAATCATTCAACCGCTGTGATGATGAATGTAAAAAATATCTCTTAGCAAAGGCAGGTGTTTTGTGCGTAGAAGGTATCTCGGCAGTTGCAGCTGGCGAATACGGAAAATACGCCGACGAAGAAAAAAAATCCCGTCCTTCGAGTGGTACCGGAGGCATCGGGGCTTAAAAAAAATAGAAATTACCATATGTAGGAAGGTAGCTTTATGAAGTGTATAAAATGCGGTTCGGAATTAACAAGTGAAATGTTCGCATGCGGTATGTGCTTTTCCTGCGGATGCTCTATTTCAGAATCGGAAGAAGCCTTTAAAATTGAGCAGGCCCAACTAAAGGCCGAAGCCGATCTTGCGCTCCAGCAGCAGAAAGAGGAACGGGAACGGAAATCTCAGGAAGAACAGCGTATGTATGCTGAAAGATTCAAAAGCCATATGCTTACAACGGGGTTCTCTTTTGAGGGATATCGCATAGCTGAATACCTGGGCATTGTAACAGGCGAAACAGTAATGGGAACTGGATATTTTTCCGATATAGGTGCATCCATTTCAGATCTCTTTGGTGCCGAAGCATCTGAATATTCGGAAAAGCTACGATCCGCAAAGCAAGCAGTTTTGAAAATTATGATCAAAAATTCAACAGACTTAGGCGGAAATGCTATTATCGGAATTTCCTATGAACTTATGACTTTTTCTGGAAACATGATGGGAGTTTCTGTGACCGGCACATCCGTAAAGGTTAATAAATATTCGGATAATACATAGTATCATTCAGGAAGGAGGAAGCTGCCGTGCCGGCCTACAAGTATACCTTAAAAGACGGAAAAACCACACGCTGGTATGCCAACTTCTACTTCACGGACTGGACCGGCGAGAAAAAGCATATCTGCAAGCGAGGCTTTAAGACGCAACGGGAAGCCAAAGAGTATGAGCGTTCCTTTCTGGATCAGGAGAAAAACACCAGCGATATTCTCTTTTCCTCCCTGGTGGAAAACTATCTGGAGGATATGTCCCACCGGCTGAAGCCTACGACTATGGAAAATAAGCGCTTCATTATAAACGGAAAGCTGCTCCCTTACTTCGGAAATCTGAAAGTATGCGATATTGACACCATAAAAATCCGGAAATGGCAAAATGAACTGATATCCTATCGGGACGAGGCTGGGAACCCGTTTTCCCAGACATATCTCAAAACCGTCAACAACCAGCTGTCCGCTCTGATGAATTATGCCGTGGCGCACTATCGGCTATCCTTTAATCCATGCAAGGCAGCCGGCAGCATGGGAAAAAGCAAGGCCGAGGAAATGAACATATGGACGCAAGCACAGTATGAGCAGTTTTCTGGCGCTATACAGAAATCCTCCGTAAAGCTGGCCTTTGATGTGCTGTTCTACACTGGGATGCGCTCCGGGAAACTGCTGGCTCTCACCCCTGCAGACATACTCCCTTCAAAGCGGATCGATATCAATAAGAACTATGCAAAGGTAAAAGGAGAGGAATTATTTCTGGAGCCGAAGACCTCTAAAGCCAAACGGTGTATATCCATACCGGATTTTCTATATGAGGATATCCAAGAATATGTGTCAAAACTCTACGGAATTGAAAAAGGGGATCGGATATTCTATTTCACGAAATCCGCCCTGGATAAGGAAATAAAAAGAATAGCTGCCAAAATAGGGCTGCCCATCATAAGAGTCCACGATCTGAGACACTCCCACGCCAGTATGCTGATTGAAATGGGCTTTTCCCCATTGGAGATTGCGGAACGGCTGGGACATGAATCCGTGAAGACCACACTGGATACCTATTCCCACCTTTACCCTGACAAAGATCAGCAGCTGGCGGACCGGCTCCATCATTTCCGGCGGACGGTGCCGCCGACAGAAGAAAATTCTTGAACTTTCTGCCGCTTTATGCTATTCTTTAGATAGAAAGAGGCGCCTGCTGGTAACAGACGCCCCCAGGAGCCACCGATAGACGGTTAGCCCAACAATGTAAAG
>OFHB01001395.1_pt1 | contig 13852 bp, 10 predicted proteins | sample 1521881 | NCBI WGS metagenome assembly OFHB01 (sample SAMEA3504090, study PRJEB24116) | mouse gut metagenome | biome: mouse gut; feature: mouse-associated habitat; material: faeces | place: Denmark | collected 2011
CCCATCACAGAGAATCCTCAGGTCCCTGGCCAGGGTAGCGGGGTCGCAGCTCACATAAACGATCCGCTCCGGCTGCACCTTCAGCATGGCTTCCAGGCACCGCTCATCACATCCTTTCCGGGGCGGGTCCACCACAATTACATCCGGTTTCTCCTCCGATTCATTCCCTTCATAGAAATCCGCAAGGACTTCCTCTGCCTTCCCCACGAAAAATTCCGCATTTCCTATCCCGTTCCGAGCGGCATTCTCCCTGGCATCCGCAATTGCCTGGGGCACAATTTCCACCCCATACACCTTCCTGGCGCTGCCTGCCAAAAACAAAGAAATCGTCCCTATGCCGCAGTACAAATCCCAAACCGTCTCCGCCCCTGTCAAACCTGCATATTGAAGGGCAAGACTGTACAGCTTCTCCGTCTGCCCCGGGTTCACCTGATAGAAAGACAGCGGCGATATGCGAAATGTGAGTCCCTTTCCGGTAAAAGGATACCCTACCTGTGTCATATCCCTGACATGGATAGTATCGGAAATCGTATCGCTGCCCCACAGTGTATGTATCTCTTTTCCCATTATGACATTGGTTTTCTCTGTATTGATACTCACTGACACACTTGTCATATTTTTAAAACCAGCAAGTTTCCCTATTAATGCCTTCTGTCCCGGAAGGTATTCCTGCTCTTTCTGCAGCTCGTTTACCTGTTGGGCCTTAGCCCCTATTCCCCCTGCACTTCCTAAGTCTCTTTCACTTGCCTGATATGTGCGTTCCTGTTTCACTTCACTTAGCTGATGCAGCCTCTCCTGTTCTGCTTCACTTGCTCGTCGCACTGCAACTGTTTTTCTTCCGTTTACCTGCCACGCCCCTTCCGTATTCCGTCCATTTTCCTTCACCTTGCCGATTCCCTGCCTGTTTTCTTTTCCGCTATCTTTAATTTCTCTTCCGGCATGGCTATCCTTTCTTTTTCTTTCTCCTGACAGTTGTGTCATATTTCTATTAATCACCAGGCAAACCATAATTTCCCCGCTGGCAAACCCTTTCCGGATCAAAATGTGCCGCACCAGCCCCGTTCCATTCACCTCATCATACGCGCTGACATGGTTTTCCCTCATATATTCCAGAATACAATTCAGTATCTCCTTATTTTCTTCCGTCCCCAGCAGGCAATCCGTATTGGAAATAATGCTGTGGGTCCTACCGGCGTAAAATCCTGTGACAATCCTGTCATTTTTATCTGTCCCCACCGGATACTGCGCTTTATTGCGGTATCGGAACGGCTCCTCCATCCCCACAATCGGCTCTATATGCGAATCCACATATTCCGGTGCAAACCCGCCAATCCGGGTCAGGCTGTCCCGGATCTTCCTGTCCTTAAATTCCAGCTGCTTCTCATAAGAAAGCGTCTGAAGCTGGCAGCCTCCGCATTGCCTGTGACAGGCACATTTCGCCTCTACGCGAAAAGGAGAAGGCTTTAATACCTTCTCCAGACGCGCATATGCATAATTTTTCTTAACCTTTACAATCCTGGCCTCCACGGTATCCCCCACGACAGCATCCTTCACAAACAGGGTAAAGCCGTCTGCTTTACCGATGCCCTCGCCGTCATTTCCGATATCCTCAATTTCAACCACAAACAGCTCATTCTTCTGAAATTTCATGCTTATACCCCAAGCGCGCATCAACGCACAATGTTTTCCGCCTCGCAGCCTGCCGCTCCAATTTCTGCGGTTCCTGCCCCAGCATCCGTGTCCGACCGCCTTACGCCAGCTCTTCTGCCAACGCCCTCAGCTGCGTCTCGTTGTCCGGCTTCATCGCCGACATCAGTGTCACCACATTCTCCGCAAATGTGACATCCTTGCATTTATCCAGCATCCCCTTCATCACCCGTCCCGCCGCAGGCGCCCAGGAACCGTTCTCAACCAGCCCCACCCTGCGGTTCTGATAGCAATGCTCTACCAGACGTGTAATAAAGTCATTCATAAAAGGATTGATGCTCATATTATACGTATTGCATGCAAGCACCAGCTTTGAATATCGGAACGCATCTGCCAGGGCCACAGACATATCGTCTCTCCCCAGATCGTATACCGCCACCTGAACCCCTTTCCTGCGCAGCTCCTCCGCCAGATACAATGCCGCTTTTTCTGTATGTCCATAGACAGAAGCATAGGCAACCACCACGCCCTCAGTCTCTGCCCTGTACGAAGACCATGTATCATACAATCCGATATAATACCCCAGATTTTCCGTGAGAACAGGCCCGTGCAGGGGGCAGATTATCTGAATATCAAGCGCTGCCGCCTTCTTCAGCACATTCTGGACCTGGGGACCGTATTTTCCGACAATCCCGATATAATAACGACGCGCCTCATCCGCCCAGTCATCCTCCACATCCAACGCACCGAATTTTCCGAATCCGTCAGCGGAAAAAAGCACCTTATCCGTAGATTCGTATGTCATCATAACCTCGGGCCAATGCACCATGGGCGCGTAGACAAAATTCAGCTTGTGTACGCCCAATGCCAGTTCCCCGCCGTTTGCCGCCGGCACCTGCTTCACCGCCGAATCCAGCGAATAGAACTGGTTCATCATCTTAAATGCCTGCGGTGTCGCCACAATCTCCGCCTCCGGGTATTTTTCCAGGAACAGCAGAATGTTTGCGGAGTGATCCGGCTCCATGTGCTGCACCACCAGATAATCCGGCTTACGCCCCTGAAGAACCCCGTCCACATTTGCCACCCACTGCTGCCCGAAGGCCTCATCCACCGTATCCATCACCGCTATCTTCTCGTCCAGTATCACATAGGAATTGTATGCCATCCCGTTGGGAACATGGTACTGCCCCTCAAATACCGTCACCTCATGGTCATTTACACCTACATAATAAATTCCCTCTGTTATTTTCATATCAATATCCTCCTTGCCCGCCTTTGCGGGAAAATCCATACTTTTCCATTCGTTCTCGTTCCGTCACTTAATGGCAATACATCTGCCGATTTACTCCGCCTTACTCCCTGGTAGCCCTCAAATTGGACTCGAACAGCCTGTTATACCCCAGCCAGCCCTGGTTTGCGCTGTTATTTTCCAGGATTTCCTTAAAAGTCTCCAGCTTGGCATCGGTATCATCCGCATAATTCAGCGCCAGCGCCTCCATCAGTGCAGGAATCTTCGGTGAACCGTACTCATATTTCCCATGATGCGCCAATATGCAGTGCTGCAGCTGCGCCAGCTGTACATGGGGAAAATCGGCAATCTCCGCCGCCTTCTCCGCCACCATCTGGGAACCCATGACAATATGTCCCAGCAGCTGCCCGTCATCCGTGTAGTCGTTTTCCGGAAAAGGAGAAATCTCCTTCACCTTCCCGATATCATGACACAACGCAGCAGCCAACAGCAAATCCCTCTTTAGTATGGGATAAGCCTTGCAATAATAATCACACAATTTTGTCACACTTAAAGTATGCTCCAATAATCCGCCCACAAACCCGTGATGCACGGTTTTTGCCGCAGAAGAATAGCAAAATGCCTTTGCAAAAGCTTCATCTTTTACAAAAAACGCTTCCAGCAACCGCTTCAGCCATGGATCCTGAATGCTTTGTACAAATTCCTTCAGTTCCTTAAACATGACACCAATGTCTTTTCCACTTACCGGCAGATAATCCGCGGGATTATACTCCCCCTCCCGGCACACCCGGATTCGCTTGAGGCTCACCTGGAGATTTCCCTGGAAATTATTTACATCCCCATGCACTTCAATATAATCCATGGCATTATAATTCCCGATTCCCGGATTATTGGGTTCCCAAACCTTGGCGTCGATGGTTCCTGTCTTATCCTGTAAAACCACATTTTCATAGGCTTTCCCGTTCTTGGTTACCGCCCCCTGCTTGTGTTTACAAAGATAGATATCAAAAAGTCTGTCCCCTTCTTTCAGCTCCCTGATAAATTTCATTTAGTTTACTCCTCCCAACTCAATATCGAACTGCATTTCTTTATATTCATCCTGTGCCTGGCGCATGACAGTCAATGTGACGGTCTGTGCCGGTTCCATCTCCATCAGGTAATTACTGTACATGTTAAAATTAGAGACTGACTTATCGCCCATTGCCGTGATGACATCTCCCCGCTGAATGCCTTCCCGCATGGCCGGGGAATCCATTTCGACTTCCTCCACATAAGCCCCATAAGGAACCCCGAAATCCAGATTTGCATCCTTCGGCACATCCCCGCCCTTGATTCCCATATATGCGATAGGCGCGGCATTTGACATTTTTTCCACAGTCTTCTGAAGTTCCGTAATCCCGTAGGCCGTAATCAGATTCCGCATATCGGAACCTGTCTTATTATTCGTGATAATTCCCAGCATCTGTCCCTGCAGGTCAAAAATCACCCCGCTGGCGTTCTGGCTCCCGCTGATGTCCGTCAGTATCAGCCTGTAATTTCTGTCCGTCATGGACAATACTGCCGTGGAAGCGGTTACCATACCGTATCCCACAGAACCGGCTGTCCCCATAGGGCTGCCGATTACCACCACGGGCGTCCCCGCCAGGCTCCTTCCTCCCGAATACCCGAACTGCACAATGGGAAGGGACTCCTCCGCCTTTATTACCTCGGACAACACCTCCAGCGGCACAGACAGCACAGCCAGGTTCGTATCCGCATTTACCTGCTTCACCTGCGCCTCCGCCTGCGAATCATCATAAAAAGTCAGTACCAGCCGCTCGGCGGATCCGATGGCGGAATAATCTGCCAAAATCAGCAATTCCATTCCGTTTTCACTGACAATGACGCCGGAGCATTGGTTTTTGCTCTCCTGAACACTGTCAAGCCAATCCACATTTGAAGTGAGCGCCGTCACCGTCACCATATAGCGCCGCAGGCTTTCCGCATATCCCCCCAGCGCACCATACAGCTCCTTATAGCTGTCCAAATCCAAGATCACTTTGTCCAAGATCTCCTGAACCTGCTCCTCCCCAAGCGCAACAGGCGTCGGTGTTGCCTCCGGCCCGGCTTCCTCACCTGCCTCCGGTTCCGGCGACGGTGAAGGACTGGGGCTGGGGCTTTCCGTGGGCAGGTTTTCCGCCAGCATCTCTTCCGGTGACATTTCCTCTCTGTCCTCCGGAAATACTACCATCTCCACCTGCGGCTCTTCCTCCGGATTCAACCAGTTGCTGATGACCGGTTCCAACACCAGAAAGGTGACACACGCCACCATACCGAAGATAATTGCCATGGAAATCGTAATCAGGGTCCGCCGGATCAGCTTTTTCTTGTTTACCGGCTTTACCTTGATTTTTTCTACCATAAAATCATTGGGGTTCTTCTGTTCCAAATCCGGCATTTCCTCCCCTTTCCCCCGGACAAACTCAGGGCATTGTCGGAATTTATCCATACTCCCGCAACAGATAACGGTCCAGCCCGGTCACTGAACCGTTTCGCAGCCGTCCTTACGCCTCCCCGGACCGCTTCCTTATTCAGTATACAGAAATGTCCGTAAAAAGTAAAGTTCTAAGCGCAAAATGTCACCTCATATGCCATTTCCCGCCTGTAAAATCAGGAACATCCACCACTGCTCCGCCTCGCGCCACGGACATCTCCGAAAGCACCGTAACTGCCATCCAGCCGGCTGCGTCATACACATCCACCGGCATAGGCATGTCCTCTCGCAGATTTCTGAAAAATATCTCGAACTCCAGCCAGTCCATTCCGTCATGGCCACCTTTGACGCCCTCTTCGATATACTTCTTCCAAATCGGGTGGTCGTACTCGTCCGTATACTGCTCCGCATTGTTGATACAGCTCTTCCGCCAGTCAAAGTCGTGGGCTTTATCCTCTTCCCTGTCCAGGAATATGGAATCCGTGACCTCCTCATACATTGCCTTCGTACCCCGCACCGTGAAATTCCGGCTATAATATCTAGGCAGCGTGGTATCCAAAGTCAGGCAGATCGTCTCTCCCCCGGCGCATTTAATCACTGTGGTCATAATGTCTCCCTGGGCAAAATCCCGGTCCTTCAGAGATTCGTCATCCGGCTTGTTCTTCCTGATAAACTCCTTAAGCCCGGCGGCCTTGGAAGCCGTTGACGCCAAGGTCAGCATACGGTTTCCATGATTGATACCCAGCACCTTTGCAATGGGTCCCAAATCATGGGTGGGATAATTCTCACAGTTTCTGCTCAGATAATTCCGCAGTCTGTAATGCCTGTTCTCCTTTCCGAAGGAGATCTCGTCCCGAAGATCATGCTGGTAACCGCCCGCACAGTGTACCACCTCGCCGAACACGCCCTTCTGAACCATATTCAGCACCATCAACTCCCGTCTGCCGAAGCAGCAGTTCTCCAAAAACATAAAAGGCGTCCCGGTCTTCTCATAGGCTTCCACCATGTCATAGCAGTCCTTCAGCGTGTATGCGCCGCCCACTTCCATAGCCACCGTCTTACCGGCATACATGGCTGCCAGCGCGATTTCCACATGGCTTTCCCATGCGGTGGCAATGATAATGGTATTTACATTTTCATCTTTGACCACATCATGATAGTCAAGATATACTGCCGGGCGGGCCTGCCCCGATTCCTCCACCACGTCAGCGCCGCTCACTGCCCGGTCTTCATAAACATCACACACGGCGGTAACCTGTTCCCCCTGCTCCAATACCACATACTTCATCAGCCCATAGCCTCTGGCGCCCAGCCCGATAAATCCGATTTTAATCTCTTTCATTTTAATTTAACAGCCTCCGTTTCTCAGCCTTATCCTCCCGATGCCTTTTACACCGCTTTTTATATGATATCACATCAAAAAGTATATATCTATACCAATTTAGCGCAACTATATGTTTTTACACCAAAGCAGCGTCCACCTGTCAGTTTTCATGCACCTTCGTCTTCCAAACCGCCTCTGTACCAGCCGGGCTATTCCTATCTATGGACCCTTGCCCCCACAAACTGCCGGAATGATACCGGCCAACAGGATTGCGTTCAATTCATTTCCTCTCATCCAGATACAGCTGTACCCGGTTGTTAATCACACGGCTTACTTCCTCCGCATTCTTGCTGCCGTTGAAATAGTCCTCCGCCTCCTCCTGAATGATTTTGAGGATAGGCGCGGTCTGTATGGGCAGCGGCCTGGCATCCTCAATGGCTTTTTTATATGCATTCACCTTTTCGGCGGATGTGTTTTCACCATGATAAACGGGAATATATCCCTTTCCATTATCCTCGTAGCGTGGTTCAGTGAGCCACCAAAGTTCCCATTCCAGCCATTTATCAAAGGATTCCCTATGCACCGGAAGCAGGTATAGCTCTTCCCTGTACTGAACCTCTTCCCCGAGCAGGAATTCGATAAATTCCCATGCACCTTCCTTATGAGGGGAATTGGAATTAATTGCCATGGCATACAGTGGATAGGACACCACATGGCAGCCGTCATCAAACAGGGTTCCCACATATACCGTTCCCTCTTCCCTCTGCTCTGCCGGGCTGCTGAAATGGAAATAGACTTCCATTTTTATTCTACGGGTAATTTCCTCCAAGGACTTTCTGTCGTCATATCCGTACCTTCTGGCGGCCTCCAACAGCTTTCCGAACAGGGGTGTACTGAAGTCACAGCTGCCCGCCTTCCAGTCCACCATTCCCCAGAGGCTTTCCGAACCCTGCAGGAATGTATTCAGCAGTTCCTCTGAATTAAGCCCCTGTCTGTAAACCCCATTTCCCTCCCTGGCCAGCAGCGCGTCCGCCAGTGTCTCTATGTCCGGTGACTCCGCACTTCCCAGTACTTCCGCATCCATTTCCTCATAGTAAGTGTCCATCTGCGGCGTAACGCTGTAAATCTTTTCTCCCTGGCGCCATGTAGAGAAAACCATGGGAAAATAATCCTCCTCCCGGATACCGGATGCCTCCATGTAGGGATTCAGTTCTTCCAGGGCACCCTTCTCCATCATTCCGCTGATATAATCCTGCAGGAGTTCACTGCCGCACAGTATGTCAGGTCCCTTCCCCGCCCCTATCTGGATATTGGTCAGGCGGGCGTAGTCTTCCACGTCATTGCCATAACCGCAGGTTTCCAGAACCACATGGTCGTCTTTATTTTTCTGGTTAAACAGGGTAACTCTCTCCGAAAGCCAGGATTCATACTCAAAAATCCCCCGTAACACCACCGGAGTCTTTTCTACCTTTTCCATACGCATCCTGTCCAGAGTATAAATGTGTCTCCGCCGGTAGGTCCAGAGAACCTCTATTGTCCCATCCTCCAACACCTGGAAATCCTGAATGTCCCACTCGTTACGAAATCCGAAGGACGTCCCGTCGGAATACAGAATCGGAGACGTGCTTTGTGCCTTTGTGTCTATGGAATCAATCCCCTGGTCGCTAATCCGTGCGGGAAATGCGCCTGCAGTTCCCAGATTACTTGATCCATTGCTTATGAAATCCCACTCCATCCGGGATTCCGAAATCAGCTGGCCGGTATCCGGGTCCAGCTCTTCCAGCACCTCTTTTCGCGTTTCATAATCAGACAGCAACAGATAAATCCTGCCATCCTCCGTCTGGCAGATATCCTCCAGCAGGCAATCCGTCTCCAGCTTATTTTTGTACTGTACCTCACCTGTGGGAAGGATTTTCATGATAGTATTCACGTACATGTATTCTCCGCCAATCTTTGGAAAAGTGTACCGGTAACAGTAGCAGTTCTTATCCCGATCCACAAACGCATCATATCTTGAATCTACAAAAGCGCTGTCATTATCAGAAAGTCCTGACGCCAGCACTTCCCGACTTCCGTCCGTTCTGTACAGATAAATATTCACCCCAGCAGGAGACACTTCAGACCAGACCTGTGCCGGTTCCCCTTCTACAAATTGCATACCCAGCAGGTTGTATACAGTAATGCCGAGCCTTTCTATATGGCTCGAGTAATACTCCTCCGGATTCTTTTCCCACAGCCCCAGATCAAAGAGTTCTTCCGTCTCCACAGCCAGGTCATAGTACTCCGTCCGCTCTGTTACAGCTGCCAGATCGGAATCGGGGGCAATTCCTATCCAGGGTTCTTCCTGCTCTGCCTTGCCCCCGCAGGCTGCCAGAAACGCGAGAAATAAAAAATTTGTCAACATGATTATTAATTTCTTCATTATAAGTTTACCTTTCACAAAAAGCTAATACCAAAGTAAGGCCTTCTTGAACAGATTCCTGGAAATTCTTGCCTTAGCAATACAGAAAAGACGGAAGACAACTGATGCCGTCTTCCATCTTCTCCACCAATTCAAAATATTTGTTACTTCTACTATTTTGTTACTGCTGCAAGCACAGGGGAAATCGTTATATTTACCTTACATAACCGCAGGCACATTTCCCATACTTGTCAAAATCATGCTTCACTGTCTGTACCCTGTATACATTTTCCCAACGAATATAGCCGCACCGGGGACATGAATATTCATCTCCGTACACCTCGTAATGCCATACCGAATCATGTTCACTGTCCTTGTGTACATCAAGCCGCGCCTGCAAGTAGGTATGATCACACCCTAAAGCTGCCTTCGTCTGCAGCCCTCCAAAAGAAAACGCCCCCATAATAGTCAGACAACACAATAATACTCCAATTCCTCTCTTCACATTCATTTGAATTCTCCTCTCAATTACATCATTTTGAAACATCTGTAACCGGTTTTGTGTTTCTGATATTATTTTAATTCGTTTTTCCAAAATTTACAATATGACAAATTACGAAAATTTTTCCACAAATATGTCATATTGCACTGCATCCGAAAGCATTGTATAATAAAAGATAGTCTGTACAGCAGATGCCGGTTCCGTACCCTCGTTCCCGAAACTTCCTCCTGTTGAGAAAGAGTTTTCATTTGGATTCCTGCGCCGATAAAAATGTGACTCTGGAAGAATCATACATAAACTCCGCCATAACTTTGCTGATTCGAAAGGCTTTTTCCCATGTTGGCCGGAGGGATTCATATTCTTCCGGCTTTTCAGCTGCTATTTCCCTGGCATTCCGTGCAATACGGTAAAACAGCTCCTGGATATTGCTGATTGTGAAAAGCATAAGTGATTTGGAAATTATATGTTCACCCATTTTTATGATATCGTCAAAACATCGGATATCACACAGATAATTGTCATAGCATCCGAATGCTACATCATGGCCATAGTGATAGATACCCGTCCTTATGCTATTTTGTCTGATGGAAAAAAGCACCGACTCAAGCCATCTCTTCGCTTCTTCAAGATTTCCAAGCTTTCGATAAAGGCTGCCGATATTGCTTGCAATCATAATCTCTTCTCGCTGGTAAACCCACCATTTCATGTCCCTGCCCTCAAAATCAGGCACGGTACAGCGCAGCGCTTCCTTCAGCATATCCAGGCATTCCTGCAAGTCTCCGTTCTTTTTCATTTTCAGAACGGCATCAAAAAACAGAAGCTCCTGCTTTACCTTTGGAAATGCAGGATTTACTTTTCTGCGGAATTTCTGTATCTCCCAATTCGCCAATTCCCAATTATCGCACTCCAGCAATGAACTGATTAACTGCCGCTGCTCCAGAACCTCCAGGGAATCCGTTTCCAGGAGAGGCACGTTCCATCCTTCGAATTTGCCGTACTGCTTCGTCAGTCTGTCATAGTTCTGGAAGGAGGGTTTGTGAAGCCCCTTTTCTATTCTCTCCAGCTGCCTGGACGTGATTACAAGATCGTCGCCATCATAGATCGCACTTTCACGGGATTTGCCGTAAAATGTCCGGAGCATTTTCAGCGTGATTCCGGCGTCTCTGGTATTATCCACGAAGCTTCCCTGCCACATGCGGTATCCGGGATAATTGATCCATTCATAAATATTCCTGAACGCTTCCCGAAAAGCAATCATTCGGTTCCGATATTCCGATACAAAAAATGAGGCATCCAGATCGCACAGACAGTCCAGCAGCGGCAGCACATGGCAGTGACAGTGGTTTTCACGAAGCAGTTCCAGGGTTTCCTGACCTCTGGCAGCCATACCGGCCATTGTGACCCCGGCGGCAGAAAGCTCTTCATTCGATGCGGACGCCATCCGGATTCCCAGGATCATTGTCTGAGGCCTTATCAATGCCCTCGCACGCCCCATCCATTTGTGCGACCCGGGATAGTCCCACACCGCTTCCCACAGCCTCCATGCTTCCGCCTTCCGGCCATTTTCAAACAGGGCAGCGCACACCAGCAGCACGGCCTCCAGTTCTCCGGGCGAAAGGCAGAAAGAGTCCAGGCCCTGCATCCATTCGTCCTTGATTGTATAGCTCACCGCCTGCATGGCTTTGTCCAGGATAAGTTCCGAAGCTTCTCCCCCCGGCGCGCCCTGGCGCGTCAGCATCAGGATAACCTCCGCTTTCAGCAGGAACTGTTCTTCCAGGCATTCCCGTTTCTTACACCGCTTCCTGTAGTTATTGATTGCGGCGGCAGCTTCTTCAGGATGCCCGGGTACCAGCAGGCAGATATCCTCCCGCAGCCGCCATTGTTCCAGTTCCTTCCCTGAAGCCAGCGATTCGAAATATTCCGGCAGGATTCCCATCCGCAGCATCAGTGTATCTCCCTCCACCTTCGTCCACTGCACGATGCCTTTTTCCACCTTGTCCAGCATGGTCCGGCTCATGATGCCGGCGGATAATTTCTCCAGTGTCAGTTTCCGCTTTTTCCTTTCAGCCCCAATGGCTCTGCCATATGCCTGATTGTATTTCTGTATGAATTCTTGTTCTCTGATCTTTTTCATTCCCCTGTCCTCTCCGCTTTTATTCACTACACACATCCGCACATATGGAATCAGAAGTTCAATGCATTTATGGTTATAAAATTATAACATGCCACGCCCCTTCCTACAATTACTTTGTTCCGGCTGTCCTCCCCCGCTCCTGCCGTCCGCCCCGTATGACAAAGACGGCACCGTTCCCCAATAGGGAACCGCACCGCCTTTGTTCAAAGAGCCGCTTCGGAAAACAGAATATTCTATATCATTTTACAGCATCATCTTACAGCCTGAAAGCGCCTCACACTGTCAGGACCCGCAGGACTTATAATTCTTCAGCCCGAACCTGTAAAACCAATAGGAAGGCGCCACAAACAGCAGGGAAACCACCGGCGACACCATGTACCACACCCCGCTTTCCCGGTCCAGCAGATACAACAGCGGATAATACTGCACCAGCGCCAGGGGAATCCCAAAGGTAAGCACCTTCAGCGCCACATCCCCGTAGACGGAAAAAGGATATTTCCCGAAATCCCGCATCCCGTAGGTAAAAATATCCAGGAAATTCAGATTCTGTATGGTAAAAAAAGACACCGCCGCCACCAACAAAAACAGACAGAAAAAGAGCACGCTTCCGCAGGCCACCATCATGGCAAACACAAAAACCTTCTTCCCGTCCCACACAACCCCGCTGGCCGGCACCGTGATGCACAGTACGATAACCGCCTGCAGCAAAATCCCCAGTCTGGCAAAATCCATGTTGGGCATAATGATCTGCAAAAGGATGCTCCTGGGCCGCACCAGGATCCGGTCCAGGCTCCCCTCCCGGATCAGATCCGGGAAAACCGCCAGTCCTCCCCCGAACATTTCCCCTATGGCAAAGGATATCATAATCACGGAAAAGCACAGCAGCACCTGCCCGTAAGTAAAATTGTCTACTCCGCTGATCCGATTAAAAATAAACTGTATTCCGAAAAATGTAGTGAATGCCGTCACAAACTGCCCCACCATTGTGAGAAGAAAGGATGCCTTGTACTGCATCTGGCTCTTCAGCTCCATCAAAAAATAATTCCAGTATAATCTCATTCCGATACTTCTCCCTTCTTCAACTTTTCAAGCTCAACGTCCTGCCGCAGGACAACGCCTGGCAGATATCCGATTCCGTCATTTGAAACCATCCTTTCCCGCCAGAGCCGCCACCCCCCGTTATCCGCCAAAGGACACCACCTTCCTCGTGGCCCTTCCCATGGCAAACCATCCCAGGAAAATCATGGCACACAGCCAGAACACCTGAAGCCCGATCCCCCGAAGGGCCTGGACGCCGCCTATATTTCCGCAGAAAATCTGCAGAGGCATATTCTGCATGGAACCAAAGGGAAGCAGTTCCACCACCCTGCGCAGGAAATCCGGAAAAAAGGGCAGAGGCACCACACCCCCGGAAAAAAAGGAGACAATCACCCTGACCATAATCCGTATCCCCCTCTGGGAAACAAAGTAAAACAGCGACACATACATCAGCATGGCCATAGCCACCGTCACCCCGAAGGCCAGCAGGGCGGACACCAGAAACAACCCTGCCTGGGCCGCCGAACCGGGAAGGGTCATCCCGTAAGGCTTCGGCATCAGCGCCCCCAGAATCAATACCGGCATACAATTTATCAGAGCAAAGGAAAGCCGGTTGGAGGCGGACTGGCAGAACCACCTCCCGTACAGCCCCACCGGACGGGCCAGGTCATAGGCCACCTCCCCGGTACGGATGGCGGAATAAATCTCCCCGTCCCCAAACACCACCGAGAACAGAACAAAGAAGGATTCATGGGCCCACACATAGCTCACCGTGCGGGACAGCTCCATGGGCAGGGAGTCCCCGCCCACCCTGTAGATAGCCAGGTACCCCAGTATCTCCATCATAGACCACAGAAAGCCCTTCAGGATAGCCCCCAGTACCGCCGCCCGGTACTGTAAGTTATGATTGAACCGAATCCGGAACATGGAAAAATACACTTTCAATTCAGCAGTCATAATTTGTACTCCTTATACATCTGCGCCACCATCTCCTCCGTGGTTATGTCCGAAACCGACACATCCAGAAGCTGTGTGTGGGCGGCAAAATAAGAAATCGCCCCGGGTACCGCAAGCTCCGACGGCT
>OFHB01001399.1_pt1 | contig 13820 bp, 7 predicted proteins | sample 1521881 | NCBI WGS metagenome assembly OFHB01 (sample SAMEA3504090, study PRJEB24116) | mouse gut metagenome | biome: mouse gut; feature: mouse-associated habitat; material: faeces | place: Denmark | collected 2011
GACAGGAGGAGGCCAATCCCCCGGCACCCCAGGAGCCGGAGGTGGTGTCTGACCCCACCGGGGCGGGCGCGCCGGAGCAGCCGGAAAACGATGCTGCCATCCCTGTGGAGCCCGACTTTGCGCCTATGGCGGAACAATACTGGGATCTGAAAGCCCAGCACCCGGACAAGCTGGTGGGCCTGGCCCACAACGGCGTGCGGGGCAACCCCTGCATCTTCCCCGCCGCCTACTTCCCGGAGCTGAAGGCCCTGCGGGAGGACCGCGGCGGCAGCAGCGTTATCCGCCGCCACGAGGAGGATCTGCTGCTCTTTGAGGCTCCCGCCCAGGAGCTGGAGGACGCGGACACCCGCTGCGCCCTGCAGACGATGGCGGAGAAGCGGAAAATGATATGACGTATCCGCGGGCATCCCCGACGCCGGGAACGCCCGCAGGCCATAAAGAACCTGTATTCACAGGCGTTCCCCGCCTATGAATACAGGTTCTAAAACTCAATATGCCGCGATGATTCCGCCGTCCTCGGCGTACACCGTGGAAATACCGCCGGTGGCTACAATCAGAATCTCGCCGAACCGGCACCGCTTCTGAATCAGGTCCCGCACATACTCCGCCCGCTCCCGACAGTTGCAGTGGGCGATGATCAGCCGCCGGCCCGCGTGGCCCACGTCGTCCGCCATCCGGGATACCATCCGCGCCAGGGTCTGCCGCACGGAGAGCCCCTGGCCCAGCTTCTCAATCTCCCCCTCCGGCGTGGCTCCGCACAGCAGCTTGACCCGCAGCGCGCCAGTCACCAGGGCCTGCATCTTCGTCAGACGCCCGTTCTTCCGCAAATTGTCCAGATTTTCCAGCACAAACAGGGTCTTCATCTGGGCGATATACGCCTCCACCTGCTCCACCACCTGGGCGAAGGGGATGCAGCGGGCCGTCAGCTCCCTGACCAGCAGCGCGATCTGGGCTTGTCCCGAGGAGGCGGAGCGGGAGTTGAACACGTGGACGTTCCCCTTGCCGCCCTCCTCCCGGTAGATGGCCCGGGCCTGCATGGCCGCATTGTAGGAACCGGAGAGCTGGCCGGTCAGGGTGACCACGTAGTTGTCCCCCTCCTCCAGGAACTGCTCCAGGTAGGTGGAGGGCGAGGGGCAGGCCGTCTTGGGCGCGTCGGGCCAGTTTTTCATTTTATCCAGCAGCTCCTGCTGGCAGAAGTCTGCATCGTCCACGATGGTGTCAGGGCCGATTTGAATGCTGAGCGGCACCTTCCGCACATGGGGGTCGGCCGTCAGCTCCAGCGGCAGGTCGGTGCAGCTGTCGCAGATCAATCTATATGTCATTTCAAAAACCACCTCAAGTAATATGGTTAATTAGATTATATCGACTTTCAGGAAAAAGTCAACCCCATATCCAAAAGAGGCGGAAAAATCGCGGAAAAATTTAATTGACAAAAGCCGGACCATCTGATGGAGCGCCGCCATTCCGACGTTTTCCCGAGCGGGGGAATATAGCGGCGCGGTGGCCGCCGGCGTGCCCTGCAGGGTCCTGCGGGAGATCACCGAGGAGGACAAATACCGCTATCCCATGTACCAGCCTCCAGAAAAAGTACACAAAAAATCATGTTAAACTTTTATCAATATGCCTATTGCGCACAAAGGGCGGGTGTGGTATGATAACAGTGTCAAAAGGGAGTAGTTCTTAGTACAGCGCATGAATCGCCCATCCCGCTCCATTGGACTTTGTCCAAGGGCCATCCGGGCGGCGCAGGCGCCGTCTAAGCGCGCACCGTCAGGACGGCGCCGTTCTCGGCGCCCGGGACGCGCGGAAGTCTCCAGCTGGGACTTTAATCGAGACTTTTGCCGTAAGGCAGGAGTCTCGTTTTTTCGTACCCGGGTGCGGAGAAACGGCTCCCCTCTGACAAAGAGGCGGAAGAAACAAAACGGGATATTGACATGTAAGGAGGAAAACATGACTGATTTAATGAAATTCGCACTGCCCGCCGTGATCGCGCTGCTGGTGCTGCTGCTGTTCTTCATGGGTTATCTGAAAGCGCCGCCGGATACGGCCTATATCATTTCCGGCCTGGGCCGCAAGCGCATCCTCATCGGCAAGGCCGGGTGGCGGGTCCCCTTCTTCGAGCGGGTGGATAAGCTCTCCCTGCGCATTATGCAGGTGGACGTCAAAACCAGCGAGGCGGTACCCACCAACGAGTTCATCAACGTCACCGTGGACGGCGTGGCCAACGTGAAGATCAGCTCCGACCCGGAGCTTCTCAAGCTGGCCGCCGAGGCCCTGTTGGGCAAGCGTCCCGAGGAGCTGGTCAGTCTGGTGACCCAGGTCCTGGAGGGCAACATGCGGGAGATTGTGGGATCTGTGGGCCTCAAGGAGATGGTTCAGGACCGCCAGGGCGTGGCCCGGAAGATCACAGAAAATGTGGTCCCCGACATGCGCAAACTGGGGTTGGAGGTGGTGAACTTCAACATCCAGAACTTCAAGGACGGGGCCGGCACCATTGAGAACATGGGTATCGACAATGTGGAGCAGATCCGCAAGAACGCTCAGATCGCCAAAGCCAACGCTCAGCGGGACATTGCCATCGCCACCTCGCAGGCCCAGCAGGAGGCCAACGCCGTGAAGGTTCAGGCGGAGAAAATGATTGCCGAGCAGGACGCCGCCCTTGCCATTCAGCAGGCGGAGATGAAGGTGAAGGCCGATACCAAGAAAGCCGAGGCCGACGCGGCCTACTCCATCCAGCAGGAGACCCAGCGCAAGACCATCGAGGTCACCCGGGTCAGCGCCGACATTGCCAAACGGGAAAAGGAGGCGGAGCTGGCCGAGCGGGAGATTGCCATCAAGGAGCGCCAGCTGGACGCCGAGGTCCGCAAGCAGGCGGACGCCATGAAGTACAAGGCCGAGAAGGAGGCGGAGGCCGAGCTGGTCCGCCGCCAGCGGGAGGCGGACGCCAGAGCGTATGAGGCAGTGAAGGAGGCAGAGGCCCGAAAGGCCGCGGCAGAAGCGTTGCGCTTCTCTATGGAACAGGAGGCGGAGGGCATCCGGGCAAAGGGTCTTGCGGAGGCAGAGGCCATTGAAAAGAAGGCGGAAGCCCAGAAGAAGATGGGTGAGGCGTCGGTACTGGAGATGTATCTGGACGCACTGCCGGAGGTTGTGAAGAACGCCGCCCAGCCTCTGGCTCAGACCGACCGCATTATTATGTACGGCGACGGCAACTCCACCCGTCTGGTCAAGGATGTCATGAGCTCTGCCAGCCAGGTGATGGACGGAGTGCGGGAGTCTACCGGACTGGATCTCACCGCTCTGCTTGCCGGCGTGGTGGGCGGCCGGATGGCCGCCAGAGAACCCGTGACCGTGGAGGTGAAGACCGGCGGGAATTCCGAGGCCAGAGCCGCCTCCGGTCAGGAGCCGGAACCCGGCGCGGAGGTATAATCTCATCAGCGTACTGCATGAAGAAAGGGGAGGGCCCGGCCCTCCCCTTTCTTGTTTCCAAATTGTTTCCGAATCGTCTTCAAAAAGATGCAACAATGATACATGGCTCTGTAAAATTATGCTTGTGGGGCGGAACCATCCGCCCTATGGCTGCGTCTATACCATAGAAGATTGGTAAGATAAACGGTTACATCATACAATGAGGAGGATCATCATGGATCGATTTGGGAAAAGGGGACTGACGCTGCTGCTGGCCCTGAGCCTGCTGCTGGGACTGCTGGCGGGCTGCGGGAAGAAAGACAATGCCCAGCAGCTTTCCGCAAATGTCTATGTGCCCAAGTATCTGGACATAGGCCTGGACGTGGACTACATCCAGCGGGGCTGCACTGACGGGGAAAGCATCTATCTTATCGGTCAGAAGGATACGACGCGGGAGCGGCAGGATTCCGCGAGCGGAGAGAAATATGTCTACACTGAAAGCCGTTATGACATCTACCGCGTGTCCCTGGACAGCGAGACTGCGGAGCGTCTGCCCAACTATATCGGCCCCTCTGTTCCGGAAGGGAAGGAAGGCAACGCCTACATAGAGGACATCCAGACCGGTGCGGATGGAACCATCTGGGTTCGGGAAATCACCTATGTCTGGGGAGATATTATTGATCCGGGGCAGGGCCCCGCTGTGGACGATATCATGCCCCGCGCGGAGACGGAGGAAGCGGTTGTCACAGAGGAGGTATCCGGTAATACGTCCGCGGCGGATCCCGGCTTTTCGGAGAGCAAAGAGATTATTGTCCGCCGCCAGCTGGACGCGCAGGGCGGCGAGCTGGCCTGCATTGACCTGTCTCACCTGGAGGAGAACCTGGGAGAGGTGCTGGGGGAGGAGGAGTATCTCATCTCCACCTCTTTTGACGGTGAGGGAAACATTTATGCAGTGACCAGCGGAAAGATTTACGTGCTGGATCCGCAGATGACCCCGCTTTTCACCCTGGAAGGGGAGGATATGTGGTATAATATGATCCAGCTGAGCGACGGTACTATGGGCATCCAGAAGTGGGACTATGATGAGGTCACCGATGCCCGCAGCAACAGGCTGCTGACCATCGATCCGGAGAAGCAGGACTGGGGAACGGAGTATGCCCTGCCCAGCAATGTGTACGACATTCTGCCCGGCGGCGGGGAGTACCTTTTTTACTACCAGCTCAATGACGCCATTATGGGCTTCAAGGCCGGCGCGCCCAGCGGAGATGGTACGGGGACCGGCGAAGCCCAGCGGCTGTTCTCGTGGCTGGAGGCAGACATCAGCGCCGACAACGTGAGCAGCTTCTTTTTCCTGCCTGACGGCCGGGTGGCGGCCATTCTTCATGAGTGGTCGGAGGATGGCGAGGGCCGCGCAATTTTCCAGCTGGTTCTGATGACCGCGACGCCCAGAGACCAACTGCCGGAGAAGACCACCCTGATCTATGCCACCCTGTATCTGAACTACGAGGCCAGGGAGAAGATTCTCAGGTTCAACAAGACCAACGAGAAGTACCGTATTGAGGTCCGGGACTACTCTCAGTATGTCACCGGTGATGACGACGGCAGCGCGGCGCTGCAAAAGCTGAACACGGAGATCCTGGCCGGTACAGTGCCGGACATTCTGGACACCAGCAGCCTGCCCCTGCGCCAGTACGGAGCCAAAGGAATTCTGGAGGATCTGTGGCCCTACATCGAATCCGACCCCGACCTGGGACGGGATGCACTGATGCTCCGCCCGTTGGAGGCCAACCAGCAGGACGGCAAGCTCTATGAGATTTTCAATACCTTCTATATCCGTACGGCGGCGGGCCCTGCCAAGGTGGTGGGAAACCGAACCAGCTGGACGCTGGCGGAGCTCCAGGCGGCGCTGGAGGAGATGCCTGAGGGCTGCTCCATCTTCGGCGCCAGCGACACCCGGGATGAGATGCTCAGTACGGTGCTGGCCCTGAATATGGACCAGTTTGTAGACTGGGACACCGGAGAATGCTCCTTTGACAGCGATGCGTTCAAGGCCCTGCTGTCCTTCTGCGGCAGCTTCCCCGCCGAATTCAGCTGGGAGAATGTGGACTGGGAGACCTGGGAAGAGGAAGAGGTCCGGATTCTCACTGACAAGCAGCTGCTCTGCCAGCTGTACCTCAGAAGCTTTGACAGCTGGACCATCCAGCGGACAGGAGCTCTCTTCAGAGACGATTTCTCCTACATCGGTTATCCCAAGGAGGACGGCAGCTGCGGCAGCAGCTTTGTTGCCTCCCGGGGAACGGCCATGACCAGCGCCTGCAAGGACAAAGAGGGGGCGTGGTCCTTCCTGCGGGAGACCCTTCTGCCCCGCAACGAGGAGGATAGATGGTACTACGGCGACTTCCCCATCAACAAAAAGGACTTTGATAAAATGGTGAGCCAGGTACTGGAGCCCCGGTATCAGCAGGATGAGAACGGTGAGCCCCTTCTGGACGAGAACGGCCAACCGGTTCCCGTTGATCCGGGCAGCATGTGGATCACCGATGACATGGAGGTTCCCCTACGGAACGTCAATCAGGAAGACGTGGACAAGGTGATGGACCTGTACAACGCCATAGACTCCTTCTACCGCTACGACGAGAAGATCTACAACGCGGTCCAGGAAGTGGCCGGCCAGTATTTCGCCGGCGACAAGCCGCTGGACGACGCCGCCAAACTGATTCAGAGCAAGGTGTCCCTCTATGTCAACGAGAGCCGGTAACGGCTTTAGTTTCCCGGGAAAAAGGGTGGCTTTTGGAAAATAAAACAAAAGTGATAAAAGTAAGATGCAAAAATGATGCAATGGGATGGTAAATTGAATAGTAGCTTTAAAGGAGTAAAGGAGGATCCATCCTATGGATAAAATCAAAAAGCGCGCGGTTGCGCTGGTGCTGTTTCTTGCGATGCTGCTGAGCCTGGCGGCCTGCGGTAAGGACAAGGACGATACGCAGCAGCTTTCCAGCACAGTGTACGTGCCGGAGTTTATTGACCTGGATCTGAGCTCGCTGGGGAAGAATTACGACCTGCAGGATGGCTGCACCGACGGGACCAATGTTTACCTGCTGGTCCGTATCAACCCGGACTGGGAGGCTGGGGAGGAGGGGGACGGACGGAACGCCATTGTCCGCGTGCCCCTGGACGGCGGCGAGATGGTGGAGCTGGAGAATTTCAAGGTCAGCGACCCTCCGGAGGGATATGATCAGGCCAGTGCCTACGTCAACGGCATCCGCGCCGGAGCGGACGGCTCCCTGTGGGTGGAAGAGAGCGTCTACGCCACCTCCTATGACCTGCCGGAGGACTTTGACCCGGAGACGGACTACATGTGGAACTACGAGCAGACGGAGAGTGTCAATCTGGAATATCAGATCCAGCTCGATTCCACCGGCAGTGAGATCACCCGGATAGAAACCAGCAAGCTGGCGGAGAAAGTCGGCGTGGATGGCCTCTACTCCGGCGGTACCTCCATTGACAAGGACGGCGATCTGGTGGTCAGTACCGATCAGAAGCTGGTGATTCTGGACTCGTCCCTGAATATCCGCTTCACGCTGGAGGATGAGAACATATGGGGCAACAAGGTGGTCCACCTCTCGGACGGCTCCGTGGGCATAGTGTCCACGGTCAGCGATCCCGCCAACAACTCCTATACCCGCCAGCTGCGGTGTGTGGATAAGGCGGGCCAGAAGTGGGGGGAGGCTTATGAGCTGCCCCAGAACGCCTACGAGGCCTACGACGGCGGCGGGGAGTATCTGTTTTACTACAAGAACGGGGAGGCTCTCTACGGCTTCAAGGCGGCCGGATCGGGGGAGGAAGCCGCGAGCAGCGAGCGTCTTCTCAGCTGGCTGGACGCGGACATTGACTCCGACAGCATTGAGTTTTTCTCCTTCCTGGCCGACGGCAGGGTGGTGGTGATGACACGCTCCTGGTATGGAAACAGCGGCCCGGAAAATAATCTGGCCATTTTGACCGCCACACCCCGGGAGCAGCTGCCGGAGAAAACCACTTTGACCTATGCCACCATGAGTCTGGGGCAGGATGAGCGCAACCGGATCATCCGCTTCAACAAGAGCAGTACCACTCACCGCATTGAAGTGACAGATTATTCCGAGTACAGAACCGCCGAGGACTACATGGCCGGCGTCACCAAGCTCAACACAGAGATTCTTGCCGGCAAGGTTCCCGATATCATCAGCGTCCAGAACCTTCCCTTGCGGCAATACGGGGCCAAGGGCATTCTGGAGGATCTGTGGACCTATATCGACAACGATCCGGATATCAGCCGGGAGAAGCTGATGGAGCGGGTGTTTGACGCTGCTGAGCAGGATGGAAAGCTCTATCAGGTCTTCAACAGCTTTTACATCAGCACCATTATCGGCGCCACCGATGTGGTGGGGGAGGACATGGGCTGGACCATGGCCCAGTTCCAGGACGCGCTGGCTTCCATGCCCGAGGGCTGCTCGGTGTTCGGCGAGAGCAGCACCAAAGATGGGATGCTCAGCACTCTGCTCAACCAGAATCTGGACAGCTTCGTGAATTGGGAGACCGGGGAGTGCAGCTTTGATGGGGAATCCTTCAAGACGGCTCTGGCTTTCTGCAACTCCTTCCCCCTGGAGTTTGATTATGAGAATTACGAGTACAGCGATGACAACAGCGAGCCCGCCCGCATTGCCGACGGCCGGCAGATGCTGATTCAGGAGTCTATCAACGATTTCCGCAGTATCCAGATGTACGAGGCCATGTTCGGCGGCGATGAAGCGCTGGACCACTTCTACCTGGACTACAAATACGGTCCGGATGGCGCCAGCATCACCGTTTCCGATGTCCCCGTAACGGACGAGTACGGCTATTCCAACGAGTCCAACCGCCTGCGGCCCGGACGTTATATCACCTTCAAGGGCTATCCCACGGAGGACGGCGGCTGCGGCAGCAGCTTCAACATCAGCGACGGTCTGGCCATATCCAGCACCTGCAAGGACAAAGAGGCGGCCTGGTCCTTTGTACGGGAGCTGCTGCTGCCCGAAGACGAGGAGGACGGCTCCTTCGGCTACTACCGCTGGGGCTTCCCTGTCAACAAGGCGGACTTTGACAAGATGGCTGAAGAGTCCATGGAAGTGGAGTACATGACAGACGGTGAAGGCAATCAGGTGTTGGATTTAAACGGCAACCCCATTCAGGAGAGCAAGGGCGGCTGGGGCTGGGCAACCCTGCAAATTGACACCCAGGCCGTCACACAGGAGGAGTACAATCAGATCATGGAGCTGTATAATGCCATCAATACCGTCTACAGCTACGATACCAAGATTTCCGAGATTGTCACGGACGTGGCGGGCAGCTACTTTGCCGGAGACAAGACTCTGGATGACGCTGCCGGCCTCATCCAGAACCGTGTGAACACCTATGTCAATGAAAACCGTTAAGGAAAAGAAAGCAAAAGCCCCGGCAGAGCCCCGGAAAAAGGGCGCCGGGAGGGTCCGGAGGGAGCGGAGCGGCGACAGAATCCAGGATACCATGCGCTCCGTGGCCTTCCTGACCCCCAGCGTGCTGGGGGTGGCGGTGTTCTTCATCCTGCCCTTTCTGGTGGTGGTGTACTACTCTGTCATCCGCTCGCCCATGAATCCGGAGTTTGTGTTTCTGGACAATTTCATTGCCGTTCTGAAGAATTCCTCCTTCCGCACAGCCGCCAGAAATACCGCTATGTTTTCCGTCGTTGCAGTGCCCCTGGCCGTGGTGCTCAGTCTGAGCCTGGCTTTGATGCTGGAGTGCCGGATTCCCTGCAAGAGCCTGCTGCGCACTTTTTTTCTCAGTCCTATGATGGTGCCGGTGGCCTCGGTGGTGCTCATCTGGCAGGTGGTGTTCCACTACCGCGGAACGCTGAACGTAATCCTGAGCAATCTACAGGTGGACCCCATTGACTGGCTCAACAGTCCCCGCTGCCTGCTGGTGATTGTAGTGCTGTTCCTGTGGAAAAACCTGGGGTACAATATGATTCTTTTCATGGCGGCGCTGAACAACATTCCCAAGGAGCTGCTGGAGGTGGCGGATGTGGAAGGGGCCTCGGCGGCCCACAAGTTTTTCAACATCAAGCTTCGCTACCTGTCCCCCACGGTGCTGTTTGTGGCAATTTTGTCCATTATCAACTCCTTCAAGGTTTTCCGGGAAATCTATCTGCTGACGGGAGATTATCCCTATGACGGGCTGTATATGATGCAGCACTTCATGAACAACACCTTCAACAATCTGGATTATCAGAAGATGTCTTCGGCGGCGGTGCTCATGGCGCTGGTGATGGTGGCGCTCATCGCCCTGCTGTTCAAGGTGGAGGACATTTTTGGAAAGGATGTTGAGGGATGAAGAAGAAACGCTATTTCGGGCGCTTTGCGCTGACGCTTCTGTCGGTATTTTTTGCGTTGTGGTTTCTGCTGCCCACAGTACTGACCATCTCCAACTCTTTCATGACCCAGTCGGAGATCAGCTCCAACTATGGCAAGGTGTTTGCCAATGTATCCGGCAGCGACGGCAAAGCCTACATCGCGGACAACGTCAATTTGAAGTTCATACCGGACAAGGTAACGTTCAATCAATACATCTCTGTACTCATCCGCAGCCCGGACTATCTGCTGAAATTCTGGAACTCCGTCATTCTGGTGGTGCCCATTGTGCTGCTTCAGCTGGTGGTGGCATCCGTCACAGCCTACGGCTTCACCCGGTGGCGGGGGAAGGTGCGCTCTTTCCTGTTTTTCTTCTATGTCATACTGATGCTGATGCCCACCCAGGTCACGCTGGTACCCAACTATCTGGTTAGCGACTGGGTAGGACTGCTCAACACCCGCTGGGCCATTATTCTGCCGGGGGCCTTCGCGCCGTTCTCCGTATTTCTGCTGACCAAATCCATGCGGCGCATCCCCGCGTCGCTGATTGAGGCGGCTAAGCTGGACGGCTCCAGCGAGTGGCAGATTTTCAAAGACATTTGCCTTCCCCAGTGCCGCAGTGCGCTTTACTCCATTGCCATTCTGGTTTTTATTGACTACTGGAACATGGTAGAGCAGCCCATCATTCTGCTGCCAAACGCAGACTTGCAGCCTTTGAGCGTCTATCTGTCCACCATCAACTCCAGCGAGGTAGGACTGGCCTTTGCGATTGCCACCATTTACATGGTGCCTTCGCTGCTGCTGTTCCTCCACGGAGAGGATTACCTGGTGGAGGGAATTGCGCACCAGGGTTCCGTTAAGGGATGATATTCCCCGCGCCGCCTGAGCGGATGCAAGAACAATCTTTCCCCCCAACCCCAGTTGAAAGGACGATTCATCTATGGAAGTGAAGGAGAAATCCAAAAAGAGGGAACTGATAAAGACCATCGCCATTATCTTTCTGACGGTGCTGCTGGTGCTGACCTTCTTTTCCGGCACGATTATGAATTACTCGCTGCCTGAGGTTGCCACCCAGCTGGTTTCCTCCGGCACCATTAATGCGAAGATCCGCGGCAGCGGCGCCATTGCCGCCAACGAGAGCTACGAGGTCATTCTCAAGCAGACCCGGGAAATCCGCTCCGTCTGTGTAAAAGTAGGCGATAAGGTCGAGGAGGGCGATCTCCTGTTTGTTCTGGGAGATCTGGACAGCGAGGAGCTGCGCAATGCGGAGGAAGCTCTGGAGAAGGCCAGAATCGACTACCAGAAACAGGTTCTGGAGCTCTCCAAAGGCTATGCCACCGACGACCAGAGTGTCAAAGCCATTCGGGAGGATCTGCAAAAGGCCTATGCGCAGCGGGACGCCAACCGCGTGACGGACGAAGAGATTTCGTATGCCAAGGGCGATCTGGCTGCCGCCAAGAGCGAGCTCAGTCAGATTGAGTTCACCATCAAGGAGCTCAACGCTCTTGCCGGCGAAAGCGAGGAGTATACTGAGGCCAAAGCCAAGGTGACAGAGCTGGAGACCAAGATCAAAAGTCTGGAAACCGAGATCGAAGGCTACGAGAAGGACCTGGATAAGCTGGACACCGGAATGGATATCAGCACAGAACGAAAAATCCAGGATGCCATGGCCGCGCTGGACAGCGCTCAGACAAAGTGGAAGAGCGATTGGAAGGCATATGAGGAGACCATCAGAAAGATGATGGAAGCCGTTCCCGGCTACTCGTTTGAATTTCTGCAGAACAACGGAGATGGAACATACCGATTTGATACAAATGTGCAAATCGCCATTGACGGGTATTTGCGCGGAAAAGAATTGGGAAGTGTTACGACGCCGCCATCAGACGATAAGGAAGGCGTTAAAGCAGCCGGTGGCGGGACGTCTGATTCCGGATACAATGCGGAATGGAGGACAGCCTACAATACCCTCCTTGCCGACCAAACCGATGTAGACGCAAAAACTCAGGCCCTCCAGCGCCTTCAGCAGGACAACAGCATCTCCTCCGGAACGGCCTATGAGCAGCGCCGCGCGCTCCAGAACAAGATTGATACAGTCGGAGCGGAGCTGTCCGTGGTCCAGCGGGAGCTTGTCTCGGCTAAGCAGTACGCCGAGAGCCTCTCCAGTGCCAATGCCCAGCTGCGGGACCAGATCCGCCAGCAGGAGGCGCTCCAGCGCGGGAAGGAGGCCAGCATCACCAATCTGGAATCCACGCTGGCGGCAATGCAGGAGAAGCAGACCGCCTACAAAACCGCTCTGGAAACTGTTTCCGCCAAGGAGCGGGAGCTGGCCACCGCCCTGTCCGGCAAGGATATTGACAAGCAGCTGGACAACCTGAATCTCCAGTCCATGAGAATAGAGATCGAGAAGCAGGAGGAGCTGGTGGAGAAGTACCGGAAAGATGCCGTGGGCGCGGAAATCACATCCTCCGTCTCCGGCGTGGTCAGCGCCATCAACGTCAGCGCCGGCAAGGAGAACACCCCTGATCAGGCCATGGCCGTTATTGACGTGGTGGACCGGGGCTATATCATTAAGATTCCCGTTACCAACGAGCAGGCCAAGCAGGTCAAGGTGGGCGACACCGCCGAAGTGACCAACTATTACTGGGGCAACGATATCTCCGCCGTTCTGGAATCCATCGCCCCCGACCCCTCCAGCGGCGGGCAGAAAAAGCTGCTGGTATTCCGGATCAGCGGTGAGATCGACGCGGGCACCAATATCAGCCTTGCCATCGGCCAGCGCAGCGCCAATTTTGATACCATTGTGCCCAAGAGCGCCATCCGGGAAGATTCCAACGGTAAATTTGTTCTGATTGTCACCAGCAAGAACACCCCTCTGGGCAACCGGTACACAGCCACCCGCGCCGATGTGCAGGTGCTGGCGGAGGACGATACCAGCGCTGCTGTCTCCGGTTTGGCCAGCAATGATTATGTCATCACCACCGCCAGCAAGCCCCTCAGCCCCGGCAGTCAGGTGCGCATGGTGGAGAACCCATGAGCAGGCCCAATCTGTTCCGGCGGATTGCCGCCGCAGTGAAGAAGTTTGGCTTCAAGCAGTGGTTCCTGCTGATTCTGAACGCGGCTTTGATCCTGGGTTCACTTGCCTGTGCTTTGGGGCTGCGCTCCGTCAGCGGCACGCTGTCCACGCTCACTGCCGCAAAGCGGTTCCAGGGCGAAGGGGAGACGCGCTTTGCCCAGCTGGCCTGCTATCTGCCGGTGGGCGATGGGAAGACCGAGGAGGACGTCCGCTCCTTTCGCCAAAGTCTGGAGTCTAAGCTGGTGGAACAGTCCCTGGAAGCGCCTGAAGGCGGACGGTTGTATCTGGATGCCTATTATGGCATGGAATCTGTGACCATCAGCTCCGATAATGGGAGCAACTCCACGGTGAAGGCCGTGGGGGCGGGAGGGGACTTTTTCTACTTTCATCCGCTGCATCTCCGCTCCGGGTCCTATATCAAGGGAGACGACCTGATGGACGATCTGGTGCTGCTGGATGAGGAGCTGGCCTGGAAGCTGTTCGGCGGTACGGAGCTGGCCGGTCTGACAGTGTACATCAACAGCGTTCCCTTTGTGGTTTCCGGCGTTGTCGCCCGAGAGGCGGATTTTGCTACAGAGAAGGCCTACACTGGCGACGGCGGTCTTTACATGTCCTTTTCCGCCATGAGCCGTCTCATTGAGGAAGCTTCCATTACCGGCTATGAGATCGTCATGCCCAACCCCATCAGCGGATACGCCAAGAGCCTGCTGTCAGAGGTGTTCCCCATCGGGACGGGAGACATTGTGGAGAACTCCGGACGTTATGGCCTGCTCCGCCTCTGGGATGTGATCCAGACCTTCGGGCAGCGCTCGATGCGGACCAACGGTGTGATTTACCCCTACTGGGAGAACGCCGGCCGTCTGACAGAGGATTATGCGGCGCTGCTGCTGCTGCTGGCGGTGCTGCTGGCATGTCCGCTGTGCGGCGTGTGGATGCTGGGG
>OFHB01001402.1_pt1 | contig 13795 bp, 11 predicted proteins | sample 1521881 | NCBI WGS metagenome assembly OFHB01 (sample SAMEA3504090, study PRJEB24116) | mouse gut metagenome | biome: mouse gut; feature: mouse-associated habitat; material: faeces | place: Denmark | collected 2011
GGCCGTCAGGGTGGTGCCCACGTTAGAGCCCATGATGACGCCCACCGTCTGCCCCAGCTCCATAATGCCGGAGTTCACCAGACCCACCAGCATCACGGTCATGGCGCTGGAGGACTGGATGGCGATGGTGATGCCCGCCCCCAGCAGCAGGCTCTTGAACCGGTTGTCCGTCATCTTCCGCAGCATCTGCTCCAGCCTGCCGCCGGCCAGCTTCTCCAGCCGGGATGACATGAGGGACATGCCGTACAGGAAGAAGGCCACGCCGCCGCAGAGGGTAAACAGGGAGAAAATATCCATTGTACGCTCCTTACTCTCTTTATCAATCTCAAACTATCCCACGATAAAATGATTTTACCATTAAAAGATCAAAATGGGTAGCCCTGTTATGTTAAATCCATGTAAAATTTTCCGGACGGCGGACGCAGGAACGCCCTCCGGGCAGCAGCCCGGAGGGCGCGGGGAGGCGCAGGCGTTATGCTCTCTTGCTGTTCATACTCCGCAGCGCCAGCAGCGTGCCGACAGTGAGGGCCGCGCCCACAATCAGGCAGATGACGGCGTTCTGGACAAAGCCGGCCAGAACGAAGGTGACAAAGCTGACCGCCGCCACGGTGACGGCATAGGGGAGCTGGGTGGACACGTGGGTCACGTGGTCGCACTGGGCTCCGGCGGAGGCCATGATGGTGGTGTCGGAGATAGGGGAGCAGTGGTCGCCGCAGACGGCTCCCGCCAGGCAGGCGGAAATGCCGATGGTCAGCAGGGGGCTGCTGGGCTCAAACACCGCCACCACGATGGGGATGAGGATGCCGAAGGTGCCCCAGCTGGTGCCGGAGGCGAAGGCCAGCAGGCAGGCCACCAGGAAGATCACAGCGGGCAGCATGGCGTACAGGAAGCTGGACGCGCCCCGCATGACGCCCTCCACAAACACGTCCGCGCCCAGGGCGCTGGTCATGCTCTTGAGGCTGACGGCCAGAGTCAGGATGGTGATGGGGGGCACCATGGCGATAAAGCCCTTGGGCACGCAGGCCATGGCTTCTTTAAAGGTCAGCGCTCGCCGGGCCACCAGGTAGACGACGATAAGCGCCAGGGCCACCAGACCGCCCCAGGGCAGGCCGAGGAAGGCGTCCGTATTGCCGAACGCGCCGATGAAGTCCCCGGCGCACTCCGTGCCGCCCCAGGCGTCCACGCCGAAGAAGCCGCCTACGTAGATCATGCCCACAGTGCAGAGCACGAAGAGGATCACCACCGGAATGAGCAGGTCCATGACCCTGCCCCTGGGGCTGCCCTCGTCGGTTTCGCTGTTCTCCAGGGCGCCCAGCTGGCCCTTCAGCTGGGCGTTCAGCTCGTGAAGCTTCATGGGGCCGTAGTCGAACTTCATCACAGCCAAGCCGATGATGAACACGAAGGTCAGCAGGGAGTAGAAGTTGTAGGGGATGGCCCGGATAAACAGCTCAATGCCGCTGACGCCGGTGTCCAGGTCGGCGGCCACGCCGGAGACGGCGGCGGCCCAGGAGGACACGGGGGCGATCATGCACACGGGGGCGGCGGTGGCGTCGATGAGGTAGGCCAGCTTGGGCCGGGAGATCTTATGTCCGTCGGTGACGGGGCGCATGACGGAGCCCACGGTGAGGCAGTTGAAGTAGTCGTCGATAAAGATCAGTACGCCCAGCGCGAAGGTAGCCAGCATGGCTCCCACCCGGGTTCGGATGTTCTTCTCCGCCCAGCGGCCGAAGGCGGCGGAGCCGCCGGAGGCGTTGACCAGGGCCACGATGATGCCCAGCAGCACCAGGAATAAAAAGATACCGGCGTTACCCTCGATGGCGGACACCAGGCCGTCGTTGACGATGGTGTCCAGGGTGGCCACCGGGGCGAAATTGCACTGGAACAGCGCCCCCACCAGAATGCCGATGAAGAGGGAGGAGTACGCCTCCTTGGTGATCAGGGCCAGGACGATGGCGACGATGGGGGGCACCAGGGCCCAGAAGGTGGCGTGCAGGTTGGAAACGGCGGCGGTTTCGCCGCCGGAGGCGAAGGCGGTGGCCGCCAGCGCCAGGCAGGTCACCACGGCCAGGATGGCGGCGAGGACTCTGCGGGTTCTTGGGGTGGACATGTGTAATTCCTCCTAAAACAAAAATTCAGTCATGACTCCATCATGACTGAAAACACACGCACAACCCGCATGCCAGCGTCATGACAGCGCTCCGCGTTTCCGCGACAGTCCGCCGGATATTCTCCGACGGCCCAGCCGGTCTTCCGCCAGACAGCGGTTGACTGCTTCGGCGGCTTTCCCTTTCCCTCCCCACGCTGTCTGACGTGTCCGGGGAGCTACTGATGGCAGCCGCGCCTCTATCATAACCATATTTCCAGGCGTTTACCGCCTGATTAACGTCTATTATAGACCTAATTCGACGCTTGTCAAGGCAAAAATGAGGATTTTGTTAAAAACAGGCAAATCCGGCGGGCCGGACGGGGATTCCGTCATAAAAAATCACGAATCCCCGCCCGCGCCGCATCACAGAAGGAACTCCCGGATGACTTCCTCGATCCCGTCGTGGTTGTTGTCCCGCTCCGTCACGTAATCCGCCGCCGCCTTAGCCGCCGGGACGGCGTTGGACATGGCTGCGCCCACGCCGGCAGCGCGGAGCATGGACACGTCGTTGTTCTCGTCCCCCGCGGCCACGGAATCCCGGATGTCCATCCCCAGCCGGGCGCACAGGGCCGTCACGGCGGAGCCCTTATTCACGCCCGCAGGCGTCACCTCCAGAAAATACCGGCTGGAGAAGAAGCAGTCTGCCCGCCCCGCCAGATGGTCCCGCAGCCACCGCTCCATGGCTTCCAGGGGCTCCCTGTCCTGGTAGTCGATCAGCAGGGCCTTCACCGGCGCTTCCGACAGGTCCCGGCGCACATCCCCGATCCGCCGCCAGTCTAGTCCGATGGAGGCGCAGTACCGCACGGCATTTTCCTCGCCGCACCGGGGCTCGATGACCACGTCCTCCCGGTCGTAGGTCTGGATGTACATGCCCCGCTGTTCGGCCTCGTCATAGACCTGGTACAGGGCATCCAGGGCCAGGGCCTCCCGGTGGATTGTCTCTCCACGGGAGCAGTCGTAGACCGCCCCGCCGTTGTAGGCGATGACATAGCAGCCTTCCCCCGCCAGCCCCAGCCGACGGGCCTGGGCCAGGGAGCTCTTCAAGGGCCTGCCGGAGGTTACCACGATTCGGTGTCCCCGGTCCAGGGCCTCCCGGATGGCCCGCCGGTTTCCCGCGGTGATCTCCTTCCGGTCGTTGAGCAGGGTGCCGTCCAGGTCCAGAAACAGGATTTTTTGCTTCATTGCGCGTCCTCCTCCCTTGGGTTCGCCTCCATTGTAGCAAAAACCGCCGCGCCTTTCAACCCGCGTTTCCGCCGGGAGCTTGAAAGCGTATTGATGTGACGTTAACGCCGTGCTATAATCAGCTTGATGAATCGCAATTTTGCACGCGGATGCGGTTCAGTTGCCATACAAATTATCAGGACGCGGGGGTATAACGTGTTTGATCAAGCGGCTTTGCTTCAGCGGCTCCGGGAGCTGCCTTTTCCGGAAAAAGAATATTGGGTCGTCGCTGGCGGCGCGATGGTTTTGCATGGGTTTCGCCGGCAGACGCGGGACATTGATTTAGGGTGCAGTACGCGATTGGCGGACCAGTTGGAACGGCAGGGTTATGCGGTTTCACGCTGCGAGGATGGAACCAGAAAAATCATATATTCCGAACATATTGAGATTTTTGAGAACTGGATCGAGGGCGCTGTGGAAATGCTCGGCGGCGTTCCCGTTGTGTGTGTAGACGGACTGATCCGGATGAAACGGAAGCTTGGCAGGGAAAAGGATTTGGCGGATATTGCGTTAATAGAAAAGATGAGAGGCGCAGGCCGGCATGAATCCATAGCGGATTTGTAGAAATAAGGCGCGGAGCGGAGGTAACGTATGCGGGTATCGAAGATAACAAAAGAAGATCTCACGAATGATGTGATAGACCGCCTTTTATTTGAAGGCTTGCATGATCCTGGGGCGAGCGTCGACTGTATCATTGTTTTGGGCAGTGTAAAAGCGGCAAAATATCGAGTTCCTGCGGCGGCTAAGGCGTTTTTTTCGGGAAGGTCTGAAAAGGTCATGCTGTGTGGAGGAAAAATGGGCGGCTTTTCAAGTGAAAGCATGACGGAAGCGGATAACATGTATAAAAGGGCCTTAGAATTGGGGATTCCAGAAACAAGCATTATTGTTGAAAGAAATTCTCAAAATACCATAGAAAACATCCTATGTTCCCTTTTGGAATTGCAGCGCGCATTGTGGCTTAATAAAGTAAAAAGCGTACTGCTGGTGACGACAGCATATCACATGCGCCGGAGCTTGCATATAGCAAGATACCTTTTTCCGCCTCACATAAGCGTATATCCTTGTCCGGCGGACGATACGACAACGAGAAGGGATACTTGGATGAGTACGCCCGAAGGAATCGACAGGGCAGAGGCGGAGGCGTGGAACATTGTAAAATGCGTTCATAACGGCGTCATTCCTGATTTCGAAATATAAGAGATACGATACATTCCGCCTTGCCGGACGGCGCTGACCGAAAATGGAAATTCCCTCGGGACTGCAGCGCAAAAATTCGCCAAACATTTCCGGAAACACTTGCAAAATCATCAAAAATATTTTATAATTCCCTATAAGAACATCCGAAAATGGGGAGCCGTCCCCGCGCTGTTCCATATGAAGAAGGAGGATTTTCCATGACGCCAGAAGAAAAGAAAGCCCTGCAGCTGACCGCCGTCAGCGTGCGGGAGGGCATCCTGACCGGCACGCACGGCGCGAAGGCCGGCCACCCCGGCGGCAGCCTCTCCGCCGCCGACCTGTTTACCTATCTCTATTTCAAAGAGATGCGCATTGATCCGAAAAATCCCCGCTGGGAGGACCGGGACCGGTTTGTCCTCAGCAAGGGCCACACCGCGCCGGGGCTCTACGCCGCTCTGGCCCATCGGGGCTTTTTCCCGGTGGAGGACCTGCCCACCCTGCGGCATATCGACAGCTACCTCCAGGGCCACCCCAATATGAACACTGTCCCCGGCGTGGACATGTCCACCGGCTCCCTGGGCCAGGGGCTCTCCGCCGCCGCCGGCATGGCCAAGGGGGCCAAATACCTGGAAAAGGACGTGAACGTCTACGCCCTGCTGGGGGACGGCGAGCTGGCCGAGGGCCAGATCTGGGAGGCCGCCATGTTCGCCGCCCACTACAAGCTGGACAACCTGTGCATCATCGCCGACATCAACGGCCTGCAGATTGACGGGCGCACCAAGGACGTGATGAACACCGAGCCGGTGGATGAGAAGTTCGCCGCCTTCGGCTGCGACGTGGTAACCATCGACGGCCACGACTTCGAGGCGATGGAGACTGCCTTCGCCCGCTTTCACGCCAACAAGGGAAGCGGCCGGCCCACCGCCATCCTGATGAAGACCACCAAGGGCAAGGGCGTCAGCTATATGGAGGACAACGCCGGCTGGCACGGTAAGGCGCCCAACGATGAAGAGTACGCCAAGGGCATGGAGGAGCTCTCCCAGGCCCGCAAGGCGCTGGAGGTGTAATCATGGCAGATGTGAAAAAAGTCGCCACCCGCGACAGCTACGGCAGCGCCCTCAAGGAGCTGGGGGCCGCGGCGGAGAACCTGGTGGTTCTGGACGCGGACCTGGCCGGGGCAACCAAGACGAATGTCTTCCAAAAGGCGTTCCCCCACCGCCACTTCGACTGCGGCATCGCCGAGGCCAATATGATCAACGTGGCCGCCGGCCTTTCTACCATGGGACTGGTGCCCTTCGCCGCCACCTTCGCCATGTTCGCCGCCGGGCGGGCCTATGAGCAGGTCCGCAATACCATCGGCTATCCCCATCTGAATGTGAAAATCGGGGCCACCCACGGCGGGATCTCCGTGGGCGAGGACGGCGCGTCCCACCAGTGCTGCGAGGACTTCGCACTCATGCGCACCATTCCCGGCATGACCGTCATGTGCCCCGCCGACGACGTGGAGGCCCGGCAGATGGTGAAGGCCGCCTATGAGATGGAGGGCCCCGTCTACATGCGCTTCGGCCGGGCCGCCACTCCGGTGTTTCACAGCGAGGACTACCATTTTGAGATCGGCAGGGGCGAGGTCCTCCAGGACGGTACGGATGCTGCCATCATCGCCACGGGCATCATGGTCCCCGAGGCCATCGAGGCCGGGAAGGCCCTGGCCGCCCAGGGCGTCTCCGTCCGGGTTATCAACATGGCAACCATCAAGCCCCTGGACGAGGAATTGGTGCTGAAGGCCGCACGGGAATGCGGGAAGCTCGTCACCGTGGAGGAGCACAGCGTCATCGGCGGACTGGGGGAGGCGGTGTGCTCCCTGGTCAGCGAGCGCTGCCCCGTGCCGGTGAAGCGCATCGGCGTGAACGATGAATTCGGACACTCCGGCCCCGCCGCCGCGCTGCTGGAGCAGTTCGGCCTGTGCGCGTCTAACATCGTCAGGCAGACCAAGGCGCTGCTGGGCTGAGCGTTCATAAAATCCAGCCTCCCAGGGCGGACATCATTTGCGGTAAAGGCCGGCGCAGCGTTATGCTGCGCCGGCCTTTTGCCGTTGCCGTTACCGAAGTTTATTTAAAAGGTAATACAGCGTATCATCACATATCTCTATCTTATCGATGCTGCCAAGGAAATCCTCATATCGGGCCAGTTCCTCCTCGGTCGCCGCATGGTACTGTACAGTCGGCCCATTGTAAAGGCCTTGGCTCATTTTTGAAGTGTTTTTAGAAGAACCGTCAAACCGGATCAGCCGCTCATAGTCCTTCCGGTTGACCGGCAATGCTTCCGGGCCCTTTTCGGCGAATTTCCCATCGTTAAAGTTCGCGTATTGAGGAAGAAGGAGTTCCCGGAGAAGTGCCCGGCTGCAGCGGGCTCCTGTCACACTTTCCCAAATTTGCGCGAGATGCCCTGTTTTGGCAAGCTTTTTACTTCTGCTCGTTGAGATACAATTTTACCCGGTTCTCCACCAAAGCGATGGTTTCTTCCATGGTCTTGTGGCCTGCGAAGTAGGGACCCGCCGCTTCGTAAACAATGTTGTAGAGCGCTTGGTCGTACAAGGAAATTGTCCGGGTGTCGTTGACCAGCTCGTCGAAGCGGGCGATCTCTTCCTGAGTTGCCTTACGGTAGTTTGTGCCGGGAAATCCGTAGGGGCCTCCGACCGTCGTGCTCATGATCCTGGACAGCGTCCCATTGGCCGCAGCCTTTTTGAGCAGGTCATAGTCGGACCGATTGACGGGAACGCCATGCTCACTAAGGGTTATATGATCCAGCTTTCTCAACGCATCCATATTTTCGTACTGGGGCAGGAACAGCTCCCGGATGAACACCCACGCCGCCTCCTTGTTCCTGCAGGCGGAGGACATGCCCAGCGTCTGCAGGGATCGAAACCAATTGCCCGAAAGGCCGCTCTCTGTGGGGTATCCAATGCAGACTGCCTTTCCTCCCAACCCGAAACTGTTGTCTATCTCCTGGATATCCACAGGGTGACTGATCGTCCAATATTCCAGCATCTGATATCCGTGGAGATACCGGTCCGCCCGTTCAAGGGCTACTGCCATGAAGCCTCCCGCAGCTTCCATGTCAAAGGATTCTGGGAACTCGCGGACAAAGTCCAAGGCGGAGCGGAATTCATCGCTGTCAAAGCTGCATGTACTGGCCGTCCGGTCTACATAGCCTTCCAGACTATATGTAAGCATAACTTTAAATGTAGTATCCCTGACAGCGCTGTAGGGAAGGACTGTAGACCCATCCGGCATGGAATCGAAAATCTCCCGTATATCTGCCAGCGTCCAGCTCTTCCGGCTGCCTATCAGGCTCTCCGCGCCGATGGCGGTGCAGATGAGCGCGCTGCCAAAAGCTGCGTACAGGCCCCCGTCCACTTCGGCGGCTTTCAGCAGGGCCTCTACCACGCCCTCCCGGCCCAGGTCCGGGTCCTTTTCAATATAAGGCCACAGGTCCTCCAGGTAGCCCTTCTGCACCAGGAGCGGATATGGCAGGCAGTCGCCGCCGGGGAGTCCGTCGCCCAGATCAAAGATATCCGGGATATTGCCAGCGAGTATTTCGGTGATGAGAAGGTCTTTGGCGCTTCGCCCGTTTTCACCGATGTATTCCTGTACCTCGACTTTAATGTCCTGGTGTCTGATATTAAAGGACTTCGCCAGCGCCTGAGCCCTGCCGGCAGCCTCCGCGCCTACAGCGGCGTAGGTCAGACGGACGACGCCGTTATCAGACGACTCTCGCGCGCGGCTTCCGCAAGCGGAGAGGAGCAGCAGGAATGCAAGCGCAAGGGAAAGCATGCGCCTCCCTTGGGCGCTATAAAATTTCTCGAAAATTCCTATCAGTTTACAAAGCCTCCAAAATGCAACGATAGCGGCGATATGCAAATATACGCCCAATGTCCGTTTAGATCAAAATCAGTTGCTATATACTGCAACGCTGCCTGCCTTCCGCATACAGGGTACGGAGGCCCATACATCGGCTGGGTGCTCTCCTCGCTGCACACCATGCAGCTGTGCCCATGCCTCCGCCATAAGCGGCGGCGGTCACGGCCATGATGGAAAAGGCCATCGGCATCGCCAGGAACGAGATTGCCAATTTCTTCATTTCCCCATTTTGGTTTCCTCCCACAGTTGTAAATCCTCCCCGCAGGCGGGAACCGCAGCAGCCCGCTACGCACGCTCTGCCCAAGCATCGGGGCCACGGCCTTGGGTATGGTCATATGGTAGCATATTCCCGCCCGCCTGTACAGGGCGTTTCACGCAAATTTCTAAAATCCACGGGAACCGTCTCCTTTTCGATAAAAAATTATTGACACCGGCAGGAAGCTCCCCCATAATAAAATCACCCTGTGCCAGCAAGGAGGAGTACGGTATGCGGGAAATACCGATTGGCGAATACATCAAAAACTACCGCAGAAAGCGGAAAATAACCCAGGAGGAGCTCTGCAGCGGCATCTGCAGCGTCTCGACGCTGTCCCGGCTGGAGTTGGGCAAGCAGACTCCCAGCCGGGATACGCTCAGGGCCCTCCTGCACCGGCTGGGCCTGCCGGAGGATCGGGTTTTTGTGCTTGTGAGCGAGCATGAGCTGGAAATCCAGACCCTGAAACAGGCGATTCAGTTCGGGCTTGTGGAATTTGAGAAGGCAGACGAAAACGACCGTCCTCAGATACGGGAGAGGACTGCTGCGGACATAAAACGGCTGGAAGAGATTGTGGAGGAAGAGGACGTAGTCAGCCGGCAATACATACTGTCCGCCCGGGTGACGCTGGGGACGCAGGAAGGACCCTATTCCCCCGCCCAACGGAGGAATCTGCTGGAAAAGGCAATCCGGATGACGGTTCCCAAATTCCAGCTGGATAAAGTCGGGGAATTCCGGTACCGCCTGTTAGAAATAACCCTTCTCAATAAGCTTGCCCGGACCTTCTCCATGGAGAGGAAAAGAGGCGAAGCAATCGCCCTTTACGAACGATTGCTTCAAAATATCAAGGAAAACGCCTGCGAACTGGAGGATTATCCCAGACAGTTTTGCCTGATTGCCAATAACTATGCCATCAATCTGGCATTGTCGGAACGATACCAGGACGCTTTGGAGCTGGCGGAACAGGGAAGGCAGGTTTGCGCTAAATATGGCATCAGCGACTTTTTGCCCAACTTTTTCGCCACTCAGGCGGAGTGCCAGTTCTTCCTGGGCGAGCGGGAAAAGAGCATCAGGCTGTATATCCAGGCCGGCTGCCTTATGGATGCTGTTGGAGATAAGCATAATCTGAAAATCCTTCGAAAGGAGCTGCGGGAGCGCCTGGGAATGGAGCTGCCCATTTAGTCGGGCCTGGTGCGTCCCTCATCGCGCTCATCCGGCAACTCCGCCATCCGCATCATAGGCGGGGTGTCCGGTTCCGCCGCTTCCACAACAGCGGGGGGCTCGACTGGTTCGGGTTCGTTCATGGCCAGGGCCTGCCCGGGCAGGAGCGACAGGGCGAGCAGAAATTTGCATGAAACGCTTAGTTTTGGCAGGTTTTTTACTCCGGGCGGTCCCTATGAACAGAAGCAGCGGCGCAAGGTTTTCCCGCGCCGCTGGTGTCACCGCTGTTCATTTACATACAGCATTACCCGGTTCTGGATTAATTGGACGGTTTCGTCCAGGGTTTTATCCCCGGCGAAATAGGGATTGCAGCACTCCTTTACAAGGGAATACAGCGTATTATCACATATCTCTATTTTATCGATGCTGCCAAGGAAGTCCTCATATCGGGCCAGTTCCTCCTCGGTCGCCGCATGGTACTGTACAGTCGGCCCATTGTAAAGGCCTTGGCTCATTTTTGAAGTGTTTTTAGAAGAACCGTCAAACCGGATCAGCCGCTCATAGTCCTTCCGGTTGACCGGCAATGCTTCCGGGCCCTTTTCGGCGAATTTCTCATCGTCAAAGTTTGCATATTGAGGAAGAAGGAGTTCCCGGAGAAATGCCCAGCCAGCCTCTTTGTCCGCACAGGTAGAGGACATCGCCATCTTATAGGCGTTATGGGGCAGATAGTAGGTGCTCCCAGGACTGCCGTCCGCCATAGGGTACCCAATCAGGGATGCGCGTCCGCCCCACCCGTATATGGCATCCAAGAACTGGAGGTCGGTGGGCCTCCAGAGGACTTTGAAAGCCAGCATCTGCCGCCCGTTTAGGATTCGCTCCGTGACCTCTGCGTTGACTTCCTCCGAACTCGTCCACTCAGATTCCAGGGGGAAGCTGTTGACAAATTCCAGCGAGGAGCGGAACTGTTCGCTGTCAAAGAAGCATTCTCCGGTTTCCCAGTCCACATAGCTGTCCAAAACCATCCGAAACACATAGTAGAAGGCGGTGTCTTTATCGTAATAGTAGTTCAGAATTGTGGAATCCGCCGGCATATGGGAAAACGCCTTCAAAAGTTCCTCCAGAGTCCAGCTGTAGCGGGCTCCTGTCACACTTTCCGCCCCAACAAGGGTGTGGACACAAACCTTGTCAAACAGGGTGTAGAGCCCGCCGTCGACCTCTGCAGCCCGGAAAGGCGCCTCCAAAATGCTTTCCCGTCCCAGGTCTGGATCGCTCTCGATATAAGGCCACAGGTCCTCCAGATACTCCCGCTGGACCAGCGCCCGATAGGGCAAGTCTCGCAGGTCCAGAATATCCGGGCCGTGTCCGGCGGCCATTTCGGCAAGCAGCCGCTCTCTTCCGCTCCATCCATCCTCTTCGAAGTAATTGCGCACCTCAATTCGCACCTCTCCTGCGTGGGCGGTATTGAATTTGTTTACCAGCGAACGGATATTGCTGTTCTTACTGAGGTTGGCGTAGACCAATGTGGGGATATCGGGAGTTTGCTGTTGACTGCTCGTTTTGCAACCTGCCAGCAGCAAAAAGATGATCAGAAATGTGATAAAAATGTTTTTGGCTTTACTTGTAATACAGGTTATCATTGTCCGCCATAACAAACATAGGTGTCGTATGCACCACTTTTATCATAACCACATACCCTGCAAGTATAAGCATATCTGTGTACTGTAACAAAATGTATATGTGGTATTGAAGTTATGCTGCATGACGGAACTGACATTTCATGTGGATCGCTCTTAGTCATCCTCACTTCAACTTCCGCACCACAGCTGTCACAATGAATCAATGCGCCCAACGGCATAATGCCATCATCCGCCGCCATCGCGGGCATCGCTAGGCAGCTGATTGCCATCAGCATCGCCAGGCACAGGGCTGCTAATTTTCTCATTTTAATTTTCTCCCATTATTTGTAAAATTTTTCCCGCAGACGGGGACCTCAATAACTCGCTGTGTACGCTCCGCCCGGGCGTCGGGGCCGCGTCCTTGGTACGGTCATATGGTAGCATATTCCCGCCTATCTGTACAGGGCGTTTCATGCAAATTTTCTTAAATTTGCATGAAACGCCCTGTTTTGGCAAAATTTTTTTACTTCTGCTCGTTGAGATACAGCTCCACCCGGCTCTGGATGGCCTTAGCGGCGTCCTCCGCCGAGCGGTCCCCGGCGAAACAGGCTCCGGCCTGCTCCCGGGCGATGGCCCAGATGTTCTCGTCGCGGTTCACCAGGCTGTCCGCCGCCTCGTACAGGGCCATGACCTGGTCGTAGTCCTCCTGGATGGCAGGCTTAAGCATAATCGCCTGACCGCCTACAAAAACGTACGCGGTGCCCTCCATCATGGGCTCGCCGTCCGGTCCGATGATCGTGTTGCCGGTTTCGTCCGTCAGGTAGCTGAACGCCATGCTCTCCTCGGCCTTCCGCTCGAAGGCGGCGCGGTTGACGGGGAAGTCCGCGCCGAGGCTGGTCGCCTCTTCATCGGGCAGCAGCGTCTGGCGCAGGAAGCTCCACGCCGCATCCATGTCCGCGCAGGAGGCGGACATGGCCAGCCCGCCGTCGGCGCTGAAGCGCACGCCGCTTCCCCCCTCGCTGGGATACCCCGCGAAGGTCACCCCGCCGCCGAACAGGGCGCGGTAGAGCTGGATGGACTGCAGGTCGCTGAGGTACACCGGCAGCAGCAGCTGTTCGGTCTCTGTTTTTACGGACTGTTTCATAATATCCGAAGCGTCCTCGGATACGCGCATTAAAATCCGCAGAACATTCCCGTCCACAGCCGGGGCCGGAATCCCATAAGCGATAGAGGCGATGGCGCCCGCGGTGTAATGCCCGATTCCTTTGAGCTTTAGCAAGGCGTTATAATCCGGCGGAAGCTTTCCGTCATGTTCTTTCATCATTGTTACTGCCGCAGCCTGCATATTCCGCACACGGTTATAATACCCCAGTCCCTCCCAGAGCTTTAAGAGTTCATCTTCCGGGCAGGCTGCCAGGGAGGGAATATCCGGAAGCCGCAGTATAAAGCGGGTAAAGTAAGGCTTAACGGTCTCCACCCTGGTCTGCTGAAGCATGATTTCAGACACCCAGACCCGGTAGGGCGCCGGATCTTCCCTCCAGGGAAGCACACGTGCATTTTTCTGAAACCACCGCAGAAGCGGCTCTGCCAGCTGTGGCAAACTGATATCCTCTAACATATCATCCCTCCGCGATGCCGACCTCGTCCCCCTCCGTATCCCCCAGGCTGACCTCAATCAGTCTTAAGTCAGATCCGAGAGCCCTGACCGCGTGCGCCTTGCCCGCGGCGATGCTGACCGTGGCTCCCGCCATTAGATCCACCTCAATTCCCTCCAGCACAAGCTTTCCCATGCCGGACAGCACAGTGATCGTCTCTGTGTGTTTCAGATGGCGGTGATATGGCATCTCTTTTCCCGCCACAACCTTGATGCGCTTTGTGATACTGCGGATTCCCTCATCATCGTCCCTGTCGATTGTCTTGATCGTCCCCCAGCGCCGCTCCTCATACAGGGATGTTTCTTCCAGCTGCCCCAGACATTTTTTGATATAAGAGCTCTGATGTTTGTCCGCCACGAGGATTCCGTCGTGGGACGCAGCTATCACCATATTTTCAGCGCCCATCACAACCATAGGAATTCCCAGAACATTGATCGCATGACTGTTTGAGCAGGTGTCATCCCACGTCACATCGCCGATACTGTTTTCCGGCATTTCCTCCGTCAGCGTATTCCAGGTTCCGAGATCTTTCCAGAGCCCGTCATACCGGAGCGCGGCAATCTGATCCCAGTGTTCCAGTATCTCATAGTCGAAACTCTGGCCCGGCAGCTTTTCATAGTCCGCCGCAAGTCCGGCATAATCCGTTC
>OFHB01001404.1_pt1 | contig 13773 bp, 15 predicted proteins | sample 1521881 | NCBI WGS metagenome assembly OFHB01 (sample SAMEA3504090, study PRJEB24116) | mouse gut metagenome | biome: mouse gut; feature: mouse-associated habitat; material: faeces | place: Denmark | collected 2011
GAGCGGATATTGGTATCGCTATGGGGGCAATGGGTTCCGATGCGGCAATCGAAGCTGCTGATATTGTCCTGATGGATGACGATCCGATTAAGATTGCAAAGGCAATTAAAATTTCAAGAAAATGCCTGCGGATTGTTTATCAGAATATTTCAATGGCACTTGTTGTTAAATTTGCCTGCCTCGCATTAGGGGCTGTGGGAATTGCAAATATGTATCTGGCGATTTTTGCAGACGTAGGGGTTATGATTCTTGCTGTGCTGAATGCAATCCGCTGTCTGTTTGTGAAAAAGCTGTAAGGAGGTGTGTGTCTTTGGAAGAACATCAATATAGTTTTTATAATGGGAAATTGAAAGAAAACGATTTATACCGTTTAACAGAATTTTTCAAAATGCTTGGGAACCCTACACGTATCCTTATCCTGCTCCTTTTAATGGGGCAGGATAAGAATGTCAGTGATTTGTCAAAGCTGTTGGGATTTACGCAGTCTACAGTTTCACACCAACTGAATTTATTGAAAGCAAATAAAATGATAAGGCGGTACAAAGATGGGAAAAAGGTATTTTATGCTTTAGTGGATAAAAATGTGTCAAAGGTTATTGAGGAAGCACGACATATTTTGCAGTGAAAAATGTTTGACAAAAATCTTTCTACAAATTTTTATTGAGAAGCTCTTTTACAACGGGATCATCTGTTTCAATTCCCTGTTCTTTGAGTTCCTTGATTTTTGTTTTAAATTGAGGAAGATATTTTTCGTGGGCTACAAGCAATTCGTCCAAAACACGTTTACCGTTTCTTCCGCTTTGCACCAAAGGATTTAAGGTAAAGGCTTCCAGAGCAATACCATAATCCCCCGTGATTGCTGCTTCAATGACACATTCTTCCATTGCCTTCATCATTTGCAGCCAGCCTCTTTGCGCCGGAGGCATGGTTCCCAAGGCAAGAGGTTCTGCGCCTTTTGCGGAGATCAGGCTGGTCACTTCTACAATACAGTCCGAAGGCAGGAAGGAAATAGCCCCATTGTTTTGGGTGCTTACTGTCATTCTTAATTGTTTATTGTTATAGATGGCACTGATACATTCGCAGGCTGCGTCACTGTAATAGGCTCCGCCCCGTTTACTTAGGAGTTCAGGTTTTTTATGGAGTCCGGGCTGGGAATAAAGGTCAAATAATTCTTTTTCTACCTGATACATCTGTTCTGCACGGGTGCCGCCTTCTGAAAATTCATGCAGGCTGTGTTCCAGCATTTCGTCTTGCAGATAATAATATCGGTGATAGCCGCAGGGGATTAGTCCCATAGTATCCAACAGTTCTGTGGGAAACGGAGCCTGATAGATGTTTACGGGTGTACCGCCGTTTTTTTCGTTTATATGTTTTAAAATTTGATGGGTTACATCTTCGCCTTTATGGTTGGTGACTTTGTGCCAGTGGAAATGATTCAGTCCGGCAAACTGATAGGTAAGCTCTTCCGGTTTGTAACCGATGTTTTCCGGTTCTTTCATTTCTGCTATTCCCGGCACGTTGCAAAGTCCGATGGTCTTTTCCCACCCAAACTGTTTGATGGCGGCTTCCGTGACCATTCCACTGGGATTGGTGAAATTGATAAGCCATGCATTTGGGCAAAGCTCTTTCATATCTTCAATAATCTGACCAATTACCGGAATGGTACGGAAGGCTTTCATCATTCCACCGGCACCATTTGTTTCCTGCCCAAGCATTCCGTGCAGATCAGGGATGCGTTCATCTTTGATCCGTGCTTCCAAAAGACCTACACGGAATTGGGTTGTCACAAAATCTGCATCTGCAAGGGCTTCTCTGCGATTTAATGTTGTGTGTATCCTGACTTTGTAAGGTGAAGCGTCCCACATACGTTGGGCGAGATCTGCTACAATGCGTTGTTTTTCTTTTCCACGTTCCACATCTACAAGCCAGATTTCTTTAATGGGCAGTTCTTCATATCTTTTGATAAATCCTTCCATTAATTCCGGAGTGTAGCTGCTGCCGCCGCCGATAGTGACAATTTTTATTTTCTTTTCCATAGGTAATGCTCCTTGTTAAATTATTAGAGTTTGTTTTTTCCATAAATCACTTTCAAAGTTCAGTGCTGAAGCGCTGAACTGCGCGAAAATGGTGTCACGAAGTGACATCTTTCACACCCATTTTCTGTGCATCCGCCGGAGGCTCAAAGTAAACCCTCTTTCATTCATCGTGGTATCTGCAAAGCTGATATGAGGGTTTACTTTGAAATTCTTTCTAAATAAGAGTTTATAATATCCTGCAAAGTGATGTTTCGCATGGAGTTTTCTACATCATTCTGAATTTGCCTGTAATAGTCGGCAAGAGCAAGCTGGATGTTTACGCCTACTCCACATTCAGGATTGGTGTGGGTATCCAAATGCAATAGTGGCTTTTCTTTTTCTACAGCTTTATAGATCTCCAAAAGAGAAGTTTTTTCTGGTACTTTTCCCAGTTCAGGGGTTGCCTGACCACGGGAACTGCTGATCAGACCAGCGGCTTTTAACTGAGCCATGATTTGACGTACATAGGATGGATTTGTCTGGATACTGACTGCGATCTCCGAACTGGAAACAGTAGAACTGCTGCTTTGATGGATAAAAACCAAAATATGCACGGCATCGCTTAATCGTGTGGAATATTTCATTTTTGCCTCCTGAAAAAAATACTTGCAATTTTATAAAATACATGCTATCATTCTTTGTGAACTTGTAATTTATAAAATAACATGTAACGGTGGATTTGTCAATTATAAGATGAAGTATGATGAAAAAAGTACAGATAGGAGAGTGGAACAATGAGCTTTTATGAAAATTTAGTCCTGCAGACACAGATGAATTATTCCAGACACCGCAGTGTGTATGCATCAAAGAAAACACCAGTCAGGTTAAGCCAGCGTAGTCCGTTACCTTATGATGAGCAGATCCATGAATTTGTAAGGCGGATTGAAGAAGCAGAATGTATCGTGGTGGGTGGAGCCTCCGGTTTATCTGCGGCAGGCGGCGGTGATTTTTATTATGGGGATACGCCGTCTTTTCGGAAGTATTTTGGAAAGTATGCTGAAAAATATGGTTTTAAAGGTGCTTTTGACGGAATGTACAGCGGATTTGATACAAGGGAAGAACACTGGGGTTATATAGCAACCTTTCTGAATACCACGCTGAATGCCCTGGTAAGAGAACCATATCTTGACCTGGATGAAATCCTTAAGGGCAAAGATTTTCATATACTGACCACCAATCAGGACACGCAGTTCATCAAAATTTACAAAGAGGAACAGGTCAGCGAGATTCAGGGAGATCACAGGTTTTTCCAATGCTCCGATTGCTGCCATGACGGGACGTGGGATGCAGTAAAGCCAGTGGAAGAAATGATAAAGGCGATGGGAGAGGGAACCAGCATACCGACAGATCTGATTCCTCGCTGTCCGAAGTGTGGCGCAGAGGCATTCCCGTGGGTACGGGGCTATGGTAATTTCCTGCAGGGAAGAAAATATGATGAACAGTATCAAAAAGTATCCAGATATATTCAGGAAAATACAGACAGGAAGATGCTCTTTTTGGAGCTTGGTGTGGGACGTCTGACACCAATGTTTATTCAGGAACCTTTTTGGAATCTGACACTCAACCTGCCGGACGCTTATTATATTTCAGTAAATGCAGAATATGATTTTTTACCGGAACAGATTGAGGATAAAGGGTTTTGTGTTCTTGGTGATATTGGAAAGGTTTTAAAGGATGTAAATGCTGAAATAAAAAGAGGATAAATGGCAAAGCGACAGGCAGAACGCATTTTACAATTAAAAAATAAAGTGAAAACAGGAGTGGATTCTTTATGAGAGTTGGAATTATCCGTTGTATGCAGACAGAAGATCATTGTCCTGGAACGGCAGATTTTAAGGCGGTACGGGATAGGAAAGGAGCTTTTGGGGAGGTGCCGGAAGGGGAAAGTATTGAAATTGTAGGATTTTGTAATTGCGGAGGATGCCCCGGAAAGAAAGCGGTTTTTCGTGCCAGAAAATTAGTGGATGCCGGCGCTGATACGATTGCATTTGCATCATGTATCCAAAAAGGAACGCCTATAGGTTATCCGTGTCCGTTTGGAAAGAAAATGCAGGAGGTAGTTTCAAAGAATATCGGGGATGGCATCAAGATACTGTCCTATACACATGAAAGTCCAGCAGAAAAATAAGAGCCTTGACTTATAGAGAATCAGGAAGAAATCAGTCTGAAAATTAAAACGAGGAGAATATAAAACGATGGAAACGTCATCAAAGAGTAATTATGGAGATCAGATAAAATCGCTTTTGGAACATATAAATGGGGCAAATGCAATTGTTGTTGGGGCAGGTTCTGGTCTGTCAGCATCAGCAGGATTCCGGCATTATTATGAGAGGGATGAAACTTTCCTGAAATATTTTTCGGAGTTTGAGAAGAAGTATGGCTACCACAGTACGTTTGACGGATTTTATTACAGATACCGCACGAGTGAAGAACGGTGGGCATTTCTTGCAAAGCAGCTATTCTGTATGTTGGATGCCCCGACAGGAGAGCCTTATAAACATTTGCATGATCTTTTGGCAGATAAAGAATATCATATTCTGACTACAAATTTAGATGCACAATTTGAACGAGTATTTCCGGCTGAAAAAATAAGCGCCATTCAGGGGGATTGCCGCTATTTCCAGTGCGGTCACAGATGTCATGATGAATTGTATGATTCTGTACAGATTGTCCACAGTTTAAATAATGCGATTGATGCTGATTTGAATGTGCCAACTGATTTAATTCCACATTGTCCTGAATGTGGTGCGGAAATGGAGCCGTGGATGCGATCGCGTGTTTTTTTGGAGGGTAGAAAGTACCGCGGGGAGTATACAAAACTCAATGATTTTTTGCGGAAAAACAGGAATAAAAATATGTTGTTTTTGGAAATTGGCGTTGGACGCATGACACCTATGTTTATCCAAGAGCCATTTTGGAATATGACTTATGCATTGCCGCAGGCTTTTTATATCACGGTCAATCCAAAAGACGCCTATCTTCCAAAGGAATTAGAAAATAAAGGACTGGCTATCAGAGAGGATATTGCAGAAGTCCTGATAGATACAAAAAAATTAGCAGAAAACGGAAAATAAAGATGGCATGATAAAGTGAGCGGGGATAGGAAAAATTTATTGCTGATAAGTGGAAGAATGGAGACTAACTATTAAAAGTCAAGTCTAAAATAAAATTTTTTGAATGAATTGCCGGAAGGCATTTCAGATACATTGGAACTTTGAAAACTGCATGACAATAAGAGCATCTTTACAGGTGCTCTAAAAGGAGACATTTACAGAACAGGTTAAGGAACCGGTATGTATGCCCGTCTTGATTTTTCCATTGCGAAAATCAGCCGCACGAGCTTTTTTGTGGCATGAGATAATGCAACATTGTAATGTTTGCCTTCGGAGCGTTTCTTCTCAAGATAGGTTCCGAAGGATTCATCCCAGTGGCAGACATACTTAGTGGCGTTGTAAAGGGCATACCGAAGGTATCTGGAACCCCGTTTCTCCATGTGGGAATGACAGTTATCTAACTGTCCTGATTGATAGGTGGATGGGGACATTCCTGCATATGCAAGTATCTTATCGGCGGAATCAAAACGGCTGAAATCCCCAATCTCGGCGATGATCATTGCACCCATCCGGTAACTGATACCGGGAATGGTAAGGATTGGAGACTGGATTTCTTCATCCATGATCCGTTTGATGGCTGTTTCAATCTCGTCAATCTCAATCGTTAATTCCTGAATGAGTTTGATGGTGTGTTTCAGTTCCGGGGACTTAGCAGCCATATGAGAGCCGATAGAACTTCTTGCAGCTTCACGAAACATGACAGCAGTATCTTTTCCATATCTGCCCTTAGAACTCTCAGAGAGGAGGTTGGAAAGCCTTGTGAGGTGTGCGGATGCGACAGCGTCAGCACCTGGAAATTCGGAAAGCAAAGCATAGACGGATGCCATATGAAGTGTAGGAACAAGTTTTTCCAACTCTGGAAAAAGAATGCACACAAGCCTTGAAACAGAACTTTTCAGTTTTGCCCGTTCTTTTACTTTATCAAAGCGATAACGAGTGAGTGACTTTAATTCCTCATTGTGGTAAGATGTGTCTGAGTAGGACTTTAAGTTCATGTCAGACATCATCATAGTGGCAATGGTACGGGAATCAACTTTATCCGTTTTGGTCTTTCTAAGGCTTAGGCTTTTTCTGTAAAGATTGGTATGTAACGGATTGATAACGAAGGTGGTCAGACCTTTATCAGGAAGGAATCCCAGAAGATTGTAGCTGTAGTGTCCGGTGGCTTCCAGTCCTGCTTTTACTTTGGTTAAATCATCTGATACGGATTCAATTCTCTGAAATAAAGTTTCAAACCCTTCGCGATTGTTAGAGATGGTAAAGGAGTTAAATAATGCTTCGCCATCCGAGTGAGTGATAAAGCAGTCGTGCTTATCTTTAGCAACATCAATTCCAATGTAAATCATAAGAAATCTCCTTTGAAAAGTATTGATACTGTTTAGAACCACAGGTTCTCCTTGCGATTGTAACCTCGTTCTAAATAAACCGTCATGCGGTATCTAACTGATTAACAAATATACAAAGAGACTGTGGTTGGAGCCTCCATTAAACCATCTGTGTGGTAGGATTAGAAAACCAATCCACAGTATCTTCAACAGTATATCATTTATCCCTGGAGAGGGATTCATAAATACTACTATTTAATAATACGAGGATTAAAATGGAAAAATTAACTTTGGAAACGGAGAAAATACTGAACGAGCGATTTAACAAGGACAACATAATTGCTTTGGCAACGGTACAAGACGGAATGCCATATGTCCGTAATGTGAATGGATTTTATGAGGATAGTTCATTCTATGTGATTACATATGCACTTTCCAATAAAATGAAACAAATAGAAAAAAATCCATACGTGGCAATTAGTGGCGATTGGTTTACGGCACATGGAAAAGGAGTAAACTTAGGTTGGTTTTGCGCAGACAAAAATAGAAATATTGTCAAGAAACTAAGAGAGGCTTTTAAGGAGTGGATTGACAATGGACACAATAATTTTGATGATGAAAATACTTGTATTCTTCGCATTGAATTGACAGACGGTGTTTTATTCTCACATGGAACAAGATATGATATAGATTTTGGTAATAAGAGTTGCTGATGAATTGAAAAATTGTTTTTTGAAAACAGAATATTGTTTACCATTAGGTAGCGATTTATTTTAACAGTAAATCAGCTACCTTTGTAAACGTCAAATCTTCCGCCTTGAATTTTAATCCGATTTATGCAAAACTTTAAAAAACTCAGAAAACTAGCTAGTTTTTGAAAGTAAGGGAGGCACATGAATGGATCGAATTACTCATCAAGTCCGGCTTGCAAATTGGACTAAAATAATTGAACAATGCAACGACCGTCCTGCAGGAACCACTGCAAAACAATGGCTCAGCGACAATGGAATCAGTGAAAAAAGCTATTACTATTGGTTGCGTAAGCTAAGACAGGAAGCTTACGCCAATGCAGAAAAAGAATTTCCTGCTGTCAAACCCTCGCAAGAACAACAACCTGCCGTAACCTTCGCAGAGATTCCACTGCCGAATCAGCAGAATTCCATGACGGATACTTTTAGGGCAGATGCTGTTATACATACTGGAACCATGGTGCTCGGCATATCAAACACGATATCTGATACGCTGTTATCCCGGCTTCTGGAGGCGGCTCATCATGCTCGCTGAAGCGGCTGGTGTGAAAAAGATCATCATTGCCTGTGGGCGTACGGATCTTCGTAAAGGGATTGATGGTCTTGCACAGCTTATTGGAACCAAATATGATCTGAATCCTTTTGAAAAAGATGTTCTGTTCCTGTTCTGCGGAAGCCGTGGTGATCGTATACGGGGACTCCTATGGGAAGGAAATGGCTTCCTGCTTTTGTATAAGAGGCTGGAGGCTGGTTCATTCTCGTGGCCGCGTACTCCTCAGGAAGCTGCTGAACTGACACGGGAACAATACCATATGCTCATGATGGGACTGAATCCGTTAAATCCCAAAATCAAAGATGTCAGTCCACAGAAAATCTTCTGATTTTTATGCAAAACGGAGATTTTTTCGGCAGATTTAAACTGAAATATATGGTCCATACGGTAACTTTTACATCCGTTACCAGGCCGCTTTTATCTGTCCATATAAATGACACAGAGAAAAAAATGAACCTTGAAAACTCTATATTTCCTTGTTCGTCAGTAAAGTATTTACGCATTTTTATCCATAGGCATTATGGCGAATGGCGCCTGAAGGAAGATTCGCCATATCCCGGATCTTGTTGTATAATAGAAACCAGGAGGAGCATCCATATGAGTAAGAAACACACCCTGAACGAACTGAATAACATGAGCCGTGAAGACCTGATCACGATTGTTCTGACCATGCAGGGACAGCTCGATACGCTGAATGACAATATCGAGAAACTCATAGAGCAGGTACGTCTTGCGAACCAGCATCGTTTTGGCCGCAGTACGGAAACTTTAAAATCCATTGATGGACAGCTCTCTTTTTTCGATGAAGCTGACGCCCTTTTTGACCCTAATGCAATGGAACCAAAGGCAGATGAAGTCGTTCCTGCAAGCCCACGTAAAAAGAAGGCTAAGGGACAGCGTAACATCGACCTGAAAGATTTCCCGGAAGAGATCATTCCGACACATGGTGTCTCCGAAGATGCATTGGAAGCATTCTATGGAAAAGGCAATTGGAAACGTATGCCGGATGAAACTTACAAACGTTTGCGCCATGAACCGGAATCATGGACCGTCGAAGTCCATACAGTTGAAGTGTATGTTGGAACAGATGGCTATCACCAGGATGAGTTTGTCCGTGGAGACAGACCCAAGGATATCTTTCCGAACAGCATTGTTACCCCGTCACTCCTCGCATCTATTCTGAATGTAAAATATGTGAATTCCTCACCACTCTATCGAATTGAACAGGAATTCCAGCGTAATGGTGTAAATATATCAAGACAAACGATGGCAAACTGGATCATCAACAGTTCTAATCGTTACTTTTCTGCACTTTTGGAACGGATGAAGCAGGAGTTGTTGAATCTTCCTGTTACACAGTCAGATGAGACACCAACCCAGGTGATCCATGATGACCGTAGTCCGGGCAGCAAGAGTTATATGTGGGTGCATAGATCCGGTGAATTCTTCAAAGAATGTCCGATTGTTATCTATGAATATCAAAAGGGTCGAAACCACGGACTGCCACTGGCATTCTATCAGGACTATAGCGGAGTACTTGTGACAGATGGATTAAAGCAGTATCATCTGCTACAGGATAAGATCTCAGGTCTTATGAATGCGAACTGTTGGGCACACGCAAGGCGCGATTACGCAGATGCCATAAAGGCAGCAAACAAAGCAGATGGTGAAGCAGTGAAACGTTCCATTGCTTATCAGGCATTGAGGCGAATTGCTTTAATCTATGAACTGGAAGGTACTTTAAAAGACCTGACTCCGGAAGAGCGTCTTCAGGAACGGCAGAACTCGGTCAAGCCGTTGGTTGAGGAATATTTTACGTGGGTAAAAAAACAATTATCTGGTACAACAGTACTGCCCAAAGGAAAAACTGCTGATGGTTTAAAATACAGTGTAAATCAGGAACAATATCTCAAAGTTTTTCTTGAGGATGGTAATGTACCAATCGATAATTCGGCCTCAGAAAGATCCATACGTACTTTCTGTATTGGCAAGAAGAACTGGATGTTCCATAATTCCGTAAAAGGAGCAAGGGCAAGTGCTGTAATCTACAGCCTGTCTGAAACAGCAAAGCTCAACAACCTAAGACCGTATTATTATTTTAAACATCTGCTCACAGAACTTCCAAAGCTCTGTGATGATAAAGGAAATATAGATTCTGCAAAACTGGATCATTTGTTGCCTTGGTCAACAGAGCTTCCAAAAGAATGCAGGAAACCACGCCGCTAACAATCTAGCGGCGTTAATTTATCGGCAAGCGTACGATTTGACGTTTACATTATTTCTCAATTATTTCTCAATTATTTTATCCAAAAACAAGGTGACTCGCCTTAAATATGCAAGACACCTTGTTTTTGAAGCATCTTATATTATGACGAAAGCATCAAAAGGATATTTTACAAAATTGCAACTGTCCAAACTAGCATTTCTTTTTGACACCCTAATCATATTATTTCCAAACATTATTTTTAGGAAATATTTAAATACAATCTTACCTCGGATACAATAATAACATCTGAAACTTTAACTGTTCTACTATTTGCAATGCTTCTTCTGATGCTACAAAAAATTCATTGTACATCACATCCTTGTAAGAAACATAGGTTGTATCACCAGTTATAGGAACTACTACATTCTTTTGCTCCTCATAACTAAATACTGGTACAATATTGAAATCATCACACAATTTAACTGACAGAAAGCCATCTTCACAATTCTCAACCACAACATCTGCAAAAATCAAGTATTCAGTACCTATATTCATAATATTCACAAATCCTCTTTCAAGCGAATCAGTATTCCCATCTAAAATCAACTGCCAATGATCGGAAAAAAGATATATTTCCTCACCCCTTTCCAATCCATTGCCTACATATACTTTCTGTATAACCACTTTTTGCCTGTCCACCTGAAATAAGTGTTCAATCTCTCCAATCACTTCCACCCTTAAAATAATAGCTGCATCCGACAATCTTTGCTGCATAGCTACACATTGATTTTCTGCAATATTCTCTGTCAATTCGGCAATCTGCAACTGCTCCAGATAATTTCCTTGTTCTACTAAATCTGTGTAGGTTTGTTTTTTCGTGATACCAAACATTACTGCAGCCATAACTACGCTTATGGTAAAGAATAATAATAATTTTCTTCTCATAAGCTCTCCTCCTGCTTTATCACCTGACCATCTTTTACCCTATATAATTCATCTGCCAAAATTTGAATATCCTCTTTATTGTGGCTTGCCACAAGGATTAACGCCCCTCTCTCCTTTTCCTCTAAAATGATCTTCCGTATTTCTTCTACCCCTGTGTCATCAAGCGCATTTGTAGGTTCGTCCAACATAATTACATCAGGTTTTTCCATAACTGCCTGCGCCACCGCCAAACGTTGCTTCATGCCAAGCGAATACTTTCCATACAATCGTTTATCACATGGATTCAATCCAACTCGAAAAATAGCATGAATAATCTTCTCCTGCCCAATTCTTTTTGTCAAATTTGCAAGATATGTAAGGTTTTGTATACCTGTAAAATTAGGATACAAGCCTGCATTTTCTATAATGATTCCCAAACTTGGCAATACGGAAAAATCTTTATGCAAGATTTTCCTGTTCCAAACAATGCTACCTGAATCTACTTTCATCAACCCAGACAATGCCCGAAACAGCATCGTCTTTCCTGAACCATTTTTGCCGATGAATCCGTAAACATTTCCTCTTTTTAAACAAAGATTAACATCCGAAAGTATTACTTTTCCTCGTATCGTTTTATTTATACTATTTACAACAAGTTCCATTTTATGATACCTCCGTTTCCAAATCTGAAACCAGTAAATCGTGATTTTTTATGATAACTGATCCTATCAATGTGACAATTATCCCAAATAAAGCAAACATTATCAAAGAATTGTTCAAATCTGTTTGCATATAAGGCGATACAAGAACCTTATTTACCATCTCCATATTACTGTTATGCCATCCCAATACCAGATGAGCAATAGGATTCCATATTAAAAACACTTTGTAAGATAACCTGTTATCAAAATATCGTACAAGCAAATCTATAAGATTTAATAATACTGTGCAGACAAGTTGACTAGAAATCACTAACACAAATGCATTACTGCTCCCTAAATATATAGCCAACAGATTAACCGACAATGCCATTATATAAACCCACAGTGAATGAATGAAAAAGTGATAAAACACCAATACCATTCCTGCATAATTTATTTGTACTTCATATCTACCACTGCTTATAAAAATTGCTGAAACAAGTAAAACCATGTTAAAAATACACACTTTTCCACCTAACTGACAGACTTCACTAATATACCATTTCATACGATACGGATAACGTGAAAAGACATAGATGCTCGCTGTACAAAAATGTTGATACAACATGATTCCTGCATATAATTCAAAAAGAAATGTTGGAAATAAACGCATTACAAAAGATGCCAGCTCTGAATAAGAAAATCCCAACACAAAACTTCCTCGTGAACCACTAAGCTGTAAAATCATTTCCGAAAGCGTAATTACTCCACCATGTGGATTTATATAAATAGCAGAAAGATACACGCCACTCACTATTGCTAACACAAGCAGCAACCTATATTTATACTCCATCATAAACAATCCTTCCTACTGCTAACACAAACAGCAACTATCGAAAATAAAATAAATGCAAGCAATACCATTACCAAAAATCTTATATCTTTTACCTCATCATTAAAAATCAAAAGATAATCATACCATTTAATGCTAGTTGTATTTGGGGGAAATCTGCCACCTAAAATTGTTGAAAAATTTAATACAACAAAAACTGGTAGGAAAAGAAAAACATTATATTTTACTTTTTTTATTGAAGACACCGCCACAGTAAAAATACCAAATACTCCTGATACTGCCCCAAAAAAGAGCGTTCCTACCACAGCAACAAGCAAGGGGAATATAGATAAATATTTTTCATAAAATAATGATCTATGCCATTCATATAGGCTCTGTCATAAGATGATAAATTTGACAAATCGCCAGTTGCAGACAAAGGAAATGAAATACAATTCAAAATTATTTCTATTATAAATGGCACTGTAAAAACAATCATTATCGTTAAAAATACAGACAAATATTTACTTACTTGATATTTAAAATTTCCTAATCGGGATATCAAATATACTTGAATATTAAACTGATATTCTTTTGCCAAAGAAAATCCCGCAGGACACACAACCAACAATGGATATAGCTGAATCAACAATAATGTATTTGTTGCATTTAGATTCGTGCGATTATAACTTAACAAAAGTATTTTCATCGGCTGGTACATCTCCACAATATCCCAACCTTGAAAATACAGAACATTACCAATAAAATTGATAATGACCATAATAAATAAAACATAAAAAACACAAACAGCTTCCCTTTTTTTCAACAGAAAAGCAGTTTGTGATAATGTAGCTTTGAATATCATATAAGAGCCTCCCTTCTTTAGAAAAACATTATAAATTTCTATTAAATCGATAACCAACACCCCAAATTGTTTGTATGTAAACTGGTTCGCTTGGATTATCCTCTATCTTCTCCCTTATGTTGTGGATATGGCTCATAACAATATTATAATCACCAGCATATGCTTCTTTCCAAACAATATCATATATCTGCTCTTTGCTGAATACCCTGCCGGGATTACTGGCTAACAGGCACAAAATTTCAAACTCAATATATGTAAGTTCTATTTCAATATCATTAACCAAAACACTTCTTTGTACAAAATCTATTTTCAACGCTCCCTCTTGGACTAGCTTTATATTCTGGAAAATATTGTATTGTTCAAAATTATTGCTGCCATTTACGATGTTCAATATTCCTCTATAAATATCTTCCTCATCATCGGTAAATGATAAAACCATTACTTTTCCCAAGTTAATCACCTTACCTTTTCCAACATTGAGGATCAGCAG
>OFHB01001407.1_pt1 | contig 13754 bp, 10 predicted proteins | sample 1521881 | NCBI WGS metagenome assembly OFHB01 (sample SAMEA3504090, study PRJEB24116) | mouse gut metagenome | biome: mouse gut; feature: mouse-associated habitat; material: faeces | place: Denmark | collected 2011
CTGCTTGCAGCGCTACAAGCTTGATGCCCCGTTGCTTGCAGCGGGGTTGTTGACTATTCGGTCGTCCTTATACATCACGTCTGCGAGCGGAATCTTGTACTTTTGTTTATACTGGTACATCTTTGTGTCTGTATTGCTGATATGTTCCGTTAATGGGACAAGGGAATGGGCAGGGACAAGGGTGGTGGCGTAGCTGAAGCATTTGGGATGGCCGCTGCTTTTGTCCGCCAGCATCTCCTGCCGCAGCTTTTCCAGTTTGGCATCCTGTTCTTCCGGAGCCAGGCCGGTCTGGAGCAGAAAAAATTCGTCACCGCCTACCCGGCACCCTTCGCCGCCGACATTCTGCAGGGCGTCCGATACTTCAATCAGATAGCTGTCGCCCTGTTCATGCCCAAAGGTATCGTTGCAGTATTTCAGGTAATCCACGTCTATGAAGGAGAGAAGGAAGGCGGTTCCCTCCTGCAGCCATTGCTCCATCTTTTCGGTGGCGTAACGCCGGTTATTTAAGTTGGTCAGGGGGTCCACATAGGCAAAGCGGTAAATCAGGTTCTGCCGCCGCTGCCTGTCCGTTTCATCCGTTACAATGTGGACGATTGCCTGCTTTTTGGTATCCTGGGAATTCCCCGCGTCCGAATGAAACCAGGGGATGAGAAAGGATTCCACCTGATAAAACATATCGATGCCGTCAGAATCTGTCAGAGCCATATTCCATCTCAGGGAGTCCGGATTGCGCTCAGAGGATTCCCGGGCTTCCGCTGCCCGCATGTCCGGCTGTTCAGACGATTCTGGATTTTGGTTTTCCCTGTGCTGGTCAAGCTGCTGCTGGATTTCCGGCTGTTTACCGAGGAGCTCCCGGGTTAACTGGGAGGCAGTCTGGGCATGTGCGTTCCGGAAATAGCGAGCGGGCTGGTTCGTGTGTACCACCTGGCCGGTATCGGCGGAATATACGAAAATCATATTATGCGTGTAGTCGGTCAGGGCATTCACCAGGTTCAGGTTGCTGCGCAGCTCCTGGTTGCTCTGTTCCAAGGCCCAGCTGATTTCATCCATGGCCTGGATATTATCCATCAGAACCTGATTCTCCATTTCCACGGCTTCCGTCTGCTGCTGCAGAGAAATCGTCAAATCATGAATCCTGTCAGCCAGAAGAACCACCTTTTCTCCCAGGTCCCGGAAATCAGGTGATAAATTCTCAGGAGAGAAAGCAACCGTTTGGGCCTGGCCGAGAATTCCCTGTATATAGTCTGCTAAAAGCTTTAGTGAACGTTCCATGTAACCTCCCCTCCCGGTTCCGGACAAGCCGGCTTTTTCCCCCGATGCGCATTGGATTCTCTCCGCTCATTATAACGCGTATTCGGAAGAAAAACAATTCATTTTCATATTCTTCCGAAAAAGTGCCGAAAAACCCGTCGATTTTGACAAGGTATTTATCCGCCTGAAAGGCTTTGACGGCAGCGCAAATTGATGCATGGGATGCCTGGCCCTGTCTTTCAGGAGTGATACGCGGTATCTTAGGTAAAGTATATTGCTTTTTCCGGACAGCGGCCTTAAAATGAAGGCAATACATGTATTGGGAAGTTTAATCCCTCAGCGTTCCGCATTTTCGGAGCGTGTTTGAAAATTACTTTCCGTCAGATGCGCGCCTTGGTTTGCTCCGGATGAAATCACCTTACAGATGGCGGGAATGCATTATCAATCATGTTTTGATATGAAATATACGGTACCACGCGGGAAGGAAGCGAGGAGGTGGAAGATGCTGGTATTTAGCCTGGCAGTTGGAATTGTGATATGTTATTTGATCCCTGTTGCGGGACTGGTTCTTCTGTGGAGGAAGGTAAAAGGAGCGGGAAAGGCGTTCTTGATCGGGGCGTTGGCATTTACGGTCAGCCAGCCGCTCATCAGGATTCCCATTCTTCAGCTGGTACTCCCGGGTTTTGGCTGGTATGCCGTCCTGCAGCTGCTGCCCTGGGAATACGGGCTGTTTCTGGGATTTACAGCAGGGCTGTTTGAGGAAAGCGCCAGATGGGCCGCAATGAGCTTCCTGCTGAAGAGGCAGCGGGATATGGAACATGGCCTTGCCTTTGGCCTGGGACACGGCGGGGTGGAGGCAATGCTTCTGATAGGCCCGAACATGATTGCCGGCCTGATGATGGTGCTGGCGGGACAGGGGGCGCTGTTTCCGGCAGATGCAGGCAGCGTGTTGACGGCAGGGGCGGAGCGACGGGGTCAAGTCCGGTTTTCCTGCGTGAAGCGACAAGCGTCCCGACGATTTACGCATTATGCCGCGCCAGAAAATATCTGGATTCGATAAACTCGGATATTTCCCTTATTATAACGGGAGGCTTAAGGGTGTCTTCAGATGTGGCAAAAGCGCTTGCCATGGGGGCGGATGCAGTCGCAGTTGCAAGCGCGGCTTTGATTGCCGCCGCGTGTCAGCAGTACCGCATTTGCGGAACGGGAAACTGTCCGGTGGGAATTGCGACGCAGGACCCAAAATTAAGAGAGCGGTTAAAGACAGAACAGGCGGCCAAAAGAGTGGCAAATTATCTAAATGTGACGAAAGAAGAATTGAAAACATTTGCGCGAATTACGGGGCATGCCAGTGTGCATGACTTAAATGTCTGCGATTTGGTTACAATAAATAAGGAAATTTCGGAATTTACAAATATCCCCCATGCGTAAATTATTTGGTATTTGGCATATCGGGAAAGAGAAATGAGGGTGTAGTTTGAAGTTTTTAAAACAATTTGGGATTATTATGTTCTTGGCGTTTTTAGGGGAAGCGCTGCGCAGCCTGCTGCCGTTTCCGATTCCGGCAAGCATCTATGGCATTGCGCTGTTGTTTTTCTGTTTGGAATGGAAGATCCTTCCGGTTTCGTCCGTGAAGGAAGTGAGCGTGTTTTTAATTGAGCTTATGCCGGTGATGTTTATTCCGGCAGCAGTGGGGCTAATGGATTCTTGGGATATTTTAAAACCGGAATTGTTTTCATACATTGTCATAATAGCGCTGACGACAGTCGCGGTCATGGCGGCTTCGGGGAAAACAGCGCAGGCGCTTTTGCGCAGAAAAGAACGGAAAGGGAGAAATAAAAGATGAACGGTTTTTTTGAGACTTCTGTCTTTTTCGGTGTGTTTCTTTCCCTGCTTTCCTATGGAATAGGCGTTTCTATGAAACGAAAGTTTAAGCTTGCGATATGTAATCCGCTTTTAATAGCGTCCGTCTTGACTGTTTTGGTTTTACTGGTTTTTCAGGTAGATTATAAGGTATATAATGAAAGTGGGAAATATATCAGTTTTTTTCTGACTCCGGCTACAATTTGCCTTGCGGTTCCGCTGTATGAACAGATGGAGCTATTGAAGAAAAATTATAAAGCCGTATTGATTGGCATTTGTTCCGGCGTGATAACAAGTTTTGTCAGTGTGTTTTTGCTTGCCGTTTTGTTCCGGCTGGATCACGCCTCCTATGTGACGCTTCTGCCAAAGTCGATTACGACGGCGATAGGAATGGGCGTTTCGGAGGAATTGGGCGGCTATGTGGCGATAACGGTTGCGGTCATTATAGTGACGGGCATTTTTGGAGGCATGGCGGCGGAATGGGTCTTTCGGGCATTTCACATTGAAGATCCGGTTGCGAAAGGAATTGCGCTTGGGACTTCCGCTCATGCGGTAGGGACGGCAAAGGCGATGGAGCTTGGAGAAGTAGAAGGGGCGATGAGCAGCCTGTCCATCGTCGTTTCCGGCATCCTGACTGTAATTGGCGCGGGAGCGTTTGCAGGGCTTTTGTGAGACGGGGGTTAGGATGCAGAAAAGAAAGCGGATAGAGGGTGTTCTCTATCTGCTTTTTATTTTGTTTTGGCTTAGGGAGATTTTGTTTGAGCGCTTTTTGTGTTATACTGTAAATGCTTTATTATTTATGTGGGAAATTAAAAATGAGTTTATGGTAATTTGGGCTAGTATGGGATCAGAAATGCTCTGGCTTTCGGTTTATAAAACTAGGAGGTTTATGATAATAACTTGACGATAAAGATATTATTGATTTTATTTTTGCTCATTTTTATATCCATTTTTTTAAAGACATAAGAGCTTGTTTTTATCATTGGCAAGCTATATTTTTTCTTTCATTTGGGTATTTTTATCTACAGAAATAAAGATTTATAAAGAATCATATAAAAGGAGACTAAAGAATATGAGTGATAAACCCATTGATCTTATGTGGGATGATGAGCCAGTCAATGTGACATCAGAAGTAAATTTCATCTGGAGTATTGCGAATAAGCTCCGTGGTCCATATAGAAGTGATAAATATAAAGATGTAATCATTCCAATGGTTATCATCAGAAGACTTGAGTGCGCATTGGAAGACACAAAAGAAAAAGTATTAGCAAGATTTGATATTGATCCAGATTTGCCGACGCAAGTTTTTTGTCGTACATCAGGATATGACTTTTACAATACAAGTAAGTACGATTTAGCAGAGCTTGTTAATGAACCAGATCATATTGCAGGAAATTTCAGAGAGTACATAAAAGGATTTTCTGCGAATGTACAGGATATTATAAGAAGTTTAGAATTTGATAAACAAATTGATAAGATGGAAGAAAACGATAGACTTTATAGTGTTGTAAAAGCTTTTTCAGAATTAGATTTAGCACCAAAAACGATTGATAATGTGAAGATGGGATATATCTTTGAAGATTTGATTAGGAGATTTTCTGAAAATGCTGAAGCTGGTGATCACTACACAGGCAGAGACATTATAAAGACTATGGTATCTATTATTTTGGCAGAAGGCTGTGATGACATCTTCGATGATAATAAAGTAATTACTATTTTAGATCAAGCCGCAGGAACAGGCGGTATGCTTTCTACTGCTTATAATTATATTCATAGGTTTAATCCAACAGCAGACATTAGAATGTTTTCTCAAGAAGTAAATCCAGAAAGCTATGCTATTTGTTTGGCAGAAATGCTCATCAAAGGACAGAATGCAGAAAATGTCAGATACCAAGATACAATGAAAAAGGACTGTTTCCCTGATATAAAAATGCGTTTTGTTTTGGAAAATCCCCCATTTGGAACGCCATGGGCAGGAAAAGATTCCGCAGATGGAGTTGAAGATGCTGTAAGAGCTGAACATATAAAAATAGATAGCAGATGGGGCGTAGGACTTCCTGCGGGAAGCGATATGCAGTTGTTATTTATCCAGTCAGCCATTGATAAACTTGATGATGAATGTGGACGCGCTGCAATTATTGAAAATGGTTCTCCATTATTTACAGGAGGAACGTCATCGGGAGAAAGCCAGATTAGACGCTTTCTATTAGAAAACGATTTACTAGAAGCGATTATTGCGCTTCCAACAGATTTATTTTATAACACAGGAATTGCTACATATATCTGGGTAATATCAAAAAATAAAAGGGCAGAAAGAAAAGGAAAAATCCAGTTGATAGATGCTTCAAACATTTATCATAAATTACGAAAAGCTCTTAGCAATAAAAAGAATGAATTATCACCAGAAGATAGAGAGAAAATTACAAGGCTTTATGCCGACTTTAAAGAGAATGATCTTTGCAAAATTTATGATAATGAAGAATTTATGTATAGAGAATATTCTGTGATGCAGCCATTGCAGAGAAGCTATGGCATTACAGAAGAAAGAATGCAAAATATGCTTTCTTCTGGCGTATTAAATTCTCTTTATGATGAAGCAAAAGTATATGCGCTGGAAAATGCAGAATTTTTAACGGGTAAAGAGGAAAAGAAACTGGAAACTTATTATGAGAAGAAGCCTATTTATGATGCGATCATTCAAGCATTAAGGGAGAATATTTCAGATAGCATATATATGAATCCAGAATCTTTTATGCCTGTACTTACAGAGATTTTAGAAGGATTTGCTAATAAAAAACTCCTTGAAAGAATAGCCGATGGATTATCTGTTTTGGATAAAAAAGCAGATATTCAAAGAGATAAAAAAGGCAATATTATTTATGATAAGACTACAAAAGATACAGAGATTGTTAAATATCAGGAATCCATAGAAGATTATATGGCAAGAGAAGTTCTTCCCTATGTTCCAGATGCAAAATGGTTCTTTGAAGAAAATTTAGGAGCAAAAAATCCAGTTATTAAAACAGGCGCAGAGATTCCATTTACTAGATATTTTTATAAATATCAGCAGCCAGAGAGCAGTAAAGTTTTGGAACAAAAGTTTTTTGAACTTGAAAAGTCTGTAAATAAAAGAATTGCAAAGCTTTTTAAGGAGGACTGATGATGGCTAGGGAAATGAAAGATAGTGGGATTCAGTGGATTGGGGAAATACCTAAAGAGTGGGGAAGATGCAAAATTAAAAATATTTGTTTGTTTATTGGAAGTGGAACAACGCCAGCAAGTAATAACAAAGAGTTCTATGAGTTTGGTACAATAAATTGGATTCAGAGTGGTGATATTTATGGAAAATCAATAATTGAAAATGTTTCAACACTAATTACTGAAACAGCTTTATCAATAAACAAAGCATTGAGAATATATAAATCTCCATTTATCACAATCGCAATGTATGGTGGATCAGTGGGAAATACAGCTATTTCAAATATAGATGCTTGTACAAATCAGGCATGTTGTTGTATTAAACCAAATAAAACTGTTGACTTAAAATTTTTATATTATTGGATCGATTTCTGTAAAACAAATTTTTTATTTAAAGCGGAAGGTGGTGGGCAGACTAATATAAGTCAGGAAAAAATAAAGAACCAAATTTTTATGTTTCCAATGATAAGAGAACAGAAAGAAATTGCATATTATCTTGATAAAAAGTGTGCAAAAATAGAAAAATTAAAATTAGATATTCAATCTCAAATTAGTATATTGGAAGATTATAGCAAGTCTGTAATTACGGAAGCAGTAACAAAAGGGTTAAATCCTTATGTGGAAATGAAAGATAGTGGGATTGCTTGGATTGGGGAGAGACCCAAGCGCTGGGAGATAGTTAGAGGGAAATATATTCTAACATTGCTTTCAAAGTCTGTAAAAGAGGACGATGGAGTTATAACGTGTTTTAGGGATGGTGAAGTTACGCTTCGAAATAACCGTAGGGAGGGAGGCTTTACTATGTCAGATAAAGAAATCGGATATCAAGGTATTGATGTTGGGGATCTTGTGGTTCACGGAATGGATGGATTTGCAGGCGCTATTGGAATTTCTGATTCAAGAGGAAAAGGCTCTCCCGTTTTGAATGTATTAGATACAATTCATAATAAAAAATATATTATGTACTACCTTAGAAGTATGGCATATAGTAATGTATTTACAGCATTAGCAACAGGCATAAGAGTTCGCTCTTGTGATTTAAGATGGAATAAATTAGCTGAATTATTTTATCCTATCCCTTCAAAAAAAGAACAGGATGAAATTGTTGCTTATATAGACAAAAAAATATTTGATACTAATAATTTAATAGAACGTAAAAGAGATCAACTTGATGTGTTGGAACAATATAAAAAATCATTGATTTACGAATATGTAACTGGTAAGAAAGAGGTATTTATAAATGATTCGTAAATTGATTGAAGATGTGAATAAACGTACATGGCAGGCTTCCTCTTGCGCTTATTTTGCCGGATATTTGTGTTAAAGCTGAATATAGTGACAGTTTGAAGAATAAAGAGAAATATGTTAAATGGTTTGATGAATTTATTGGATAATATGAAAAAATTCCAATTAAATCAGGACTTGGTATAATTATTACGAGTGAACCAAATGGAATTGTGAAAGAAATAAAAATAAACTTTCTTTTTCTACTTATAACATTCTTGATTAGAATGAAAATACAGAAAAATAAATAGATTAGCTTGGGGAGATTCAATTGAATAACATACTATCTGAAAAAGAATATCAGCATTATATAATGAATGAACTAAAAAATAAGAATGGTTATATGATTCGTGATACAAAGAGTTTTGACAGGCGCTTTGCTATGGATAAAGAATTATTATTCCAGTTCTTGAATGAGACACAGCCAGACGAAATGGAGTATTTGCGTAAAATATATAAAGCAAATTTAGAAGAAACGATTGTAAATTTTATCAATACAGAAACAACAAAAGATAGAGGAAGTCTTCTTAATGTGTTAAAGCATGGAATTGAAATATCAGGAAAAAAACTTGTTTTTTTATATGGAAAACCTTCAACTTCTTATAATACTGCTTTGAACAAAAAGTATAATCAAAATATCTTTTCTGTTATGGAAGAAGTGTGGGCAAGCGATAAAGAAAGAATTGATTTGGTAATCTTTTTAAATGGTCTTGCTATTATGTCATTTGAACTAAAATGCAATCCAGCAGGACAAAGTTATCAAGATGCAATTTATCAATATAGAACTGAACGAAATCCAAAAACAAGGTTATTCCTTTTTAAAGCGGGATGTCTTGTAAATTTTGCTATGGACTTAGAAGAAGTGTATATGGCAACACGTCTTTCTGGCGGTTCTACATATTTTTTGCCATTTAACATGGGCAATGGAGAAGGGGTATATGCAGGAAAAGGAAATCCTATTTATGAAGATAAATACAGTGTATCTTATATGTGGGAAGATATTCTAAAGAAAGAAACAGTGATACAGCTTATTACTAATTTCATGTTTATTGAGCAGATAGAGAAAAAAGATGAAGAAACAGGGAAAATCAGCAGAAGTGAAAATGTGATTTTTCCAAGATACCATCAGCTTGATGTAATAAGGCAAGTCTTATCAGATCTTACTGTTAATCGTACATCACAGAATTATTTAATACAACACTCGGCTGGGTCTGGAAAAACAAATTCTATTGCATGGCTTGCTCATAGATTAGTTTCTTTACATGATGAAGATGACAAAATTATTTTTGATAATATTGTTGTTGTAACAGATAGGGTTGTTGTAGACAGACAGCTTCAAGCCGCTATTGTAGGATTGGAGCATAAAAGTGGAATGATTCGTGTAATGAATGAAAAATGCAATTCTACAGATTTGGCAAAGGCTCTGACTGGAAATACTAAGATAATTGCAACCACAATACAAAAATTCCCTTATATCATTGAGAGCGTATCCGGACTGGAGAAAAAGCGTTTTGCAGTAATTATAGATGAAGCGCATTCCTCGACGGCGGGAAAAGATATGGAAGCCATTAGGCAGGCTCTAGGCTCTGATGAATCAGATAATGCAGATATGGAAGATGTGATTGTGGCGCAGGTAAAGAAATCAGGTAAAAGACCCAATGTTTCTATGTTTGCTTTTACAGCAACACCTAAACCGACAACGCTTGAGCTATTTGGAAAGTTGAATATAAAAGGTCAAAAAGAAGCTTTCCATATCTATTCCATGAAGCAGGCGATAGAAGAAGAATTTATTCTTGATGTTTTACAGAACTTTACGCCATATAAGACATTTTACAAAATCAATAAAGAGATTGCTGAAGATCCTTCAGTAAAAACAAATGAAGCTAAAAAGCAGATTGCCCGTTTTGTAAAACTGCACGAAACAAATATCGCTCAAAGAGTTGAAATTATTGTGGAGCATTTTAAAAATAATGTAATGATGGAGCTTGGAGGCGCTGCAAAAGCTATGGTAATTACAGATTCCAGAGAAAGCGCAGTAAAATATCGACAGGCATTTGAAGATTATGTGAAAAGAAAAGGTTATACAGGTATTCATGCGTTGGTTGCTTTTTCTGGTAAAGTAAAGCTAAAAGACGATGAAACAGAGTATACAGAAGCCAGTATGAATGGATTTGCAGAGAATAAACTTCCTGAGAAATTTGACACGGATGAATATCAAGTGCTTCTTGTTGCAAATAAATATCAAACAGGATTTGATCAGTCAAAACTTGCTGCTATGTATGTGCTAAAAAAATTAAAAGGAGTAAACGCTGTTCAGACATTTTCCAGATTAAACAGGATCTATCCGCCTTATAATAAAAAGACATTCATATTAGATTTTGTGAATGAGTTTGAAGACATTAAAAAGGCATTTGCTCCATATTACACAACAACCTTGCTATCAAACTCGATTACGCCAACAGCTATTTATGACTTAGAAGCAAAGATAGATGCTTATGCAATAATAGATCCAAGTGACATCGACCTTGCTAATATTCTTTTATGTAAAAATAAGAAAGATAGAAATTCAAAAGAAACTGTAAAACTGACTTTTTATTTTAAGAAGTGTAAAAAGAATGTTGAAAAGATGTCATTGGAAGATCAGCTTAAATTTGCGCAATTAGTTCGAAGCTTCATAAGATTTTATGAATTTTTGTTGCAAGTATCTTGTTTTGAGGATACAGAGCTGCATAAAAAATATCATTTTATTGTAGGGCTGAACGCTTACTTAGATGTTAAGCGTTCTGGGGGTGGATATAATCTTGATGGAAAAATTCAAGCTTCTGATTTTGTACAGAAAAAAGGAAAAGAAATTAAAGGAAAAAAAGTTACAAGTGATCCTATTTTAAAATTACCAACAGCAGAGGCATTTGGTCTTACGGAGGATAAGATTCAAAAACTATCTGAAATTATTGTTGAGATTAACAACAAGACTGGAAGATTTTATGATAGCGATGTAGCTGTAAAAGCTATGCTCCAGATTAAAGATATTCTTATGAAATCAGAGAAACTGAAAAATAGCGCAAAGAATAACAGCGAAGAAAATTTTGAATTTTCTTATTATGATGATATTGATGATGCATTGATAGAGGGATTAGAACAAAATAAGGACTTCTTCTCTTTGCTTTTGAAGAATCCAGAAATAAAAAAAGAAGTATTAGGAATCTTTTCATCTGAAATTTATCAAATATTAAGAGCTGCAAAGTAAAAAAGGAGGGCGCAATAACTACTGCCAAAAAAATGTTGTCAGATGGAATGTTGACGCTTAAAAAAATTGAGGAGTATGCAGGACTTTCACTTGACGAAGTGAAAAAATTGAATGCAAAACGAACAGACTAAATGGAGCGGCAGACTGGGAATCTAAAAACAGTTTCCCAGTCTCAGTTTTTATAATGTAAATTATTTTTGAGTAGGGTAAAGAATAACCTTACAAAACTGTAATCCAAATGTCAGGATTTTTGCCAAAAAATCCTCTATAATGCCATTCATAGGAGGGAACAGCCATGAATGAAAAAAAAGTAGTGGAAATTAGAAACTTGACAAAAAACTATGGATCAGGAGGGTTTTTGACTGCGGTGTTAAAAGGCGTCAATCTGGAAATTTACAAAAACGATTTTATAGCAGTGATGGGGCCCAGCGGGTCTGGCAAAACAACATTGCTTAATATCCTTTCCACCATTGACAAGCCGACGCAGGGAATCGTTCAGTTGGACGGAAAAGACGTTACAAAATTGACGAACAAAGAATTATCCAAACTCAGGCGGGATAAAATTGGTTTCGTGTTTCAGGATTACAATCTTTTAGACACGATGACCCTTCAGGATAATATTGCGCTTCCATTGTCGTTAAACGGCGCGTCCAGCAGGGTGTGCATGGAAAAAACAATGGAACTAAGCCGTATGTTTGGCTTAAAAGATCATATTACAAAATATCCCTACCAGCTTTCCGGCGGACAAAAACAGCGAGGGGCGGCGTGCCGCGCATTAATTACGGAACCGGAAATTATTTTTGCAGACGAGCCGACGGGCGCTTTGGACTCCCGTTCCAGTAAAGAATTGTTAGAGTGTTTTAAAACAGTCAACGACAGCGGCAGGGCGGCGATTCTAATGGTGACGCATGATGCATACAGCGCATCATATGCGAAAGACGTTTACATTTTAAATGACGGGCAGATTCAATGCAGGTTAAGCCGCGGCGAGAGCCGGAAAGAATTTTACGACCGGATTATAGATATGCAGGCGGCCATGGGAGGTGATTTTGCATGAGCATGATACAGCTTGCAATGCAGAATTTTAAAAGCAATTTAAGGAATTATCTTGCCGTCGTTCTGTCAATGGCATTTACGATTTTGACATTTGTCAATTTCCAGAATATCATATACTCCAATTTATTTGAAGGATTGAGCGGAAAAAATGCAGAGTACATCAATATTTTAGTTCAGGTTATTTCAGTCGTTTTAATTTGTTTTATGTTTTGTTTTCTCTGGTACGCGACCAATGTGTTTTTAACGAAACAAAAAAAAGAAATCGGGATCTATATTTTTATGGGTTTGACGAATCAGCAAATTGGAAAACTGTATTTCATCGAAACCGTAATGACCGGAATTTTTGCATGGATTTTAGGAATCTCGTCCGGTATGCTGACGACGCAGTTATTTCAAATGATACTCTTGGCAATTTCAGATATTACAGTAGAAATCGCCTTTCAGTTCCATATAGAGCCCCTAATCCTTCCAAGCATCGTATATTTACTGTTTTATCTGATTTTTTCCATCAAAGGATATGTGGAAATCGTAAGGAGCAGCGTGCTTGAACTGGTGTCAGCAACAAGGCAGAATGAATACGTCCGTCAAAATCCGGTCGTTTTAACAGTAAAAACCATTCTCGGTCTTATCATTCTTTTTTCCGGCTATTTCCTTGCCATAAAAGAAGGCGGGCAGGAAGTAATGGGAAATGTGCTTGCAGCCGTCGCGCTTGTCATTTTAGGCGTATACCTTTTATTTGGCGGGTTTTTGCCCATGCTGTTTCAGAAATTAGCAAAAAGAAAGACATTTTTATATCAAAAAGAGCGGACGCTTTGGGTAAATAATGTTATTTTCCGCATGAAAAAAAATTACCGCGCTTATGCAATGACCTGTGTGCTTATGCTATGTTCCGTGACTGCGCTTGCGACAGGATTTGCCATGAAATACCGTTATGAAGCAATGACGCATTTCCGGACGACTTACACTTACCAGATTATTGGAAGCCAAAGCGGACTTTCTGACATGATCCGCCCATTAATTGAAAAAAACAATCAAATCGAATATGAAACCGAAATAACCGTACTGCATATTGACGATTCAGCATGGAAGACCGAGACGCATACATCAGATTATGCCGTAGTTTCTTATTCACAGATGAAACAGCTTGCGAAAGCGGCAGGGCTGGAATTTACATTAAAAAATCCAAAACAAGATGAAATTATAAAAATTTCACGTCTCTATCTATTGTCACTGCTGACAAACCGGTCAGACGTCATTTGTACAATTCACGGAAAAACGTATCAGCAGATCCAAGAGACAACAGTGCCATATCTGGGCTATCTTCAGGAAATGATGAGCCTGTATCTGGTCAATGATAAAGAATATAAGCGTCTTTTGCCGCTTGGGGAAGAACTGTATCTGTACAACTATAAAATTCAGGATCTTTCCAATTTTGCCGCGGCAAACGATGCTTTGGATTCACTTTCCCCAGAAATGGGAGTAATAAAAACAGACCCAAACAGCAGTGATATTGAGTGGGTGAAGGTTTTGTATACAATGTGCATTTTCATGTTTCTGGTGTTTATCTTAGCAAGCGGAAGCATACTGTTTATGAAACTGTACAACGATTCCTTTGAGGAAAAAGAGCGGATGCAGACACTCCGAAAAATTGGCATATCTGGAAAGATCTTAAAAAAGTCAGTTTCCAATGAACTGAAAGCCGCATATGGATTACCGTTTCTTGTGATGGCAGTTTCCGCTTATTTTTCCGTTCACGCTTTGGAAAAAATGATGTATGCAGACTTGCGTCTCATATACTTTGCCAGTATAGCCGTCGTTTTTGCCGTCTTTTTCTGCTTCTACCGCTTATCGGCTA
>OFHB01001408.1_pt1 | contig 13735 bp, 8 predicted proteins | sample 1521881 | NCBI WGS metagenome assembly OFHB01 (sample SAMEA3504090, study PRJEB24116) | mouse gut metagenome | biome: mouse gut; feature: mouse-associated habitat; material: faeces | place: Denmark | collected 2011
CGAATCAGAATATGGCTCCCGTGCTGCCGGAGCAGGAAGCAGTCACGGCGGAGACAGAGGAAGAGCTGCCTGTTTTTGAAGAGGAAGCCAGAGTACTTATGGAAGGACAGTCCGTGATCACGGTTCAGGCGGCAAACGGGGCGGATATAGCGCAGGCGCTGGACGATGCTCTTGAGCAGGCGAGGGACACTGCGACAGCGGAAGCGCCGGTGACTGTCAGAGTGCCGGCCGGATCCTACACGCTCAGTTCCAGATCACGGATTTACAGCAATACGATACTGGATTGTACCGGTGTTACGTTTAAATATACCGGGGCGACCGGAAATATGCTGATGCTGGGGACAAACGGAAGCTATAAGGGGCAGGATAACTATAATATGAGCGAGGCCTGCAAAGGATACGGCGGTTTTGAGAATATCACAGTCAGGGGCGGCGTGTGGGAAGGCAATAAGAGCAATACCGGCACACTGATCCGTCTGGCGCACGCGACAAATGTAACGCTCGAAGGCGTATCATTGGTGGGCGGCGGCTGCGCGCATCAGATCGAGGTCGCAGCAATCGACGGTTTTTATGTGAGAAACTGTACATTCAGGGATTTTGGTGTTTCCAGAGCGGACGATCCGGACAAGCAGGAGGCGCTGCAGCTTGATATTGCCTGCAGCTCTGACGTGTTTAAGGATATTTATGAGGACGGTTCCGTGATGAAAAATGTGGAGATCACGGGATGTACTTTTGCAAACGTACCGCGCGGTGTCGGAACACATACGATGCTCCACGGCGCATATCATGAGAACATTAAGATTAACGGGAATACGTTCACCAATGTGACGGAGGAGGCAATTGTAGGCCTGAATTACTACAACTGCGAGATTAAGGATAATAAGATCACGGACTGCGGCGCAGGTATTCTTTTTCAGTTCTTTAAGTCCGCCGATAAGACAACGGGGAATACACCGTCTGTCTACACGACCATTTTTGACGGACAGACACCGTACAGCGGCACAGTGCGCCATGACGCGAATACTGTGATCAGCGGCAATAAAATTTCGACGAAGTATGCTCCGACCTGTGACGAGATCCAGGGTATCTGGGTGTACGGCGTGAATCTGACAAAGAGTTCCAAAGGCGGAGACGGAAAGACGCTTCCGAAGGGAGATTACTACATAAGCAATGTCACCGTGACCGGAAATACGATCACGACAGCGGGACACGGAATTCACCTGACCAATGCGAGAAACTGTCCGGTAAGCGGAAACAGCATCTCGGGAAGAGGCGCGGACGCAAAAGATTCCAATGCCGATAAATATGACGGTATTATGATTGCAAACGGGTCTGCCGGCGGAGAGGTGACAAACAATACCATCAGCAGCATGCCGCGAAACGGAATCTTTGTGATGGAGGAGGCCGGTGCGACGGCGGTATCCGGCAATACGATCACAGACTGTACATGGGCAGGCGTCAACGTCTTTGACAAGAGCAGTGTGGCGGGGGGAATCACCTCTAATACCATTACAGGCGCTAAGCACGGCGGTGTGATGATCAGCACGGACAGCACCACCGGCGATATCAGCGGTAACACAATCACTTCCGTCAGCGGAGAAGCGGGAATTACGGTATTTAAGAAGAGTACCACGGGCAGCATCAGCAATAACACAATTACGGATATGGGAAAAGAAGATGGCGGGAATAAGTACTGCCATGGAATCAAACTGACAACGGACGCGACCTGCGGTTCGATTTCCGACAACCGGATTCTGAAAAATACCGGCGCGTACGCAGCGGCAAACGGAATTCTTCTGTTCAGCGGTTCCGCAGCGAGTGGCTCCATTACGGGGAATACCATCGGAAAGACGGCGGATATAGCGCTCTCTGTTTCCACGAATTCAAAGGTTGGAGGAGAGATCAGCGGCAATAAGATTACCGATACGGCAAAGAGCGCAATCTTTGTGTACAAGTCCAGCAGCGTAGGCGGAGATATCAAAAACAATACGATCAGCAACGCGAAGGAGAGCGGGATCTACCTGACGGGAGACGTCAAAGTAAAGGGAAGCGTTTCTTCCAATACAATCACTTCCGTGGGCGGGAAAGGTATTTATGTGTACAACAAGTCCACAGTGAAAAATATTCAGAAGAATACGATTAAAAAGGCGAAGAGCCAGGGAATCAATCTTGCGAGCATGAAGAATAAGATTACCATTTCAGGTAATAAGATTTCCAGCGGTTCTGATATCGGAATTATTATCCAGCCGGGCAGCACAAAATATGTGGCGACGGTGAACAAAAACACGATTGCAGGCAACAACAAGACGTCAGGCATACGTATTATCAACGGAAACGTGTCGATTGCCGATAATAAGATTTCCAAAGTAAATATCGCTGTTTTCGCCAGCAAGGGTGTAAAAGGCTCCATCTACACGAACGATTACGGCAGCAAAGTGAAAGTAAAAGTCAGGGTGGAGAAAGTCGGCGATCCTGCCATGAAGCCTGTCAATGTCAAGAGAGCAAAGTCTTCCGCAAAGAAGAAAGCGACGGTGTCATGGACAAAAGTATGGGGTGTGACCGGATATGAGATTCAGTGTTCCACAAAGAAGAATTTCTCCTCCGGCATCAAGTCGGCGACAGTGAAAAAGAATACTGGTTCCGGGACGGTCACGAAGCTGACATCAGGTAAGACGTATTATGTGAGAGTCAGAAGCTACCAGAAGTGCGGCAGCGTAAATGTATACAGTGATTTCGGAAAGACAAAGACTGTAAAAGTAAAATAAGCAGGAGATAAGCGTGACGCATATAAAAACCGGCTGCCACCGCAGCCGGTTTTTTGTATCACAGGAGCGAATCAGCGTGAGTGCGGCAGGCCGCGCTCTTTTTAAATGTGAATCTGTGTGGTATGACAGGGAAAATTGAATTACGGGAGGAAAAGAGTATGAAATTCAGGCAATACCGTATACTGGCAGCGACTGTATTTTTATGTGGGGGACTGCTGATTTCAGGCAGTGTTCCGCTGGCTGCAGCGCAGAATATGGCGGAACTTCCGGTAACAACGATGGGGGACACAGAGGCAGACAAACCATCGGTGCAGACGCGGGAAAGCGCATCGTTTTGCCCGGAGGAGGAGAGCAGTCCGGAGATGATACCGGAGGGAACATCCCTCAGAATGGATGTGGCCGGGACAAATCAGGTGGTTGTGAAGGTGACGGGCAAAGATATCGCTGAGAGGGGAGCTTATCACGCAGTGCAGGAGGCCCTGGACCTTGCGCGTGCGAATGCGACGGAGGCTGCGCCGTACAGAGTTGAGATCGAGCCGGGTTCCTACACGCTGGAATACGGTCTTCACATATACAGCAATACCTATCTGTATATGCAGGGGGTAACATTTCATCTGAGTAAGGGCTCCAGTGCGAATATGCTCAAAGTAGGCGATATTGAGGATACGCAGACGGGATATTATTATAAGAATATCACGCTGGAGGGCGGCGTGTGGAATGAGAACGGAAACGGCAATACCTGTCTTAAGGCGGCTCATGTCTCAGGGTTTGCGATGCTGAACCAGACGCTGATGAATGTAAAGGACGGACACCTTGTGGAGCTTGCCGGCGCAGAAAATGTCACGATAAAAGGCTGTACCTTTAAGGATCAGACACTTAAGAGCGGCGCAAAGAGCCAGACATTTGAGGCGGTACAGATTGATATTCTGCAGAAGGAACATTTTACCGGATATCGCCTTGAGGAGCTTCCGATCCGAAATATTGTATTTGAGGGATGCACTTTTACGAATGTTCCGCGTGGAATCGGGAGCCACACGGCGGTGTTAAACAGCCAGGTGGACAATGTGAAGATCACGGGGTGCACGTTTTCTAAAATAAAAAGCGCCGCAATCCAGAGCATGAACTGGAAAAACTGTGAGATTTCCGGAAATGTGATCAAGGATGGACCGCGCGGTATTGCGATTTATTCTATCCGCGACGGCGGCACGTTTCTGGCATCGGAAATTGCGAAGGAAGGGGGGATCCCCTCCGGCACGAAGAATTCTTATGTGGAGCCGGCCGGGGATCAGAATATTGTAATCCGGGATAATACCATCACGTGCAGCGGAAAGGATCCGTATCTGGATTATGGCAATTCCGGTATTTCCGTTATGGGAATCCACTTTAAAAAAGCGACAAAGCAGGGCGACGGCAGCGGAACGATTCCGGCCGGAAATTATTTTGTCAGCGGGGCAGTGGTGTCCGGAAATAAGATCAGCACGGACGGGTTTGGCATCCGCCTTATGGACACGAAAAATTCCACGGTGGAGAACAATCAGATCCGTTTTGTGAAGAGCAGTTACAGCAAGGATATGCTTCACGGTATTCATCTGTTTGCGGAGAGCACAGGCAACCGGATTGACGGGAATGTTATTACGAAAACCGGATCAAATGGCAGCGGTATTCTGCTCAGCGAAGGATCTTCCGCGACGTCGGTCAGCCGGAACCGGATCGTTTCGCCGAAAGGGTTTGGCATCAGCGTCGATAATGCTTCCGCGGATATTGTGAACAGGAATAAAATAACCTCCCCTGCATATCACGGCATTATCGTCTATCAGAAGGGCACAGCCGGAGTCATCGGGGAAAATGTGATTACCTCTGGAAAACAGAGCGGGATTGTGATCGCCAGCCTGAAACAGAATCTTGAGATTTCAGCCAATAAGATTTCGAAGTGTAAGGAAAATCTGGTTTATGTGAATGCGGACACACAGAAATATACGGTAAATCTTGCAAAAAATACTCTTACCGGAAATGCCGGTATTTATGGTATTTTTGTGAACAGCGGCAGGGCGGATATCACGGAGAATACGGTCAGCTCCACCAAAATTCCGGTGCTTATAAACACTGGCGTGAAGGCTGTGACTGGCGGAAATGTATTTAAGAAAAATAAGACAAACTCAGTTGCAGTCGGATTTCAGCAGTATAAGAGTCTCCCGAAGCCGAAGAATGTAAAAGCGGCGAAGTCGGGGAAGAACGCTGCCCGCGTCAGCTGGCAGAAAGTTTCCGGGGCGGCCGGGTATATTGTTTACCGCTCCACATCGAAGGCCGGCGTATATTCGGTGTGCGGTACGGTATCAGGGGCCTCAAAGACCAGCTACACGGACAGGAAGCTGAAAACCGGGAAGACTTATTATTACAAAGTGGCGGCTTTCAAAAGATCGTCCGATAAAAAAGTGCAGGTCGGCGGTGCTGTCAGCGCGGCGATAACCTGCAGGTTATAAATTATAAAAGAGAAACGGGGCCGGCTCCTTAAGACCGGGTTAAGAAAAGGTATCTGTGTTACAGATACCTTTTTCTGTATGTGATTCCTGTTTTGCCATGGATGCCGCTCAGGCATTTTCTTTCCACGCCTTCAGTATGATCTGCTCCGCATCCGCAGCTTCCCGGTCCGTGAGCTGCGGCGTATCCTGCAGCGCATATTTCAGGTTCAGATTATCATATTTGGCTTTCCCGAGCGTATGATACGGCAGAACCTCAAGCTTTTCCACGTTGGAAAGCGTGCCAAGGAATGTTCCGAGTGCGGTCAGGGATGGTTTGTCGTACGTGATCCCGGGGACGACGACATGGCGTATCCAGACCGGTATTTTTTGCGTGTCGAGGTATCTGGCAAATGCCAGGATATTCCGGTTGCCGGAACCGGTCAGCTTCCGGTGGGCCTCTTCGCCGGTGTGTTTGATATCCAGCATCACGAGATCTGTCACGGCGAGAAGCCGGTCTGTCTGCGCCAGCTGCTCCGGCCTGTCGTCAAAGAGGATCCCCGATGTGTCGAGGCAGGTGTGGATGCCGCGCTGCTTTGCCAGTGTGAACAGCTCTGTCAGGAAGGGGAGCTGGAGCATGGGCTCCCCGCCGGATGCCGTGAGGCCCCCGCTGCGGTAAAATGCCTGATTCCGCGTAAGACGGGCGATGATTTCCATTGCGGTTACAGAATGTCCTGCTGCAGAAGACCAGGTGTCCGGATTGTGACAGTAGAGGCAGCGCAGGGGGCAGCCCTGGAAAAATACGACGAAGCGCACGCCCGGGCCGTCCACGGTGCCAAATGTTTCAATCGAATGGATGTTTCCCGTCATGCTCTGCCGCTCCTTTCCGGATATGAGTGTGGAACGTCCGGGCGATGACTTCATCCTGCTGTTCTTTTGTCAGTTTGATAAAGTTTACCGCATAGCCGGACACGCGGATGGTCAGCTGGGGGTACTGCTCCGGGTGCTTCTGGGCGTCGAGCAGCGTGTCTGTATTTAACACATTGACATTTAAGTGGTGACCGCCCGCAAGGATGTAGCCGTCCAGCAGGGATGCGAGGTTCCTTTCCCGTTCCGCCCGGTCTTTGCCCAGGGCCTCGGGAACGATGGTGAAGGTGTTGGAGATTCCGTCCTGGGCGTCCATAAACGGGAGCTTTGCCACCGAGGCCAGCGAGGCGATGGCTCCATGGGAATCCCGCCCGTGCATCGGATTGGCGCCCGGCGCAAATGCCTCCCCGCGTTTCCGTCCGTCCGGTGTTGCGCCGGTGTTCTTTCCGTAAGATACATTGGAGGTGATGGTCAGGATCGATGTGGTCTGAACACCGCCGCGGTAGGTGTGATTTCCTTTAATGTAGCTGATAAATGTGTGGAGTACCTCTTTTGCGATTTCGTCCACGCGGTCGTCGTCGTTTCCGAATTTCGGGAAGTCTCCCTCCACCTCAAAATCTACGGCAATCCCGTTTTCATCGCGTATGGGCTTTACCTTCGCGTACCGGATGGCGGACAGGGAGTCCGCGACGACGGACATGCCCGCGATGCCTGTCGCAAACCAGCGTTTTACCTGTTTGTCGTGGAGCGCCATCTGAATTTTCTCGTAGCAGTATTTATCATGCATGTAATGGATAATGTTTAAGGCATTGACGTAGACGGATGCCAGCCATTTCATCATGTCCTTATATTTTTCCCACACTTCGTTATAGTCCAGATATCCGGCGGTGATGGGGCGGTATTTCGGACCGACCTGCTCCCCCGTGATCTCGTCCACGCCGCCGTTGATCGCGTAGAGCAGGCATTTTGCGAGGTTTGCCCGCGCGCCGAAAAACTGCATTTCTTTTCCGATGCGCATGGAAGAGACACAGCATGCGATTCCGTAATCATCCCCGTGCACGACGCGCATAATGTCGTCATTTTCGTACTGGATTGCGGAATGGCGGATGGAAGTGGCAGCGCAGAACTGTCTGAAATGTGCGGGGAGCTTTTCCGACCAGAGAACTGTCATGTTCGGTTCTGGCGCGGCGCCTATATTGTTGAGCGTGTGCAGGTAGCGGTAGGACATTTTTGTCACCATGTGCCGTCCGTCCACGCCGATTCCGGCGATGGATTCGGTGACCCAGGTCGGATCGCCTGCGAATATCTGATTGTAATCCGGCGTGCGCGCAAATTTGACACAGCGCAGTTTCATCACAAACTGATCGATTATTTCCTGAATTTCGGACTCGGTAAATGTGCCCTCGCGGAGGTCGCGCTCCGCGTAAATATCCAGAAAGGTGGAAGTGCGCCCCAGGCTCATCGCGGCGCCGTTTTGTTCTTTGACCGCGGCGAGGTATGCAAAATAAACCGCCTGCACGGCTTCCCGGATATTTGATGCGGGCTCTGAGATATCGCAGCCGTATATTTCCGCAAGCTTTCTGAGCATTTTCAGCGCCCGGATCTGCTCGGACAGCTCTTCGCGCTCACGGATCACGTCAGAGTACATGATGGTCCGGGTGGAATTCAGCTGCTCTTCCTTGTCTGCGATCAGCCGGTTGACGCCATAGAGCGCGGGCCGCCTGTAATCGCCGATGATGCGTCCGCGCCCGTAAGCGTCCGGGAGCCCCGTGATAATGTGGGAGCTGCGGCAGGCCCGCATTTCCGGCGTATAGGCGTCAAATACACCGGCGTTGTGGGTTTTCCGGTGTGTTGTGAAATATTCCACTACCTCAGGATCCACCTCGTAACCGTTATCCTCGCAGGCTTTCATTGCCATGCGTATTCCGCCGCAGGGCTGCAGGGAGCGTTTAAACGGCCTGTCTGTCTGAAATCCGACGATTTTTTCCTTTTCCCGGTCCAGATATCCCGGACCATGGGAAGTGATCGTGGAAATGATTTTTGTATCCATTGAGAGTACACCGCCTGCCTCGCGCTCCTGCTTCGAGAGTTCGAGCACCTGTTTCCAGAGTGCGGTGGTGTCCTCCGTCGGACCTGCGAGAAAGTCTTCATTGCCGTCGTAGGGGGTGTAATTCTTCTGGATAAAATCGCGGACATTAATTTCCCGCTGCCACGCGCCTGCGGTAAAATTTCTCCACGGACCGGTGAGTGCTGTATGCTGCGCTGTATCCTGTTTCGTGTGATTGCGTTTTTCCTGCATCGTGTGTTCCTCCTTCATTTCACAGTCAGATGTCTCTTTCCGCCCCGGACTCCGGCATAAAAAAACCGGCAGTCCGGGTGCGTTCGCCCAGACGGCCGGCTTTCTGCGGTTATACTCCATGTGGTGATTCCACTTGTTCCGTCAGTCATATAACAAACTGATTTTATAATAACTTTGTGCTTTTTGCAATAGGAAATTCCGGCCTGTTTTTTGTCCCACGGCGCTGCGTGAAGACGGCGGAAATTCCGGCGCCGTGATTTCCGCACGGATTCCTGCGTTTTGCCGCTGGCCGGATCTTTTTTGCCGGCCGGAGTGCTTTTAAAGCCCTGCGCGCCGGGATCGTTCTGATTTTCTTCACCTGCCTGATCTTCCGGATTTTCAGCTTTTTAATTTTTTTTATTTTCTTTATTCTTTTTATTCTCATCGGTGCCCTCCTCTCAGATTGTTCCCGTTTCCGGTTCATCTGAATCGCCCCGGACTGCGGGTGTGACGCTGTCCCGGCCGAGCAGGATGGCAAAGCGTTTTTTCAGGTCATCATCGCACTCGTCGCGGGATACGTCGAGGGCGTCTCCGTAAAGTTCCGGTGCAAATTCCATAAGGCTGCTGCCGTAGTGTTCTTTCCATTCCAGAAGGGACCGCACGGCCATATGGCGCCAGCGGACAATCGGCGCGCGGAGGGAGACGCGGATCAGCTCTGTTCCCAGTCCGGGAAAGCGGCCAAGGTACTGCACGGCCATATCGACGCTCCAGTGTACGCTCTTTCCCAGCCCGTGCAGGCGCCCCATTCCGACCGGCAGCTTTGCATAGTCCAGGCGGCGCACGCAGAGCGCGAGGTACCTGGCAGCCATTTTGCGCATATCCGGTCCGTCCTGCGGAGGATCCAGAAAATAGTGCCCGTAACCGTACAGGGTGTCAAATTGTTTTTCCATCAGTGCCAGCAACTCCTCTCCCACGGGAATACCAAGGGCTCTGGCGCAGAAAATGGCGCTGAAGGGCCTGGTTCCGAGTTCCTGAAGAATGATCTGCCTTTTGTCCGGTGCGCCGAGAAGCTGTGTGAGTTTTTCACGGGCTTTTTTCAGATAATACAGGCGTGACGGCTCCGCGGGGATCTCTGGCTGCGCGGGATGGTCTGCGCTCTCTGGAGCCGCCGCGCGGGGCCGGCCTTCGAGGTAGTCGCGAAGCAGGAGCAGCAGGCGCAGCGACTCTGTGTCTGTCGGCGTGCCGGCAGCTGCGCGCAGATAAAAATAGATGGTTTCTTCCGGCGCATCCAGACCAGAGAGGCCCGGACACGGTCCCTCGTCGAGAAGCCCTTCCATGATATCACGGGCTCCCTGAAGCTCCTTTTCGTTCAGCCCGCCCTGGCGCAGGCGGCTTAAATAGTCGCATTTTACCGCGCATTCCAGGCCGAGATAGCCATACAGGATGCTGTTTTTGCAGCCCTCGCACAACAGCCATTCCCGGATTTCGTCCGTGTCTGCCAGGAGGTGCTCCACCGCGTCAATCTTTCCCCAGCCGTGAAGCTGTTTTGCGAGAGAAAAGTATATCTGATTCTGTTCCGCTTCCGGCCAGTCTGAAATATTTACGAAAACGTAGTCCGTAAAATCCTCACAGCATCCCAGGGTAAGAAGGATATTTTTTACACGCTCGTTTTCAGACGTGCAAAAGAGAGCCATGAGCGTCAGACCCATTTTGACGGCTTCCGTCTTTACCCCTTCCGTCATCATGACACAGGCCAGTTCTGCCAGGCGGCCTGCGTCAAAAGAATTTTTCTGCTGCGCGATGGTGCGCAGGAGCTCGTCCCGCAGCGTTGCGGTTTTCAGGTGCGCATAAGTATCTTCGTAGAGACGAAGGACTTCTTCCGGCCTGCCGGTGGAATGATCCAGGAAGAAACGGGCGATTTTTCCGGCGTTTTCGCCGTTTTCGCTGAAGTGACGGGTCAGAATACCTTCCAGGCCTCCGGGAACAAATTTCAGCTCCCGGTCGTCGGGATCATTTTCCTCACACCGGAAATCATCCGGCAGGGAACCGTTTTCCTGAATCAGTCTTAAAATACGGGCGTAAATGCTTTCCGGTGACGGATGTTTCTTTGCTGTTTTCATGTGAATCCTCCATTGTGAAAAAGAAGCGGTCAGGCTTGTTTTCATATGATATCCGCAGATCCGGACCCGGACGGTAACGGCGAATCTGTGATCGTGCTTTTTATTTTAACACAATCCGGCGCGGGATGCACCTGTATATCCGTCCGCGGGAAAATACGCAGTCTGTCCCGATGTATATGCAGTTTTTTTCTTTCACAGATTGTTTTCACATTCATTTTATGCTAAAGTTAAAAAGAATCTGAGTGATGACAGGACAGACGACCATCACTATAATAAAAATTCGGCTGAATCTATTTGAAAATAACTGGAGGACATGAAATGAGCAGTGAAATCAGGGACATTCATCTGGCCGAATCCGGCGAACGGAAGATTGAGTGGGTGAAGCGCAATTGCGATCTGCTTCGCACGCTGGAGGAGGAATTTGCGGAGAGCAGACCCTTTGAGGGGAAGAAAATCGCACTTTCCGTGCATCTGGAGGCGAAGACCGCGTACCTGTGCAAGGTACTGAAGGCGGGCGGCGCACAGATGTATGTGACGGGATCGAATCCTCTTTCGACGCAGGATGATGTGGCAGCCGCGCTTGCGGCGGACGGGATGGAAGTGCACGCCTGGTATGGAAGCACGCCCGAAGAATACGACGCCCATATCCGCCACACGCTTACAGCGGGGCCGAATCTTATTATTGATGATGGCGGGGATCTGGTAAATATGGTGCACAGCCATATGCAGGAGCTGATTCCGGGGATCATCGGCGGCTGTGAGGAGACCACGACCGGTATTATCCGTCTGGAGGCGATGAATAAGGCGGGTGAGTTGAAGTTTCCGATGGTCCGCGTGAATAATGCAGACTGCAAGCACCTGTTTGACAACCGTTATGGGACCGGTCAGTCTGTCTGGGACGGTATCAACCGGACGACCAATCTGATTGTCGCGGGCAAGATTGTTGTGGTCGCCGGTTACGGCTGGTGCGGAAAGGGAACCGCGATGCGGGCGAAGGGACTTGGCGCCCGTGTGATTGTGACGGAGATTGACCCGATCAAAGCGATCGAGGCGGTAATGGACGGATTCGACGTGATGCCGATGAACGAGGCGGCGAAGCTGGGCGATTTCTTTGTGACGGTCACGGGCTGTGACAAAGTGATTGATGCGGAGGACTTTGCCGTGATGAAGGACGGGGCGGTTCTCTGCAACGCGGGACATTTTGACTGTGAGATTGACATGGCAGGACTGCGTGAGATCGCGGTGGAGACCCGGGAACAGCGGAAGAATATCATGGGCTATAAACTGCCGACGGGGCAGTGGATTTTTGTCCTGGCGGAGGGGCGGCTGGTCAATCTTGCCGCAGGCGACGGCCATCCCGCGGAGATTATGGACATGAGCTTTGCGATTCAGGCGCTTTCCGCGAAATATCTGGTGGAACACGGCAGTGAGCTTACGGAGAAGCTGATTGATGTGCCGCGCCCAGTGGATCTGGATGTCGCCCGGCGCAAGCTCGCTTTTCTTGGAAAGGCGATTGATGTCCTGACGCCGGAGCAGGAGAAATATCTGAATAGTTATATTGTGGGGTAGGAAACAGAACAGGAGCGGAATCCGGACGGGTTCCGCTCTTTCTTTTCCGGAGATTACCCGCACAAAAAGACCGGCATTACCGTGTAGAAATAAGATTGTGTAAAAACGGGATGATTTGTGCGAAAATGGTTGCGATTGTTTCAATGCAGGAGGTATAATAGAGGGAAGTACCAGAAAATGCGCATCTGCGGGAAAGGATAGAACTAAAGTTATGGAGAAGGTTTTAATTATTGACGACAGCCGTCTGCAGGCTGAGTTTTTGAAATCCATTATACAGGATGATTATGATATCAGTATATGTAATACCGCAGAAGATGGTTTTTCCACTGCGGTATCCGGGGATTTTTCGCTGATACTTCTGGATGTCGTTCTGCCCGGAATGGATGGTTTTACGCTGCTTAAAGATCTGCAGGAAAATGCAGCCACGAGGTATACGCCTGTAATTCTGATTACAAGCCTGGAAGGGGTACACAATGAACAGAAGGGGCTTATCATGGGGGCGGTGGATTACATCACCAAGCCGTTCAATGCGACGATTGTGAGGGCCCGGGTCAACACTCATGTCAAGCTGCACCGCTACCGGATACAGTTTGAGAAGCAGGCCCTGGTGGACGAGCTGACAGGGGTTGCCAACAGAAGAAGTTACCGGCAGAACAGTGTCGAAAAATGGAGGGAGGCGCTCCGGCTGCATATTCCGTTCTCTGTCTGTATGATGGATGTCGACAAGTTTAAGGTATATAACGATACTTTCGGACATCCGGCCGGCGACAGAGTACTCGCTTCCGTGGCAAAAGCCGTGGCGTCCTGCGTTCACCGCAGTACGGATTTTTTTGCGCGATACGGAGGAGAAGAGTTTGCGCTGATCCTGCTGGGGGATGAGGGGCAGAAAGCATTTGAATTTGTCAGGAGTGTGCGTCAGGCGGTCGAGGATCTTCATCTTCCGCACGATCCGTCCGTCAGCCAGTGGGTTACGGTGAGTATCGGAGGAGCTACCATGCGACCGGAAAAAGAGGACTCTTACGATGAATGTCTTAAAAGGGCGGATGCCATGCTGTATGAAGCGAAGCGCAGCGGCAGAAACAGGGTAATGTGGTTGGCAGAAAACGGGGAAGAGTGGAAGGAAAAATAAGCGCGGAAATCATATCTGTCCGGGCATCAGATCGATGTTCCGGATCAGAAGCGCAAGATTTTTTACCAGAAAATTTACGATCACAATGCAGAGGGCGATCCACAGATATATTTCCCTGAAGTGCATTCCCACATTCAGTCTGCCGCGGGAAAGGCGTGCAATGGTCTGGCTGATCATAAACCAGGCTGCGGCTGCGGCGGACGGAAGAACCAGAGGGTGATACCGGAGAGAGAGGAGCAGATTTCCCTGTGCCAGCGCAAGGACGGCCCGCGTTCCCCCGCAGCCCGGGCAGTACAATCCGGTCACCACGTGCAGCAGACACGGAGGGAGGCGGAGGAGAAAGCGGAGGCCGGGGTGTCCTGCCAGAGTGACGGAAAGCGCAGCGATGATCAGAATCCATCCTGTGATATATAGTGCGTTGTCGGTTTTCCGGCTGATTTTCATCAGATTCTTCATTACACGGTTCCTCCTCTCCGCGTCTGCCCAGTGTGCATCGGAATCTGTGTTTCACACGGCATGCTCCGCGCGTTATTGTTCCTCTGCGCGTTTCT
>OFHB01001413.1_pt1 | contig 13706 bp, 10 predicted proteins | sample 1521881 | NCBI WGS metagenome assembly OFHB01 (sample SAMEA3504090, study PRJEB24116) | mouse gut metagenome | biome: mouse gut; feature: mouse-associated habitat; material: faeces | place: Denmark | collected 2011
AGAAGCCGCCGCTATCCTGAACCTTGAAAAGGATCTCTATCTGGAAGGGAACGGCATACGAAAGATTGCGGAAATGCTTTCAGACCGGGGCGTCCCCACGCCTACCATGCTGCAAAAGGAACGCTACGAGGCCCTGGGCCTGCCCTATCACCGGGAAGTCGCCCATATGTGGAGCTATGGCATGGTGAAAGACACCCTCTTTAACGATTATCATAACGGGATACTGCGAACCCACAAAAGAGAGAGGATGACCATCAACGGCAAAGACAAAAAGATTTCCAGAGACCAGCAATATGTTTTCCCGGACCACCACCCGAAAATATTTGATGACGATACCATGAAGCTGCTCTTTGAGGTGAAGGACAGCCGCCATCACAGCCAGTACCGGGGCCAGAGGAAACACATCAACCTCTTTTCCGGGTGTCTGTACTGCAAGGACTGCGGCATGAAGCTGACCGCGATCAACCGTCCGAACCGTGGAAAATATTATGTGTGCGGCACCTACAACAAAAAGGGAAAGCAGTTTTGTGAACATGCCCATCTGGTGACAGAAGAAACCCTGATGGACGCTTTGGTTAAATATCTCACCCTTTGCCGTGATTCTCTGGCAGACATCATACAGAATTTCGACCTGTCAAATTTAAAGGCTCCTGCTTACTCCGCAGACGACAGTCGGCAGAGACTGGAAAACGAGCTGGAGAGAATCAAGAAAGAGCTGAAAACACTGATTACCCAAAAGGTAAAGGAGCTCACGGCAAATCCGGGGATGTCTGAAATCATCAATGAAACATACGCCTCTCTACAGACAGAAAAAATGGAGCGTATCTCTGCCATTGAAAAAACACTGCAGGATTTGACGAAAGAGCCTCATATCCCCACTGCAGCAATCAAACCTAATTTGCAAACCGCATTGGATATTTTAAATGAGGTGCTGGAGCAAAAAGGTTTGACCCGGACGGACATTGAGGTCCTCGTTGAAAGAATCATTGTAGATAAAGACGGAAATGTTGACATCTATTTAAAACACGGTCTCGGCAAGCTGGCGGTCTACGATTTCAAAGCCGACAAGGAGAATCTGAAGCTGACCATGATGATAGAGGCAATCCGACTTCTGAAAAAGGACGAGACAGGTTTTACATCTGTGAAATTCCTGGCGGAAAGCCTGAAAGATATGGGTTATCCTATGCACAAGAAGAAGTTTACCACCTACATGGAGCATTTGCTTGACCTAGGGCTGGTGGAAAAGACAGGAATCTACCATTATCCATACAGAATCGTGGCTTCCAGAGAGAAATTGACGTGTGTGGAAAATATGTTCATCATGCTAGGGCAGACTGGCGGTATGCCTCAGATGGTCTTCGAATATATCCTGCGCAAGAACGGCATCGACCCGGCTGCGGATGTGAACATCGACCAGAGCATTGACTTCGGCTCCACGGCAGCGGCGTTTTCCGGCGGGCAGGGGGACTTCACCGTGGAATTCGAGCCTCACGCCACCTCCCTGGAGCAGAAGGGGGAAGGCTATGTAGTCGCATCCCTGGGGGAGGACTCCGGCTATGTGCCCTATACATCCTTCTCCGCCAAGAAGAGTTACCTGGAGAAGAACAAGGATACGGTGCAGGCCTTCACGGACGCACTGCAGAAAGGCATGGACTACGTGCAGGACCATTCGCCTGAGGAGATCGCAAAGGCCATCTCGCCCCAGTTCCCAGAGACGGACATGGAGACCCTGACCACCATCGTGGACAGATACTATCGGCAGGATACCTGGAAGGAGAATCTGGTTTTTGAGGAGGACGCCTTCTCGCTGCTCCAGAACATCCTACAGGACGCGGGCGTACTGGAGAAGCAGGTGCCTTACGAAGACCTGGTGACGAAGGATTTTGCCAAAAAGGCGGCGGAATAGCACAGGGCATAAAAATATAAGGAATGCCTTTCCGTATAAAATAATGCGGAGAGACGTTCCTTTTTAAACAGGCGGCGGAAATCTACGGAACCGAACCGCCATGCGCTACTGCTTCAGGCGGATGTTCTTCATGGCCCAGATGCGAAGGGCATTGGCGTTGTTGCTGATCTTCTGGAGGGAGTCCAGTATCTTCTGGAAGGCGGGGCGCTCGTTCTCCTCGATGACACCGTCCTCGGAGATGGCAATCAGGGAGGCCCGCAGGGCATCGATGTCCTTCAGGGAGCCCAGGACCTTCAGCGCCAACCTGTCGAAGTCGTCAATCGTGACCTCCGACACGCTGTTGCGGCCGATGGGGCATTCCCTGGCGCAGTAGGAATTGCACAGCTCCGGCGTGTTGTAGGCCTCCGCCATGGCCTTTACCTCCTCCGGGTAGGGGGAGATGGTGTCCAGCTCGATGCGGGCCAGCCTGGTGCGGTCTATGCCTATGATTTCGGCAGCCTTCTCCCGGCTGGAGAAGTCCGGATTCTCCTCCGCAGCCTGGGAACGTGCCAGGTAATACATGTTATCGGCGGCTTTCGTAGCTTTTTTGCCCATATCAGATCTCTTCTTTCTATTGTATAGTATGATTATGATAACCGTATGACAGGTATATTCCTTTAGTTTATTCGAAAATCTTCTGTTTGTAAAGATTATTTCTCGAAAGCGGTTGAGAGAATGGGAAAAATTTGATAGAATGGATAAAGAATCGGATTCCTGAGGGAAAATACCAAAATAAAACGGAAGCGGAGGATGAGACAATGGGCTTGATAAAAGCGGCAAAGGATGCCGTCAGCTCCATGCTGGCGGATCAGTGGAGGGAGTATTTCTACTGTGATTCCCTCTCCAATGACATATTGGCGGCCAAGGGCAGGAAGCGCCAGAGCGGAGGCCGGAACAGCAACAAGGGAGGGGACAACATCATCTCCAACGGCTCCATCATCGCCGTCAACGAGGGGCAGTGCATGATGATCGTAGAGCAGGGAGGCATAGCGGAGTTCTGCGCGGAGGCCGGGGAGTTCGTCTATGACAATTCCACGGAGCCCAGCCTGTTCTACGGAGACCTGGGGGAGAACTTAAAGGGCACCTTCCAGGCAATCGGCAAGCGCTTCAGCTTCGGCGGAGGCGCGGGCAAGGACCAGAGGGTCTATTTCTTCAATACCAAGGAGATCATGGACAACCGCTACGGCACGGCCACGCCCATCCCCTTCCGCTACATAGACGACAACATCGGTCTGGACATGGACGTGACCATCCGCTGCAACGGCTCCTATTCCTTCCGGATCGTGGATCCCCTGCTTTTTTATCAGAATGTATGCGGGAACGTGCCCGATGTATACAGCCGCAGCGAAATCCAGAACCAGATGAAGTCCGAGCTGATGACTGCCATGCAGCCTGCCCTGGGCAAGGTCAGCAGCCTGCGGGTAAGGGTGTCCGACATCCCCAGCCATGTGATGGAGCTGGTGGACGCGGTGAACGCCCAACTGTCGGTGAAATGGGAGAAGACCCGGGGCATCGTGGTGGTGAGCATGACCATGAACCCGCCCTCCATGCCGGAGGAGACGGCGAAACGGATCAGCGACCTCCAGAGCAGCGCGGTGATGCGCAATCCCAACAGGGCGGCTGCCACGCTGGTGGGAGCCCAGGCGGACGCCATGCGGGCGGCGGCTTCCAACACGGCCACCGGGCCCATGATGGCCTTCGCCAATATGAACATGGCAAATGCGGCCGGAGGCATGGACGCTTCCTCCCTGTTCGCCATGGGAGCGGCTCAGAACCAGACAGCTCAGAACCAGGCGGCCGGAAGTCAGGCGGCGAACCCTGCCGCCGGGCGCGGGGGAAGCGGGGCGCCGGTGCCGGGCTGGACCTGCAAATGCGGCCACAGGGACAACCGCGGCAAGTTCTGCATGGAATGCGGCAGCCCCAAGCCGTCGGAAGCCGGATGGACTTGCGGCTGCGGCGCGGTGAACCAGGGGAAATTCTGTACCAATTGCGGCAGCAAGAAGCCGGAGGGCGCACCTTTGTACAGATGCGACAAATGCGGATGGGAACCCGAAGACCCTGCGCATCCCCCGAAGTTCTGCCCGGAATGCGGAGATGTCTTCAACGAAAACGATAGGATATAAGCTTCGGGAACGCTGCCGGTGGTTGGCGGCGTTCCTTTTTATTCTCAGCCCGATTAAAAGTGTTTAGACACTTGGAATATGCCGCCGAAGGAGCATAGCTGCGGCGGGCGAGCAGGGGAGAAGAGAGTCCCTTTGCTGGATTCCTGTTTATGCACACAATCGATTGAAATCTGCCGCGATGGGCTGGTGAGTCGGGCTGGAAATATCCGCCAAAGCGGGCATGAGGGAGGGAAAATGGGCTTACTGGATACACTGAACAAAGAACAGAGACAGGCGGCTTCCACGGTGGAAGGCCCGCTGCTGGTGATAGCCGGGGCGGGGAGCGGCAAGACCCGGGTGCTGACCCACAGGATCGCCTATCTGATAGAAGAGATGGGGGTGATGCCCTGGAATATCCTGGCAATCACCTTTACCAACAAGGCGGCGGGGGAAATGCGGGAGCGTGTGGACAGGCTGGTGGAGTCCGGCTCCGACCAGGTATGGGTGTCCACCTTCCACTCTGCCTGTGTGCGCATTCTGCGCCGTCATATCGACAGAATCGGCTATGACAATAATTTCACAATCTATGACGGGGACGACCAGAAGACGGTGATGAAGGCTGTCATGAAGCGCCTGGACTTGGATCCGAAGATGTACAAGGAGCGGGCGCTGCTGAGTGCGGTCTCCTCGGCCAAGGACGAGCTGATCGGGGTCAGCCAGTATGAGCTGGACGCGTCGGGGGACTATCTGAAGACAATCTACGCGAAGGCCTACAGGGAATACCAGGAGACGCTGCGGGCCAACAACGCGCTGGATTTCGACGACATCATCGTGAAGACTGTGGAACTGTTCCAAAGCTGCCCGGAGATACTGGATTCCTATCAGGAGCGCTTCCAGTATATCATGGTGGACGAGTACCAGGACACTAACACGGCCCAGTTCGAGCTGGTGGGCTTATTGGCGAAAAAATACCGCAATCTGTGCGTGGTGGGGGATGACGACCAGTCCATCTATAAGTTCCGCGGGGCCAACATCCGCAATATTCTGGATTTCGAGGAGCATTTCCCGGAGGCGGTGACGATAAAGCTGGAGCAGAACTACCGTTCCACGAAGCCCATCCTGGACGCAGCCAACGCCGTGATCGGCAACAACACGCGGAGGAAGCCCAAGGCCCTTTGGACGGCCCGGAAAGAAGGGGAAAAAGTGCGTCTGCGGCAGTTCGACAGCGCTTACGAGGAGGCGGAATATATCGCGGAGGATGTGGCCCGCAGAGTGCGGAAGCAGAATGCCAGATACAAGGACTGCGCGGTGCTGTTCCGCACCAATGCCCAGGCCCGTCTGCTGGAAGAGCGCATGATCATGGAGGGCGTGCCGTATAATGTGGTAGGAGGTACCAACTTTTATTCCAGAATGGAAATCAAGGACATCCTTGCCTACTTAAAGACCATAGACAGCGGCCGGGACGAAGTGGCCGTGCGGCGGGTGCTCAATGTGCCCAGAAGGGGAATCGGCAACGCCACGCTGGAAAAACTGGAAGATTACGCCCGGATGCGGGGCATCGGCCTTTACGAGGCCATGGAACAGGCGGACGAGATCATGAGCCTGGGCAAGGCATCCGCAAAGATTCGCCCCTTTGTGGCGCTGATCGCGCAGTTCCGAAAAGAACGAGCCGGACAATCCATCGCGGAGCTGATCAAGAAAGTGGTGGAAAGAATCGGGTACGCGGAGTATCTCCAGGACTATGACGAGGAGAACGGCGAGGACAGGATGGCCAATGTGGACGAACTGATCACAAAGGCGGTGAACTATGCCCAGAGCCATGAAGAGCCTACGCTGACGGAATTCCTGGAGGAAGTGGCCTTGGTGGCGGACATCGACAATGTGGACAGCGATGACGACAGGGTGCTGCTGATGACGCTGCATTCCGCTAAGGGACTGGAATTTCCCAATGTATATCTGGCGGGAATGGAGGAGGGGCTGTTCCCCAGCTACATGTCCGTCAACTCCGAGGACCCCTCCGATTTGGAGGAGGAGCGGCGGCTGGCCTATGTGGGCATCACCAGGGCCATGAATGAGCTGATTCTGACCTGTGCGAAGATGCGGATGATACGGGGAGAGACCCAGTACAATGCGGTGAGCAGGTTCGTGGGGGAGATTCCTGACGACCTGCTGGAGGGCGGGGCCCCCAGGCGCCGGGTAGAGAGGCAGTGGGCAGACAGCGGCTCTTTCGGGAAGGAGGAGGAGAGCCTGTCCTTTGGGAAGAGCGGAGGCCAGTCGGCCAGCGGTATCGGCGGGCCTGGCCAGTCGGCCAGCGGGTTCCGGCCGAAGGCAATCGTCCGCCCCAGAACCACGGCCAAGGCCGACAAACCTTATATCGCCCAGGGAATCGGCAGCCTGAACCAACTGGCCGGAATCTCCAAGGGGGTTCCCCACCAGGCTCCGGCAGATCTGTCCTACGGCGTGGGTGACAGGGTTCTGCATGTGAAATACGGGGAAGGGAGCGTCCTGCAGATTGACCGGGAGACCCGTGATTATAAGGTGACGGTACATTTCGACAAAGCCGGACAGAAAATCATGTATGCTTCTTTTGCAAAATTGAAAAGATTGTAGTATTTTTCCAATGAATATGATATAATAACAGTATTCGGGGCAGAATAGGATTCAATGGCCGAAGGTCTGTTGGGCATCTGCATACGATAAATAATCTTAAGATGGAGGTAGTCTTATGAACAAGCTTGAGAATTTGATCGATATGGCGAGACTGAATGAGCTGATGGGGAAGAAGGAAGAGGAGAAGAAGGAGTGGAATGCGGTCATCTGTGTGCTGGCAGTGTTGGGGGCCATTGCGGCGGTGGCCGGCATCGCATATGCGGTCTATCGTTATTTGAATCCCCGTTACCTGGACGACTTCGAGGATGAATTCGAAGATGAGTTCGAGGATGAAGAGGAAGACGACGAAGAGGAAGACGATGAGGACTTCTTCGTAGACGAGGGAGAGAACTGAACGGATGAAAAAAGGACAGGTGTATGAAGCCACGGTGGAGCGGGTGGACTTCCCAGGCAAAGGCATTGCGCGGACTGAGGAGGGACCCGTCACCGTGAAGAACTGCCTGCCCGGCCAGAAAATAAAGCTTAGCGTCAGCAAGGTGAGAAACGGGAGGGCGGAAGGCCGTCTGCTGGAGGTGATGGAAAAGTCGCCTTTGGAGACCGGCCAACCGTGTTCCCATTTTGGGTTGTGCGGCGGGTGTACTTATCTGTCGCTGCCTTATGAAGAGCAGCTTCGGGTGAAGGAAGGCCAGGTGAAGCGGCTGCTGGATGCATGCCTGGACAGGCAGAAAGCAGACTGGCGCTGGGAGGGCATCAAGGGGAGCCCGGCGGCCTACGGGTACCGCAATAAGATGGAGTTCTCCTTCGGGGACGAGGTGAAGGACGGCCCGCTGGCTTTGGGCATGCACAAGAGGGGCAGTTTTTACGATGTGGTGACCGTGGAGGACTGCCGCATCGTGGACGAGGATTATCGGCTGATATTGAAGACCGTGCTGGAGTACTTTTCCGAACCGCATGATTTTATTCAGACGGATGCTTTTTCCTGGCGCTCTGACGGGAAAGGCGGGCAAGGCCTGGAGGAGGATGGCAGAAGGCCCGGAGGGCTGCGGTATTATCATCGGCTGCGGCATGAGGGATATCTGCGCCATCTGCTGGTGCGGAAGGCTGCGGGAACCGGGGAAATCCTGGTGGCGCTGGTCACTACGTCCCAGGATCCCTGGGGGAATGTTGCCGGCGGAGCGGAGATTTCCCATAGGCCGGGGATTTTGCCTGGGGAAGGGGCTTCTGATGCGGCTGTGAGCCCGTTTGGAACAGAGGGGCGAGCAGCAGTATCCGATGAGCCCGGAAATCTGCATGGGGAAGGGCTTTCCGGAGATGCGCTTCCGGGCGGGGCGGAGGGATTCCGTGAGTCCGTTGGGAATGGGGGAGATGCATCTTTCGGGAGCCCGGAGAGTCGGCTGATAGAGGGCTTCCGGGAGAGATTGCTGGATTTGGAGCGGAATGGCCGTCTGAAGGGGCGCTTTGCGGGGATATTGCATATCGTCAATGACTCGCTGGCGGATGTGGTGCAGAGCGACCGGACGGATGTCCTTTATGGACAGGACTTTTTCTATGAGGAGCTTCTGGGGCTTCGGTTCAAGGTGTCCCTTTTCTCCTTTTTCCAGACCAATACCCACGGGGCGGAGGTGCTGTATGAGACGGCCCGGGAGTATATCGGGGAGCTGGGGAGCAGCCGGGCGGACAGAGCCCCGGATAAGGTGGTGTACGATCTCTACAGCGGCACCGGGACTATCGCGCAGCTGCTGGCTTCCGTGGCGGGCAAGGTGATCGGCGTGGAAATCGTGGAGGAGGCCGTGCTGGCCGCCAGGAAGAACGCGGAGATGAACGGGCTTGAGAATTGTGAGTTCATTGCCGGGGACGTGCTGAAGGTGCTGGATACCATTGAGGAGAAGCCGGATTTCATCGTTCTGGATCCGCCCCGTGACGGCATCCATCCCAAGGCCCTCCAGCGGATTCTGTCCTACGGGGTGGAACGGATTCTGTACATATCTTGTAAGCCCACCAGCCTGATGCGGGATCTGGAGGTTTTTTTGGAGCGGGGGTATGTGGTGGAGCGTGCTGTCTGCGTGGATCAGTTCCCCTGGACGGCCAATATAGAAGTTGTTTGCGTTTTGAGCAGACGCGAACTTGATGCCGATGCGGAGATTGGAATGGAGACGGAAGTGTGCTGAATGGCAGCCATAGCTGCTGATGCGTCAGGAATTGGCGTGTCAGCAGCTTTTTCTTTAATACTTGCCTGGTAAATGAAGAGGAGGAGATTTGATGGATTCGCATCTTATTGAGAGCAATTATGATTTAAAAGTTTCGGATATGAGGCTTCTGGAGGAACATTTCGGTACAGAAATATATCTCATAGAGGCAGGCGCGCAAAAATATATTGTGAAGGCTATGCCATTGTATTTTGAAAATGTCGAAAACGAAGGCTTTATTACCGAGTATCTTTCTGGCCGCTCTCATAAAGTGGCACGATTAATCAAGAGCAGGGACGGCAGTTATGTCATAAGGACGCCCAAGTTCCAATTTACGGTTCAGGAGTATATTGAGGGAAAAACGCTGCCGGTCAACAGCGCGCCTAAATGGTTTCTGGAGAAGTCGGCAGAATTCCTAGGCAAAACCACCCGGGATCTACAGAACTACGGTACGCTGTCTTTGCGGTTTGGCCGGGACTTTTTTGCCGCTGATACGGCTATCAGAAAGAAGCAGCAGTATGTCAGTGAGCTTGAACAGGCGAAAGAATCTGGGAACCGGAAGATTGCCCCTATTTGGGAAGAACAGATACGGCATCTGGAACGGATTTCAGAATTCAAGATTGATACCGACAAGTTGACTTACGCAAATTCCCATTGCGACTTTCATATCGGTCAAGTAATCGTGAAAGATTATGATATCACGGTAATCGACTGGTCTTCGGCTTGCCGGTTGCCGGTATGCCTTGATGTCATTACTTCCTATGTGTTCGCAAGCCCTAATTGCGGCGAAGGCGCTGTCGATGCGGAAGGGCTGAACGGCTATATCCAAGCTTATATGAGACATTTTCCGCTTAGGGAGTATGATATCAAGGCTATGCCATATGTTCTATATTTCTGGCACTGCGTTTGCAACTATCGTCCCGACGAGCTTGCAGGCATTGCAGAGAACTATCGTCCCATTGCACTGCTGGTACAGAAACTGCTTAACTGGCTTTATGTACATGTGGAGGAGCTGTCCGAAGCCCTTGAGCTGTAATCCTGAACTGTAATCCGAATAAAAGTTGCTTTCTGCAGAGAGACATGTTATATTAAAAAGGTACTTTAATAAAGTATAGGTGATAACATGGACAAGAAGAAAATAACTAACATGGAAGTAAAGAAGAAGAATCGCAATGACGTGTTCCGCTATATCTGTAAGCAGGGGACGGTATCGAACCCGGAGATTGCGGTTCGCCTGAATATGAGCCTGCCTACGGCCACACAGATTACCAAAGAACTGATAGAGGAAGGCTTTGTGGAGGACAAGGGAGAGCTTCGGTCCACCGGCGGGAGAAGGGCGAAGGCTCTGTCCGCAGCCGCAGACGTGAAGCTGGCAGCGGGACTGGATATCACCAGGAATCATATCGCGCTGGTGCTGGCGAACCTTGCGGGGGAGATGCTGAAATGTGAGCACATTTATCAGCCATATGCTTCCACGGATACCTATTATTGCAAGCTAAGTGATAAGCTGGAAAGCTTCCTGGACGGGAACGGCGTGGAGCGGGAAAAGGTTCTGGGTGTGGGAATATCCTTTCCGGGAATCGTGGATCTGGACAGGGAGATGATTGCCGATTCCCATGTGCTGGGGGTGGAGGCTGTTCCCTTTGCTGCAATCAGCCGTTTTTTTCCTTATCCATGCTCTTTCATGAATGACGCAAATGCCGGTGCCTATGCGGAAGGGATTCACGCGGAGGAAGCGGTGCGGTTCTTCTATTTGTCCTTGAGCAATACCGTAGGAGGTGCTGTTTTCGACAGGGAGGAGCTGATACAGGGCAAGAACTTCCGATGCGGGGAAGCGGGGCACATGACGGTGGTGACAGGCGGGAAACGCTGTTATTGCGGGAAGAAGGGATGCCTGGACTCCTACTGCGCTGCCGGGTGCCTGTCCGAGGTGGCGGACGGGAAACTGGAGCATTTTTTCCGTCTGTTGGATCAGGGGAAGACGAAAGCCATAAAGGCGTGGGATTCCTATACGGATTACCTGGCCATAGCAGTGAACAATATCCATATGCTCCTGGACTGTGAAGTGGTTCTGGGAGGATACGTGGGAAGCTATATGGGAGTGCACATTCAGGATTTATGGGAAAAGGTGGCCGAAAGGAATTCTTTCGGGGAAAAGGAGCCCTTTGTGAGGGCATGCGGCTATAAGGAGGCAGCGGCGGCTCTGGGGGCAGCGCTGAAGGTGACAGAGACTTTTGTGAGCCAAATCTGAAGAATGAGAGTGTGCGCTTTTCCACAGGCTTAGCTGATGGCGCATGGCCGGCGGCTGGAAAAGATAAGGAAAACGAAAGAGGATGTTGCGTGCTTTAGACAAATCCCGGAATGCGATTTTGGCTAAAACCATGAAAAGGCAGTATTTTCTGAAAGGATATTGACAGAAACTGGGTCTGCAGATAGAATGAAAATATAATTAAATAATTTAATAAAGTAATAAATAAAGAAGCGGAACAGACTGGGGCAGAGCAAGACGGCAAAATGAAACAGAGGGGAGCAGGCAGCGCCTGCGGGAAAAGAAGGAAAAAAGGTATGGAAGGAAAAGGAAGGCAGCAGTAAATGTCCGGCGTGCTGTGGATTGTGACGGCTGCAGTCCTGTATTTCTACCGCCTGAAATAAGAAGGCCTGGAAGAAGATTGTCCAGGAGATTCAGGAGCGGAGAAGGGCCGGCTGAAAAAATATGTTTTCCATACTTGTTGATTTCAGGAAAAAGTAGTAAGATACTAACAGAAGCAATCATTTATTTCAATCTATAGAAGAAAGGATGGATTAAATTATGCCGTTAGTAACTACGAAGGAAATGTTCAAAAAGGCCTACGATGGGGGCTACGCAGTGGGCGCTTTCAATGTGAACAACATGGAGATCATCCAGGGAATCACGGAAGCAGCCGGAGAGCTGAAGAGCCCGGTCATTCTGCAGGTGTCCAAGGGGGCCAGGGCTTACGCGAACCACACTTATCTTGTGAAATTAGTGGAGGCGGCTGTGATAGAGAACCCGGAGATTCCCATTGCGCTGCACCTGGATCACGGCGACAGCTTCGAACTCTGCAAATCCTGTATTGACGGCGGATTCACTTCCGTCATGATTGATGCGTCCTCCAAGTCCTTCGAGGACAATATCGCCCTGACCAAGCAGGTGGTGGAGTATGCCCATGAGCACGGCGTGGTGGTGGAAGCCGAGCTGGGCACGCTGGCGGGAATCGAAGACGAAGTTGTAGTGGAAGCGGGCCATGAAAGCTACACCCGTCCCGAAGAGGTGGAGGAGTTCGTCTCCAAGACCGGCTGCGACTCCCTGGCCATTGCCATCGGGACTTCCCACGGCGCTTATAAATTCACTGCTGACCAGTGCACCCGGAATGCGGACGGAGTCCTTGTGCCGCCGCCGCTTCGCTTCGATGTGCTGGAAGAGTGCATCAAGAGGCTTCCCGGCTTCCCCATCGTGCTCCATGGATCCTCTTCCGTGCCCCAGGAGTTCGTGAAGATGGTGAACACCTATGGCGGGAACATGCCGGACGCAGTGGGCATTCCGGAGGAGCAGCTGAGGAAAGCGGCGGAGCTTGCCGTATGTAAGATCAACATCGACTCCGACATCCGCCTTGCCATGACCGGTTATATCAGAAAGTACATGGCGGAGCATCCCGACCATTTCGATCCCAGGCAGTACCTGAAGCCTGCCCGCCAGGCCGTCAAGGAGATGGTGGCACACAAGATTGTGAATGTGCTGGGCTCCGACGGAAAGGCCTGAAAGCCTGAGGGAAGCAGCGGCGTGCCTGCGGCCCTGAGATAGGCGCCGGAACAGATAGCACAAAGCAGATAGGAAAGAAAAGACCGATGGCCTCGGCGAGAGCCGGTTGCGGCCATCGGCTTTTTCATGGGGTGATTTCGTTTTCCGTGCCTTATGGCCAGACGGTCCCGGAAAAAATGTGGAAAAATGAGACGAGAAAAAAGCAAAGTTTTAGAATTAAATGCGAAAAGAGTTGAATAAACTCTATCGCATTTATTTTTTTATGTGGAAAAAACATAGATAAAATGCGGTGGAGCCGAAAACTCTACCGCATTTTTTATTTTACCCAAAAGACGAAAAAGGAGGCGTTGGGCGTGAGAAAACAGTACAAAAAATTAACCTATGCAGACCGGCAGACAATAGAACGCATGAGCGGGCAGGGGATAGCACCGAAAGCAATAGCATTAGAAACCGGCGTACACATTGCAACCATTTACAGAGAGATGCAGCGGGGAACCGATGCAGAAGGGCATTACAAAGCAGAGTTAGCGCAGCAGGCATTATTCAGTTAAGGAGGGGCAAAATGAAAGGTGTTAATTTTGATGAAGTAAAGGCGGGCGATTTAGTACAAGTGCCACGTTATCAATTTGCACCGATGCGGCGCGGTTGGAATGGTTGGCTATTCAGCGAGGCAATAGTTTTAAGAAAAGGGATCGGGAGAAAAAGCAATAAACCGGTAATAGTGGTTGAAATGCGTACACCGAAAAGCACGAACGATTACGGAACGGCAGAAAGAACATTTCGCGCCGATTGCGTGTTTCTTACAAATGGAGTAGAGATCGCGCGAAAGTTTTTGAAAGAGGACGGAATAGAAAGCAAGGAAGAATTTGAAAAAGCCATAGAAAGCGAAGAAATAACGGGGGCTGACTGGATCAAATTTTTAGTAGATAAAGGTTTCTTGTTTTGAGTGTAGGCGGCACCGGAAAAACCGCCTGCGCCCTATTCATGGGAGAACCGCCAAACGGCGGGGCAGGTTCGACACCTGCAGGGCGTATTTGTAGCGAGGTTGGCAACCTTGCGGCAGATGCAGCAGGCAAATAGCTGTT
>OFHB01001414.1_pt1 | contig 13698 bp, 8 predicted proteins | sample 1521881 | NCBI WGS metagenome assembly OFHB01 (sample SAMEA3504090, study PRJEB24116) | mouse gut metagenome | biome: mouse gut; feature: mouse-associated habitat; material: faeces | place: Denmark | collected 2011
AGCTTCTCACCGGTTCCGGCAGCGGGGGCGGGAATCAGGGTGTCCTTGCCCAGCTTCTCAGGCAGGGTGATAACCGCTCCCTCCTTCAGCGCCACGCCCTTGTTGGCCTTCTGGAGGGCGTAACGCTGGGCGTTGGTGCCGTAGAAGTTGGTACAGATGGAGCTCCAGCTGTCGCCCTTCTTCACGGTGTAGCTGCCGGGAGCATCGGGGGTGCTGGGTGTGGTCGGGGTAGTGGGCTGCCCCGGAGTAGCCGGCTGGGTGGGGGTTATCGCCTCCGTTAGAGGCCGCGAAAGACTACTATTTCATCGAAAAGGTTTTGATATCAGGGTCCCACACATAACTTTCTCCGCTATTGTAGGCGTAGCTTTCCCTGTTATTCACGAAATCCTGATATGCCGCATATTCCGGCGAATTGGTATCGAAGTTGATGCTGGACCACCTTCACCGTGCCCACCGCAAAGGCTTTGGATGTCAGGGACAGGGACAGAGTAAGCGCAGGGTCAGGGAAAACGCTTTTTTCAGTCTTCTCATGAGTTTGTACCTCTCTTTCTGTTTTGAGGTACCCTTCTAATCGCATTATAACATGGTTTTGGGAGGTTGCAAGGGTAAAAATAGAAACTCCCGCCCCATATGAGGCGGGAGTTTAACACGCTTAGCCTTTGCTCTTGATGTACTCGTCGATGGACTTGGCGGCGGACTTGCCCGCGCCCATAGCCAGAATGACCGTGGCCGCGCCGGTCACCGCGTCGCCTCCGGCGTAAACGCCTTCCTTTGTTGTCTTTCCGTATTCCTCATCCGCGACAATACATTTCCATTTGTTTACCTCAAGCCCTTCCGTGGTAGAGGAAATGAGCGGATTGGGCGAGGTCCCAAGGGACATGATAACCGTGTCAACATCGATGGTAAATTCGGAGCCGGGAACCTCCACAGGCCGCCTTCTGCCTGACGCGTCGGGCTCTCCTAATTCCATCCTGATACAGGTCATACCTTTAACCCAGCCTTTTTCATCCGCAAGGATTTCAACCGGATTGGTGAGAAGGTCAAAAATGATTCCCTCCTCTTTTGCGTGATGGACTTCCTCCACACGGGCCGGAAGTTCCTCCTCGCTTCTTCTGTATACGATATGTACCTCGGCTCCAAGACGAAGCGCCGTCCTTGCGGCGTCCATGGCCACGTTTCCGCCGCCGACCACCGCAACCTTTCTGCCCCGCATAATGGGCGTGTTGGACGCCTCGTCAAAGGCTTTCATCAGATTGCTTCTGGTCAGGTACTCATTGGCAGAGAAGACGCCGTTGGCCTGTTCTCCCGGAATTCCCATAAATTTCGGCAGTCCTGCTCCGGAACCGATGAATACGGCATCGTATCCTTCTTCCTCCAGCAGCTCATCGATCGTCACGGATTTGCCGACCACCACATTCGTTTCGATCGTCACACCCAGTGCCCGTACATTCTCGATTTCTTTGGCCACTACATCCTGCTTGGGAAGACGAAATTCCGGAATGCCGTACACAAGCACACCGCCCGGTTCGTGCAGCGCCTCGAAAATCGTAACGTCATATCCCATCTTAGCCAGATCTCCGGCACAGGTCAGACCTGACGGACCGGAACCGATCACAGCCACCTTCTTATCTTTCTTCTCCTTAGCCCCTTCCGGCTTAATATGATTCTCCCTTGCCCAGTCCGCAACGAAACGCTCCAGCTTACCGATCGATACCGGTTCTCCCTTGATACCGCGGATACATTTTCCCTCACACTGGCTCTCCTGCGGACATACCCGTCCGCATACAGCCGGAAGCGCGGAGGCCTCGCTGATGATCTGATACGCCGCCTCAATATCCCCTTCCTTCACTTTCTCGATAAATCCCGGAATATTGATTGCCACAGGGCATCCCTTAATACATTGCGCATTCTTACAGTTAATGCAGCGGGTCGCCTCACACATTGCCTCTTCTTTATTATATCCCAGACATACTTCTTCAAAATTTGTCGCGCGTACCTTTGCATCCTGTTCCCGGACAGGTACTTTTTTTAATACATCTGCTGTCATTCTATTGATCATGCTCCTTTCCTGGCCGCTTAAAGCGGTTTACTCTGCAACGCGTTAATCATCTGTCAGCGATTGCTGTTATTCATCCGCACAGTTTCCACATCCGCCGTGATGGGTATCGCCCTCCTGCGCTTTCAGGAACGCCCTTCCCTCTCTCGTCTTATAGATCTGCTGGCGTTTCATCGCCTGGTCGAAATCTACTTTATGTCCGTCGAATTCCGGACCGTCCACACATGCAAACTTTACTTCACCATCCACCGTCAGACGACATGCCCCACACATACCCGTGCCATCCACCATGATCGGATTCATGCTGACTACCGTCGGCAGCTCATATTTCTTCGTCGTCAGGCAGACAAATTTCATCATGATCATCGGACCTATGGCTACACATACATCATAGCTTTTCCCTTCCTGCTCGATCAAATCCTCGATCACTTTTGTGACCATGCCGCTCCTGCCATAAGAACCATCATCCGTAGTGACATAAAGATTACCCGCCACAGCCTTCATCTCTTCTTCCATGATCAGCAGTTCTTTCGTCTTCGCACCGATGATCACATCGGCCTTCACGCCATGCTCATGCAGCCACTTAACCTGCGGATAGACCGGAGCCGTACCGAGACCGCCTGCCACAAAAAGGATCCGCTTCTTTTGCAGGCTCTCCACTCCTTCATGAATAAATTCCGACGGACAGCCCAGAGGACCGACAAAATCGTGGAAACTGTCGCCGGTTTTCAGCTTTCTCATCATTTCTGTCGCCGCGCCCACGACCTGTAATACGATGGTGATCGTTCCCGCCTCTCTGTCGTAATCGCATATCGTCAGCGGAATACGCTCTCCCTCCTCATCCATCCTGACAATAACAAACTGTCCCGGCTGGCAGGTCTTCGCTACCCTGACCGCTTCCACATCCATGAGAAAAATGTTCGTGGTAAGTTCTTCTTTCTTTACGATTTTGTACATAATCCACCTCTCTACTCTCCATCCGGAGAATCCTCATTTTCTTCAAAATCAATCAGGTCCAGACGGCCCCTTTCATCCCGCTGAAGCTTAAAAAGCTTTCCTGTGTAGGCATTCACCGCAAAATTATTTCCGGTTCTTGTCGTCTTTCCGTCCGCTGTCCTGTAAAGTTCCACAATGACATAGAAATCGTCTATCTTCTTAATATTTGTCACATAAAGGTATTGGTACACATACGAATCTCCCGACTCGTCAAAATGCCCTTCCATATCATAAATCTTTCCGATAGACATGGAATATTCCGTCACATCTGTCACAGCCTCTTCCGGTGTGTATTCCGTATTCATGACAAGCCGGTAAGTCCGTTCCGCAATGGTACCTGTTACGCCTTCCACAATTCTAGCAAATTTGAAATTCGATTTTCCAAGAGGCATGGGAATCGGCCCGGTATACGCCGTAGACGAATAGGTCGGGTCACTGCCGTCTGTGGTATAATAGACATCCTCCGTATCGCCGGTAATCTCAATATTCATCGGAAAATTATATTCTCCGCTGATAGCGTTGACCTCAGGGGGCGGGATTTCCTTGTTTTCTATATGATATTCCTTTGTCACCACTTCACTGGCAATTCCCCGTTCATTGACAACAAAGGCCTTTACAACATAATCGCCGTTTTCCAGAATGATGGGAGCGGTATACTGGCTGCTCTCCGCTGTAGGCTCACTTCCGTCCAGCGTATAATAAATATTTCCGGAGCCGGCTGCCGTCAGCTTCAAGGGCTGTATACTGGTATAATATCCCTCATTAACACTGAATTCAGGCACCTTTACAATGTAATTCTGATAAGTGGACAGCAATACGTCGTTCTGGCTTGCCAACAGCAGCTCGTTAATCGTCTGATAGTCTTCCCTGTCTCTGTATATGGCTATCAGCTTCCCGTACGCACCGTTCAGCTGCTCCGCGGTAGCCTTTTCACTTCTCACAATCTCCCGCAGAAGGTATTCGTATTCCACTTTATTGTTTTTCAGCAGATAGACATCCGCCAGGCTGAAAATCAGTTCGATATTCTCCGCATCAAGCTCCAAAGCCCGGTTATAACAGGAAATTGCCTGGTCATATTTTCCCTGCGCAACATATTCCGTTGCCCTGTCCACCTGGTACTCCTCGGAATTATAGCTATATATATACCACCCCACGGCCCCGGCGGCAAAAAGAAGCATAAACACAAAAGTCAGTAATATTTTGGGCCAAAGCCTTTTTTTATGTACTACACCTCTGTCGTCTTCAGGTTCCTCATACTCCGACTCCCCTTCCGGCCCGCTCTCTCCGCCTCCGGCCATGCCTTCATGCAGTTCCTCCAAAACATTGCTGATTGTCTGTTCCATAGTTTCTTCCAGATTCCGTTCCAGCTCAGGTTCGAAATCCGGTACAATGTGAATATCCTCACCGCAATGCTCACAATACAGAACGCCCTCGGGCATTTCAAAACCACAATTAGGACATTTCATATCCGTATTACCTCATTAAAATAAACCGGTAATTACACCATTTTCATTGACATCTATCCCTATGGCCGACGGCTTTTTGGACAGTCCCGGCATTGTCACTACATCTCCTGTCAGGGCAACCACCAATCCTGCGCCTGCCGATACATATACTTCCCTGACGGTAAGCTCAAAACCGGACGGACGCCCAAGGCGCTTTGGATTATCCGAAAGGGAATACTGGTTTTTTGCCATGCATACCGGAAACTGTCCGAACCCAAGTTCCGTCAGCTTCTTCAGCTGTTTTTTCGCAGCCGGCGTAAACGTGACGCTGCCTGCACCATATATTTCCGTTGCCACTGTGCGAATCTTGTCCTCCAAAGGCAGCGAATCCTCATACAGGACCCTGAAATGGCTCTCCTTTTCCGCCAGCGTGGCCAACACCTTTTCCGCCAGTTCCCTGCCGCCTTCGCCGCCCTTCTCCCACACCTCGGACAGCGAAAATTCACAATTTCTGTCCTGGCAGAATTCCCGAATAAAACGGACCTCAGCCTCTGTATCGCTGACAAAGGAGTTCAGTGTCACTACCACAGGCACACCATATCTATGCAGATTCTCAATATGCTTCTCCAGGTTCACGATTCCCTGTTCCAGGGCTTCCAGATTTTCAACCCCCAAATCAGGCTTCGCCACACCTCCGTTGTATTTTAAAGCACGGACTGTTGCAACAATCACCACGGCGTCCGGCTTCAGCCCCGCCATCCGGCACTTAATGTCGAAAAATTTCTCGGCACCCAGATCCGCTCCAAATCCGGCTTCCGTAATACAATAATCCGCCATCTTCAAGGCCGTTCGTGTCGCCCTGACGGAATTGCAGCCATGCGCAATATTTGCAAAAGGGCCTCCGTGTACCAGCACAGGCGTGTGTTCCAGCGTCTGAATCAGATTCGGCTTCATGGCATCCTTCAGAAGAGCCGCCATGGAGCCGACTGCCTGCAAATCGCCTGCCGTCACAGGCTCTCCCGCATAATTATATGCGACAATAATCCTGGACAGGCGCTCCTTTAAATCTTTCATATCTTCCGCCAGACACAGAATCGCCATAATCTCGCTTGCGACAGTGATGACAAAATGGTCTTCCCTCACGAAACCATCCATTTTGTTTCCCAGCCCTACCACGATGTTGCGCAGGACCCTGTCGTTCATATCCATGCAACGCTTCCAGACAATCTGCCTGCTGTCAATCTGAAGCTCATTTCCCTGCTGGATATGGTTATCCAGCAAAGCGGCCAGAAGATTGTTGGCAGAGGTAATCGCATGAAAATCTCCCGTAAAGTGAAGATTCAGCTCCTCCATGGGTACCACCTGTGCATATCCGCCGCCTGCTGCCCCGCCCTTGATGCCAAAACAGGGTCCCAGAGAAGGCTCCCTCAGGGCAACGACTGCCTTTTTTCCAAGCCTGCCGAAAGCCTGCCCCAGGCCTACGCTTGTCGTCGTCTTCCCTTCTCCTGCCGGAGTCGGATTGATCGCCGTCACCAGAATCAGCTTTCCGTCCGGTTTTTCCTGAATCTGTTCCAGATATTCATCGGAAATCTTCGCCTTATACCTGCCGTACAATTCCAGGGCGTCTTCCGGAATCCCCAGCTTTTCAGCCACCTTGGCGATGGGTTCCATCACAGCTTCCTGAGCAATTTCCAAATCTGTCTTCATGGGTTCTCTCCTTTTTTATCTGTTTTTGACAGCCCCAAGATCAGGCCACTTCCTCGAGCAATTGTTCAAACTGTTCCGGACTCATCAGAATTTTCCTGGGTTTAGTCCCCTCTTCTTCCCCCACTACGCCATACTGGCAAAGCTGATCCATTATCCTTGCGGCCCTGTTAAAGCCAATCTGCAGCGCCCGCTGCAGCATGCCGATGGAGGCTTTGTCCTTATCTATAATGAGACGGCCCGCTTTCTCAAACAGTTCATCCACGGAACTCCCCCCGGAGGATTTCTCGTTCTCTCCGGCGCTGCTTCCCATGCTTGTTATTTTCTCTTCTATCTCCATCGCATATGTATTGCCCAGTGCCTGATTTTTCAGGAAATCAACCACATCCGCAACCTCCTGGTCAGAGACGAACGCTCCCTGCACACGGGCCGGCTTGGGATATCCCTGGGGATAAAAGAGCATATCTCCTTTGCCCAGCAGTTTCTCCGCTCCCACCATATCCAATATGGTTCGGGAATCCACCCCGCTGGAGACGGAAAATGCCACACGGCTGGGCATGTTTGCCTTGATCAGGCCCGTAATGACGTCCACACTGGGACGCTGTGTCGCAATGACCAGATGAATACCGCAGGCTCGTGCCAGCTGTGCCAGGCGACAGATGGATGCTTCCACCTCTCCCGGACATACCATCATCAAGTCCGCAAGCTCGTCTACGATAATGACAATCTGAGGCAGCTTCTTCGGCGCGTTTGCATCGCCCCTCTTTTGCTGCGCCTCCACCTTCTTATTATATTCTTTCAGATTCCGGGCACCATACTCCGCAAACTTCCGGTATCTGTCGTCCATTTCCGTCACTCCCCAGTGAAGCGCGGCAGAGGCCTTCTTTGGATCTGTCACCACCGGAACCAGCAGGTGCGGAATACCGTTGTAAATACTTAATTCCACTACTTTCGGATCTACCATGATCATCTTCACATCATCGGGATGTGCCTTGTACAGGATGCTCATGATCAACGTGTTGATACATACCGATTTACCGGAGCCTGTAGCGCCGGCAATCAGCATATGCGGCATCTTGGCAATATCTGAAACCACTACCTTGCCTGCAATATCCTTTCCCACCGCAAAGGCAAGGCTGGACTGGAAATCACTGAATTCTTTTGTTTCCAGCAAATCCCGCAGCCCCACAGGCATGGTCTCTTTGTTGGGCACCTCGATTCCGATTGCCGCCTTTCCGGGAATGGGTGCTTCGATTCGGATATCCATTGCCGCAAGGTTCAGTTTGATATCGTCTGTCAGCCCCACGATTTTGGATACCTTTACCCCCTGCTCCGGCTGCAGTTCATAGCGGGTCACACTGGGACCCTGGCTGATATCCGTAATCGTCACCTTGACGCCGAACGTACTCAGCGTCTGCTGTAAATGCATTGCCGTCTCTCTCAGTTCACGCTCGGAATCCCCTGTAACCGCCACACCCTTCTGCAAAAGTGAGATGGGCGGGAAATGATATTTCTTCGGTGCCGCCATTTCCGGCTGTACCCGGTTGCCCTGCCCCACTGTGGAGGCGGCAGCATTTCCCGGGAATGTCCCAGGCCCTGTACCGAATTCCGATCCCGGCGCCGGATTGCTCCCCGCGGGTCCATTCGGTTCTCCCCATATTCTCCGGTCCGCTCCCGGTTCAACCCGGTTTTCCCAGACAGACGGATTTCCTGACTCTCCAGAACTCCTTCTGTCTGCCTGCGGTTCCGATTCCTGTCTGATTTCCCGGCCTGCCCCATTCCCTGACTCTCCAGGACTCCTTCTGTCTGCCTGCAGTTCCGATTCCCGTCTGATTTCCCGGCCTGCCCCATTCCCAGGTTCTACCGAATTCCTTTGGTCTGTCTGTATTTCTCCTTGCCGGACAGCCGAAATCCCCTGCTCTGCTCCCTCCGGCATGGCCCTGCCGGCATGGCCGCCAAACCCGAAGCGTTCTGCCGTTTCCTCCTTTTCTGCCATCCCGTCTGCCGATGATACAGCCTGTACTTCCTGACATGCATCGGAATCCGCAGCCGAAAAATATGCCTGCCTCTGCATTGCACGCAGTCTGGCTGCATAGATCTCCTCCGCTTCGGACTCCGTTTTCCTTTCTTCTGCAGATACAGGTTCCGGACCGGGCACTGCCGCTTCGCTTTCCGCCCTGTGAATCCGTATGGCAGACAATGCGCGCTCCACGGTTCCTGCGTCTCCATTCCCGTTTTCACCGCCGGCAGACTGCGTTTTCACCGCACTGTTGTCGGTATCCGCCCTCTTTGTACCATGCGTATGTATCTCTCCCGTTCCGCATGCAGCCGTCTCTTCTGCGGAAGCTGCGGCCGGCGTGTCCTCCTGATTCCGGACGATACCCAGTTCTTCTTCCGAAAGAATAATCTCATGCATATCATTACGGCGATGTGTATCCTCCGGACGAAACAGAACCGTATCCAGCGACACGCCTTCTCTTCTGTCCATCCGCAGTATTTTTTCGTTTTCTTTCTCTTCCGCCTTCAGCCTGCGCTCGGCAGCTTTCTGTGCGCGCTGTTCTTCCTGCGCCTGGCGTCGGGACTTCTCCTCTTCCCTGCGCCGTATCCGATTCTCCTCCTGCTCGGTCCTGCGCTCTTCCGCCATTTCCCGGCGTCTCCGGGTACGTTCCTCCTGCTCCAGGCGACGCTCTTCCGCCATTTCCCGACGCCTCTCCGACTCCTCTCTGGACAGCTCACGCATACGGCTTCCGCCGCGCTTTACGCTGCCCAGCAGAGATTTTTCCGTCAACAGGATCAGGCTGACTACAGTACACAGCAAAACCACCAGAATTGTACCTATGGTCTCCAGATATCCCAACAGCAGGAAACTGATGCTTCCGCCTATGACGCCGCCGCCGCCCTTCGTCTCCCGGCAGTTCTCATATAACGCGCCCGCGCTGTATTCCTCCATGCCGGCAGCGCCTTTTGCAATCAGGTCACACACGATCCCTGCCATCAGAAAAAGCACGATTCCTGCCGTCAGCTTTCTCACTGCACTGGAATTCCCCGCATTTGCAAACCAAAAGGCCACGGCAAAAAAAAGCAACACCGGAAGCACATAGGCCGTCAGTCCGAATATCCCAAACAAAACCCCGCTGACTGCATCTCCTACAGGGCCTACAAGGCCGAAATTACAACAGAATAAAAATACCATGGCAGCAAGCAATACAACCAGTTCTATCTCGTGAAAGAGGGCACTGTCCTGTGCTGCCGTATTTGTTTTCCGTTTCCGGCCGGAAGCTTTGGCAGCAGTGCTTTTTGTTCTTTTTCTGTTTGAAGATGATGTTTTTCTTCCATTGGAAGCAGCCATCTGATCGACCTCACTTCTTACAAATTTTAAATATCTCCTCCAGCGATTTTACAATTATATCATTTTTACTCTGAATTGTCACCTAGTATTTTCTTGGCTGCCGTCGGCCGATACGGCAATTCAATCAGCATCCTGTATCATGGAATGCAGTTTTGCAATGGCCCTGTCAATTCCGCCTACCTCGTCAATAATCCCCCGTTTCACAGCCTCTTCTCCGACCAGAATGGTTCCCACATCCTTCGTCAGGACACCTGTCTCCATCATCAGGCTCTCAAGCGTGCCCTTGTCTATTCTGCAGTGACTGCATACAAAGCCTGTGATACGGTCCTGAATCAATTTAAAATATTCAAAGGTCTGCGGCACCCCTATCACCATTCCGCTCATCCGCACCGGATGAATTACCATTGTGCCGGTGGGTACAATGTAGGAATAATCCGTACTCACTGCAATCGGCACGCCGATAGAATGACTCCCTCCAAGCACCAGAGATACGGTGGGCTTGCTCAAAGAGCCAATCATTTCCGCAATCGCCAGCCCCGCCTCCACATCACCGCCCATGGTATTCAGGAGTACCAACACCCCCTGTATGTCCTTGCTGTCCTCTATGGCTGCCAGGCTGGGCAATATATGCTCATACTTGGTGGTCTTGGAATTATTTGACAGATTTTCATGCCCCTCAACTTCTCCGATAATGGAAATGAGATGAATATTTCCCAGTTTCCCGCTGTCATCCAGCGTCACCTGGCCAGTCTGCTCTATTCTTTCGTCCTGATGCTCTTCTTTCTCTATCTTCCTGTCACCTTTCTGCTCAGACATACCGTTCTCCTTCTCTCAAAACGTCAGATTTTCCCGACTGCCCTCCTGCCCATTGTGACCGCGTGTTTTCCGCAGACAGAATCCCGTTTTCAGAAAGCAGACCAGGGAGCGCTCCGCCTTTTCCGCTTCTGCACTCCCTGTTAGCATATCCTGAAATTTGATTTTTACACCTGCTTATACATCAAAATCGTCGTTTTCCTCAATCGGATAGTCAAAATCGTCGTCGTTGGAAATCTCCAAAGAATAATCCAGCACCCGTTTTACATGTTTTTTCGGCAGCGGCAGCGGATTATCCAGATACCGGACCTTCGGCGCTTCTTTTCCCGCAGCCGCCCCGGGCAATTCCCCGTACCGGCCCTCCTCATCCTGCCGCACCTCCCCTTCCATTGCGTCCTCCGAATCCGTACCGGACTCTTTTTCCAGTGCTGCACATGTCGGGATACCTTCCGTCAAACCTTCCGCAGCCGCCAAGTGGCTTCCTTCTCTTCCCCCAGCCGTCTCTGCGCAAATCCCCCGGAGGCTTTCCGCCGGAGCCGCACTGCAGATACAGGGCTTCAGGCCTGCTCCCGCCAGCATCGCAAAGATCAGATACAGAGACCGGTAACCGGGCATCTCCTCCGTGTAGATTCCGAAGCAGATCGCCAGCATAACGGCACATGCAGCCCCAACATAGAGTGAATAATATTCCCTTCCCTTATCACACCAGAAGCTGAAGATCCCGAATGCCATCAGTCCGAATAGTCCCAGGCCCTCCCAAACGGAACCGGTCGGTCCCACGGTAAACGGCAGCCGGAAACCTTCCGATTGATACAGCGCAAACCATGCGCCGGCCACTCTCCGGAAATCTTTCCCGCTCATAAAGGCGTCCGCCCAGATAAAAGCCGCAAATCCCAAAATTGCCGCCCCCAGGCAGATCCCCACCGCCGTCACCCTTTTCCTGACGGAAACGCCGCCCGCCTGTTCCGAAAAAGCAATGGCGGCAGCCAGAATCAACAGCAACATTCCACCGATATCGATATAACAGCACAGCCCGGCCAGGATGCCTGCGAACACAAACGCCGGAAGGCGGAGCCTGCCTCCGCAAACCAGGTGGGTCAGGCACGCCGCGATTCCCAGAAAGAGAAAATACAGCGTCCCCGGCGAAAGCACCAATGCGCCCTGCACCATATACGGCGCGCACATACAGAACGTAAAGGTGACAAGGGCGGATATAACGCCCGAAAGCCTTCTCATGACAAAATACAGCACCAGGGAACCGGCAAGCTGCAGGCATATCTGGAGCCATATCCCGGCTGCGTACTGGTTCCCCAGAAAACGGAAGACAACATGCAGAAGCCTGACATAGAAATGCACCGCCCCGTGGACCGTCTGGGGAACGCTTTGCCCGGCCGCAACCTCCGCCATTTCAAAATACAACGCAACCTCTTCCGCTTCCCCCACCCGGAGTACTCTCTGAAAACAGCCCAATACCAGAAGGCCTGCCGCCAGAATTATCTCCGCTGCCAAAAGCACAGCAGGGTTCTTTTCCGCAAAAATAAAACGTGTCCCGGCTCCTTTATGCAGCAGGAATACAAGTGCCCCCACGATCCCCATGTACAGGGCAGAGGCCAAAATTCCCCACCAGGCGGCAACACCCGTTTCCACGCAAAACATACTTCCCAGGCTGACCAGGGCAGTACCGGTGATAAGTGTATATACAGTCCATATCAGATAACTAAATGCATTCTTTTTCCAAGTCATGTCAGCCTTCCCGGTTTCCCTGGCACTCTTCCCGTATGCTTAATTCTCCGCTGCTTTCCCTTCTCCCGAAAACGGATCCGCACTGCAGAGAACTTTTTCTATATTATAACGGGGCCTCTGCTTGACCTCAATGTAAATCTTTCCGATATACTGTCCCACCATACCAATCGCCAGCAGCTGCAGCCCGCCCAGAAACCAGATGGACAGAATCAGGGAAGTCCACCCCGGCACTACATGGCCTGTACAATAAGAAATCAACGCATATATCAGTGCAAGCACGGAGGCAATGATAATCAAAAGCCCGATTCCCAGTATCATGCTGATGGGCTTTACACTGAATGAGGAAATCCCGTTAAAAGCCAGCGCAAGCATTTTTTTCAGCGGATATTTGGACTCTCCCGCCGCACGCTCCTTGCGATCATAATATACACAGTCCGTCTGATACCCGATCAGCGGCATCATCCCCCGCAGGAACAGATTCGTCTCCTTATATTTCGAGAATTCTTCCACCGCACGTCTGGACATTAAGCGAAAATCCGCATGGTTATATACGGTTTTTACCCCCATCAGACCCATCAGCTTATAAAAAGCCTGTGCCGTGGTGCGCTTAAAAAAGGTATCCGTCTTCCGTTCCTTCCTGACGCCGTACACAATGTCGCTCCCTGCATGAAATTTGTCAATCATTTCCTCAATGACATCCACATCATCCTGCAGGTCGGCATCTATGGAAATCGTTACATCGCTCCGCTCCATGGCCGTGATCAGTCCCGCTGTCAGGGCAAACTGATGCCCCACATTCCCCGCCAGCTTGACGCCGCTTACCTGTACGGGATACGTTTTGTGTTCCTCCTCAATCAGGTCCCAGGTTTTGTCTTTACTGCCGTCATTTACAAACAGGATAAAGCTGTCGGAAGCTATTTTTCCGCTTTGAACCAGCCTGTCCAACACGCTGCGGAGCGCCTGAGAGGCAAGCTTCAGTACTTCCTCCTCGTTATAACAGGGAACCACAATTGCCAGTCTGTCCATAAATTGTTCCTTTCCGAAGTTTCTGCAGGCCATAAACCGTATACCGCAGCTTACTCCTCATCCCAGTTGTGGTAAACTGCCTGGACATCGTCATCGTCATCCAGCAGGTCAAGCGTCTTCTGCAGATTCTTAATCGCAGTCTCATCGGTCAGGACCACATAATTCTGGGGAATCATGGTGACTTCCGCACTCAACATGGGAATTTTCGCATCCTCAAGTGCTTTTCGGACTTCCTCAAAATTGTCGGGATCCGTCAGTACCTCATAGCTGTCCTCTTCTTCGTTGAAATCCTCCGCTCCCGCATCCAGGGCCGTCATCATCAGGTCGTCCGCTTCCGCCTCGCATTCTTCCCTGTCTATGATAATCTGTCCCTTTTTGTCAAACATAAAGGACACGCAACCGGGCGTACCCACGTTTCCCTGTCCCTTCGTGAAGGCGCTTCTCACGTTGGCCGCCGTGCGGTTCTTATTGTCCGTCAGCGCGTCCACAATGATTGCGATTCCGTTGGGTCCGTATCCTTCGTAAGTCACATACTCGTAATTTACATTGCCCACATCCCTGGCCGC
>OFHB01001415.1_pt1 | contig 13688 bp, 14 predicted proteins | sample 1521881 | NCBI WGS metagenome assembly OFHB01 (sample SAMEA3504090, study PRJEB24116) | mouse gut metagenome | biome: mouse gut; feature: mouse-associated habitat; material: faeces | place: Denmark | collected 2011
ACTGATGCAGCTTCTTTAGAAGAAAGCCCGGGAATACAAGGAAAACGGCTATAAACTCGCGTCAGCTATTTGCAGACGATTCCTTACCGCCGCTGCGGCCCTGGCCTGCTTCATGCCGAATCCTCCGTTCATTATTTTCCGCAAAGCTCCCTCCCTCGCTGCGCTGCCGCAAAGCCGCCGGGAGCCGCTCCACCTCTTTCCATAATACACTGAGACGAGAAAATCATCAATCTTTTTATGAAAATTTTGTAAATAATCCCCAAAAATTCTGGCTGCCTTTTTGTATTTCCTATCCTTCTCAGAAGTCAACCCTCTTATTTGTACAAATCCAAAGGCGCAAAAAAGGAACCGCAGCCCCTTGCTTTTCAAAGAATTGCGGTTCCCATTTCTTACCGCCGCTTAGCGATAAACGGGAAATTCTTTATAACTTCCTGACAGGAAAATACATAGAATTCTTCCCTGTCTGCGGACAGGTGAAATCGTGAACGGCACCGACCAAAGGAATTCCGTTATCCTTCATGTACTCGATTACATTTGGAAAAGTATCCTCATTTTCGCGTTCTACACAAATATATTCATACCCGGGAATGACCCACTTTGTCCAGCCATCGGGAGCTTCTGCGCGAAAATTTCGCAAGTATAGGAGGATAGCCAGGTGGTGGTCTGGGTGGGAATCTTGGCATGGGTATGGCCCAGATTCCGCATGATTCCCAGCACATGGAGGATCAGGGGCTTTGCCAGGCCCTTTCCCTGGCGCTCCCTGCGGACGGCCACCCAGTGGAGCCAGCCGGAGCCTGACTTGTCGCGGCCGGTTATGTCGTGATATGCCGTGGCAGTGGCCGCCTTCTCCCCGTCCGCGGTTTCGATGAACACCATTCGGCCGGGCAGGGTATCTTCCCGTCCGCCGTAATATTTGTTCCAGGATTCCAGACCCTGCTCATAGGCGGTGAATTCCCTGGCGGATGTTTCGATATCGATTCAGGCGTCCCTGTCCCCCGGCTGACAGAAGACAAAGCGGTAACCGTCAGGGAGGGGAAGGCAGGGAAGATTGTCCAGATTCTGCTCAAGCAGCAGCTCATAATATCTGATTCTGTCATCATGATTGTCGAATTGCAGGTTCGTTCTGTTCATCAGCGCACCTCACAAATATCTCAAAAAGTTTATATTTCAAAAAAGTCTGTATTTTTCCAAATAGCTTGTCTCTCTTCTTGCAGCTTTCGAATCTGTAATCCGCCAGACCGCCCGTCTGCGATTCCCCCAAGGGCGCACCGCCCGGGCCGACCGTCTGTGGTTTCCCCAGGGACGCACCGCCCAGGCAGCCGTCTTGAAAATTCCGGAGAGATAGTGTATAATCGGTTACGATTCTTATAGAAATACATTCTCAGAGCGAAATCCCGGAGACAGAAACAGGAACAGGAGGAATAATCAATGAAACTGCTGTACGGAACAGGCAATCCGGCAAAACTGGAATCCATGAGACGCAGGCTGGCTGACCTGGATTTGGAGATACTGGGGCTGGGCGATATGGATCGGAAAGCGCCAAAGGTGCCGGAGGACGGGAATTCGCCTTTGGAGAACGCGAGACAGAAAGCCCTGGCCTATTATGATTTTTTCGGCATTCCGGTATTTTCCTGTGATTCCGGCCTGTATTTTGAGGGATTGCCCCAGGAGCTTCAGCCCGGCGTCCATGTGCGGACGGTGCAGGGCAGATGCCTTACGGATCAGGAAATGCTGGACTATTACGGCTCTCTGGCGAAAAAATACGGTAACCTAAAAGCCAGATATCGGAATGCCATCTGCCTGGCGATGGATTCGGAGCATATCTATGAGTCCATGGAGGAAAGCCTGGCCAGCGAGTACTTTCTGATCACCGCAGTGCCCCATTCCCGAATCCGCCACCAGGGCTTCCCCCTGGACAGCCTTTCCCTGGATCTGAAAACCAGGAAATATTTTTATGACCTGGGGGAAGCGCGGACAGACCAAGTGGCGGTGGAGGACGGCTTTCCGGAATTCTTCAAAAATTACGGGAAGTGGCAGGTATGACCGGCAGACAGATAGCCCACCGGCAGATACCTTTCCCTCTCTTCCACAGACAGCCAAATCTCACAATGCAAATCATCCCTGTGCTGACCATTCAGGCCTCCGGCATTGGCATCGCCGAGGAATTCGAAGCCCTTAAAGCCTGCGGATCGGGAAGAACATATACTGCTTCCTGTCTCAGGGCAGGTGAAATCATGCACGGCTCCTGCCAGGGAGATTGCGTTCGCCTCCAGATAAGCGAGCATTTCCGGGAAGGTATTTTCGCTGTCGCGTTCCACGTAGAGATACTCGTAGCCTGGAATGACCCACTTCGTCCAGCCCTTCGGCGGCTGGGCGTAGTCCGCGCATTCCACTCCGGCCAGATACAGCCCCTTGCTGAAACCCTCCTCCCAGGGCAGGAAGGAGCGGGAGGAATCGGACATTGCGCCCCAGATGCCTACTATGTTGCCGTTTTCATCCTTTTTTGCCAGATTCTGGATCTCCGAAAAATGGGTCTTGCCAACAGCTTCCAAATAGTCAGATGCCAATACAAAACCAGTATAAGCAGATTATGGAATACTCAACACAAACTCCTGCACATTTTCAGGATAATGACATAATGGCATTTTCTCCCGGTATTTGACCAGCTCGAAAAAGCAGAACTGGAGCTTAGGAACGACGGGGAAGCGTCCGCACCAAGACGCTTTCCGACTCTGTGGCACGGGAAGGCCTCCGGATAGAAAGCTTCCAGGAGGGATATGCCCGGGAAGCGCTCCGGAAACACGGCTTCTGCCCTGAGACCTGCCTCCCGGCAGACGGAGCGCCCCTGAAAAGCAGCTGCCCCACAATCCCCCGACATCCCCGAAGAAAGGCTCCACAGGGCCATCGAGGGCTGCAATGCCTCCGGGGCGGGCCAGCCAGCCGTGGATGCGGCATGCCTCCAGTGCCGGATGGAGGAGCCTTCCCTGACGACCTACGTGTCGATAGATGACATCGGCGTGACCCGGCAGAAGGACGGCAGGAGGCCCGGGGAGGAGCGGGAGACGAAATACGTGGAGAACACAGTGGTCCATGTCGCCCGGGGAACCGGGCATTACGTCCTTGCGGGCGTCGGCATGGCGGGGGTGATGAGGCTCCTTGCCGCATCCCTCCTGTCGAACGGCCTGATGCAGGGGACGTCGGACGTGCCACGGACTGCCTGCTGCATCTGGACGGCTCCCTTGTAAAGAGCCGGGAGTGGCCGGAAAGGCTGGTGCAGTACCTGGACAGGAACTATAGCTACATCCCCTGCTATGCCCTGAGGAAAGAGCTTGGCCTGCGCAATTCCAGCAACCCTGTAGAGAAGGCCAATGACAAGACTGTGGCACAAAGGCAGAAGCACAATGGACTCCCTATTTCTAATTTATTTTAGAGCCATTTTAAAGCCACAAGCCATTTTCAATGAAATTCCGGCAAGTGGCTTTTCCTTTTGTTCGCTATTATTTTCAGACATTAAGAAACCGCAACCCCTTGATTTCTCAAAGGATTGCGGTGCTTATTTTTACTATTTGGCTCTAATCTAAAGATTACTCTACGATCGTAGCCACACGACCTGAACCAACAGTACGACCACCCTCACGGTTTTATGTGAAGGAAATTGGGGTGATTTTGTGTGGTTTTCAGGGCTTTGGGAGTGGTTTTTTCTTTGATATGCACCTTGTATCTGACGTTTTGGGAATTTTTGTTATCATGGTGTTATCACGGAAGCATTAAATATCCAGTAAACATATTAGCTATCCCCTCATCAAAAGCTAAACGCTGATTCACTTTTTGAATTTCCGAAACACTGTTTGGGATTTTTATTCCTATCCTTTTATCACCCTATATTTGTCCTATTTGCACCAATAATCTCTATTTTGCCTTGCTCCTGCAATATTTGAAGCAATTGCCTTGCTCTACGTTCTTTTACATCTAAAAGAGCACAAATATCTCTACAAGAACATTCCTCTTGTTCCGATAGGTATTGAAGTATCTTCTCTAACTGCAGTCCCGTCTTTATCGGCACTTTTTTATCGGCATTTTTTATCGGCATTTTATTGTCGGCAATTTGTGCCGATAAATCATTGCCGATAGTATTAAGATTATAATTTAAATTTCTTAGTATCAGCCAAAATTCACTATTACTCGACCTAAACTCCGGTTTCATTTCTTCCGTATAATGTCCCTGAAATTCATAGGAATCCAAGATTTTCTTAAAACCGCTACCTCGGCGATCCATATATTTCAAACGGTTAAATATATCGGCAATGATTGGATTCCGTCTCCTAGACGATACATTCCTCAAATCTAAGTCCTGCACCTTGCGCCCATCCAACATACCTCCCGGAGAGTAAATCTCCATTCTGTCATCAAACATATCTATATGAACTTCACTCCCCAATTCTAGATAGTTCCTATGAATCAGCGCGTTTACGATTCCTTCAAGCACAGCCGTATCCGGATAATCCGGCATCTCAATTCTTCCGTTTCCTGTTTTTTTCCAAGCTTTCTTCGTATTTCTAGAAACAAAAACTCATGCTGTCCTGCAAAAGATTTACAAGACCGCCACTGTATTCTTCATCATCAATAGCATCTATCAAGCCTGATGCCTTGTCCAACCCATTCCATCGCGTACAAAAAACTCTCGAATGACGAACGGGAGACTCATCCGCCAGCAATGCCCCTGCATTTGTAAGATTCCCCTCTTCGTCTATAATTCCCCAAGATTCATAATCGCTATCCTCAAAATCTTTCCCTGTATTATGCTTACATACAGAACGTAATTTTGTAAACGCCATGTTCTTGAACTTATAATTTGAAACCAAACTGTCATAAGTACGATTTGTTCCCTGAAGAACCAATCGTTTGAGCGTAATGTTATCCGCCGGAACGCTTTCATTTCCCAAACGAATATAAGCAGTCATATTTCCCTCGCCCACATAGTAATATGGCGTTTCTTTACCTGCATACACGTCAAGCAGAATCAATTTCTTGTTGTCTTCCATATGAAATCGTAAATTTACTTTCGGGATAGAATCAATTTTTGTTTTAATTGTCTCACTTATAAACTCCGCATCAGATTCCGCATTTTCTAATCCAACAACTTCATCATCATTTGTAATACCCCAAATCAAGGTGCCACCAAAACTATTTGCGAATGCGCTGACACTTTTCAGCCAATCCTTTACCTTTTTTCTTTCTACACTGCGCTTTTTATCATATTCGGTTGCTTCTCCAATTAATTTCTTTGGATCTATTTGCATCAGCTTATTACCTCCCTAACAGATAAACATAAGGCTTATCTGCGCACTCTAAATTCATATTCTTTCTTTAATCTCTCCAAAATCTCAAAAGCTACTGGACATATTTCTATCGTATCTAATATACTCAGCAAACTTGATAATCTTTCTGGCTTACAATCTCCCAATTTACAGTTTCCATCCTCCTGCAAAAAATCACAAGGCTTATGCTTGGTCTGATAGTCCATGCCATACTCTTCTTTTTCCAAATAAGTACCAATAAACTGTTTGGGCGTTATTTCTAAATATTGTGCATCCTTGTCAATATCTTCTGTCGGAACACTCCCTTTATACATCTTGCAGCAGTTTCTGCATTTACTGCAATCATAGTCTGCAAATAACTCTTTATGTAAGCGTAAAAATTGCCTGTCTAACTCGTCTTCATATGCATGACCTTTTAGATAGCTACGGAATTTTAAATTCTCGTTCTCTTTTTTCCTTGCTTCTGATCTCACTTTATCTGGCGATATCATATATAGTCATCCTTTCCGTATAAATCTACATTTCCAAGTACAACATCCCCAATTCTATTTTGACATTATCTCAATATATTCATACATATATAGCAATCCTAGCAGCCCCATTGATAAATTTTCCTATGGATAATCTCAAAAACAAGCATTACACAAATGCTTTCTCGCCAATATGAATATGTTTATACCTCTCCGGTTCTAGGTTTGAAATTACATTTTTTATATCAGCACTGTTCACAGTAATGCCAACAATAACCTGACACTTATTCCCTAGTGAAATAATACTTTTAAAAAATGTATTCGCATCTTCCGCACCGATACTATGCTGTGTTGGCTCATCAAATATTAATACTCCGGGATGATTACCGATTTGTTTTTCTGATGTTTGCAGCAATGCTAACGTATATGACCAAATTGCACGTATATTATCACTTGCTGAAGAATCAAATTTCATATCAAATCTATCAATCACAGGCATATAATTATCTCTTGAAATCTCTATCACACCTATATTTGATATACTTGTATATTTAATATCTTTCAAATTGGCAACAAAATTATTTTCAAATATCTTTATTGTTTCTTCATCACTTTCCGCAAATCTTTTCTGTGATAGCATTTCCTTTTCCTGTAACAGCTCATGCCATTTCTCACTCAAACCAATAAACTTATTTACAATCTCTTTTATGCTTTCTTTAAATTCATTCAAATCTGCAATATGGTGCTCAATACTCATTCTTTTATAAATAATTGTTTCTGATAAATCTTCGTCTACAGAGTACAAATCCCCCCTAATTGTTTTAGCAAGCCTAAACAAAGTCATAGTCTTACTTCTGATATCTTGCAATGCACTATCTAATTTCGCACTTCTATTTCTGTGATACTCCAATGCAAATTCCAGCATCTCTTTCTGCGCTGTTAAATGATTTATAGTTTGTTCAATAGTCATCACGTTCGACTGATGTTGAATTGGCAATAATGAATCTTGTATCTTCTGATTGCAAGTAGGACATATCCCTTCAAATGACTTACACTGCAGATTGCTCCCTAGCTTTTTCAATCTATGTGCATCCTTATTATTCATAATATCGTGTTTAATTATTTCAAGATTACTTTTCAATTCCAAAATTGCCCTTTTTTCAACACCTATTTCCGCTTGTAAATCCCCTTCTTTATCATGATTTTCTGAAAGTATCAATTCGACTTCCTCCAATTCTTCTTCCAGTTCATCATAATTGTCTACTACTCTTGGTTTTATTGTCTTAAGTGAATCATGCTCCATCTGCAATTCAATTATCCATTCATCTATGGAAACAGGCTCCCCTACATTTCTAACAATATGTACATTCTCGGCAAAATCTTTTGACAAAATTTCGGGTGATAATGGAACATTCTTTACAATACACTGATTCCTATTTTGTAAAGAGACCATTTCATTATATAAACTACGCCATTGTTCTTTTTGATATCGTTCTTTATTCGCAATAGCATTTCTTTTTCTTTCATTTTCAAATGTACTTAGTCCAAGAATAAATTCAGTAACTCTCTTTTTGGAATCTTTAATTGCTAAATAGGGCATCCCCGAATATATCCCTGACCATCCATTCTTCTGTTCAATAAACATTGCCGCAAATACTAATTGAAGATATAATTTTCTATCCACACCATCATTAGCAGGAACAAGCGGCAGCTCAATTCCAATAAATTTTTCAAAAAAGTTATGAAATCCCTTTATGTTATTAGCAGCATTCGGCATATGAACATAAAATTCATCCATATTGGTGTGTTCCGCATACATATCAGTTAGTTTAGAAAAATAAACAGTAACTAATTTAGAATCTCTTGTATTGCTTTTAGCCAAACGATAAATAGTAATTTCTTCAACACCATTTGAGACTTCTAAAAACACCCCAGACTCAAGAACTGGCCAAATACTCTTATCATCTTCTATCATGGTCTTATAGGCAGAAGTCAATACTTTTTCATTTACACCGCCAATTATCTCCTCAAATCCAAGACAATAATAGATTGCAATTAATACAGAACTCTTTCCTTTTGTATTATCATCACTTGCCACAAAATTCAGTCCACTATTAAATGTTTCATCAAATGAGTACTCTTTGTTTGCAGCCATGATACTGATTTTTAATCTATTAATTTTAAGCATTTGAGTATTTCCACCTTTCTGAAATTTCTTTAATTCTGTCTTCAGATAAATTTAAAGAAATATTTTCTAATATCGTTTTCTCGTTTTCCAACACCTCTTTATCATCGGAAATCATCTTTGCCAATTCCTTCCCCTTTGCAGATAATTTATATGTTCCATTTCCTTGTTGAACAATCAATTCATCTGCTAATGCATATTCCAAAGCCCTATTTAATGCAGGATCAAATCGAACAATAAATTCATATTGTAAATAAGAATTTAAAAATTTTATCAATTTCTCATAAAATCGGTTATCTGCCAAAGCTGACGCTATTATATGCATTTTAATTAGCGAACAACCCCTTCTCCCACAACACTTATAAATTAATAGACAAATTATTGATACTTTATAACTGATTCTATAATTATACGGAACCGCATCCGGCTTAGCATCAAAAATAATTCCATTCTTTAACAGTTCTTCTGTATTAACCATTTCTTCACCTACTTCTAAATTGCATTGAACAATCCGCTAACCAGCTGCTAATCATATCATCTTTTAGTTCTCCAATTGAAGCACTTGGCAAATATGGAAACTCTTTCTCTAAAACATTCTGAAATTCATCCAATATCTCTGTGAATAATTTTTGATTAATAGAGCTATCCGTATTAGTCTTCGTTTTTATTTCGACCCGCCTTTTATATGTAGTCTCTAACCCAATAATTTGCTCATATAAATCCACTTGATCTTTCCTCAATTTTTCCATCAATTCAATTCCAATTACATATGATTCCATATATGTATTGACAATATCTATATAATCTTCATCATTGTCATCAATACCATTCATAACTGCTTTAATTTTTCTTTTTACATTATTGACCTTAGCATTATCACAATTTGTCCAGTCAACTTTTTTCTTTCTTAAAACAGTTAAATCAATCTTACTATCATAATCATTTCTTATAATCCTTGACAATTCAAGCTTGAAATCATCTACAACTTTTATCGTTATTGTAAAATCTTCCGATATATAATCACACTGTTTACTGTTCCTTTTCTTATATTCCAAAACTTCTTTTCTCTTTTTTTCAGCATGCTCTAATATCCGCTTGTCCTTATATTCTGGAACAACAAAATGCCATTCTCTTACATCACGTATACCAAGTCCTTTTAAAACTGGTTCGTAATCTTTACTGATGAATTTTGACACATCCTTTGTCATCTTATCACGCATATGCTCATATAATTCATCATCTGTATAAGCTTTTTCCGGACAATAGCATTGATATACTATGCCGCTTTTTGTAAAGCCTTCTATTCCGCCATCTCCTTTATATTTGGCAGGAATTTCCTGATATCCTTGTTCCTGATACCGTATCCGATAGCAAGAATTACACAGCTTTTCCCATTCTTCTCCTGATGATAAATATTGTTGAATAAATTCAATCATTCAATGCCTCCAATCTTCTGTACCTTCAGAAAGCACTCCTGCCTCACTTTACATATAAAATCTTCTATATCATCTCCACGGTAATACCTATGTTACGCAACATCTATTCTCATTTTTATAAAATCTTAATTAATCACAAGTAATATTATACTCTTAACTGCGGATACCTTCCATTAAAATGCTCTGCCCATTCAGCGATATAAGGATTTATATCCTTGTCTTCAACTCCAATTTCCCGCAACATAATATAGCGATACATCAGTGAAAATTTATAGATATAAAATCCACACTGTTTTCCATTCATCGCATTTTCTGTATTTGCATTTACATGATCCACTTTATTTCTAATCTTTACAGACCTTGCAATCAATTTCATTTTAGCATCACCCTTAAAAATAGTTTTTCCATACTTCTTAATTAACGGCTGCAATTTATCTTTAAATTCTAATTCTCTATTAGGTACAGTTCTTGATACAAGCTTACCACAGTGCTGACATCTATTTGTAAATGTCTTTGTAGGCGGCTTTACCAAGGTTATAATCCCTCTATTATGCAAGTCCACTGCTATAGGCTCAAATGTTTCTAATAGCAAAGCCATTCGTATATCAACTGGCATCCCCTCCAGATAAGTCGAATACAGAAAAACCGGATGGATAATTTTATTTTTCTTCTCCACCTTTAACAACTTCGTATATAATTTTTTGTATTGTTGGTTCTCAAAAGCAATAGGAATATACGCATATTGCTTCTGGCTCTTATAATAATCCAACTGCTTTTGTTGTATTTCTTTCGTATAATCCTTTTCATCTGCCGTAAAAGAAATCAATGAAAAGAACAATCCTTCAAACAAATTTTCAAAACGAAGTATTTCATGGATAATGCTTGACATAGCATCAATCGTACTAAGTGACTCAGAATAGATTTCAACTTTCTTACGATTTGCTGTAAGCACAACTTTTATTTTATAATTAAGTTTTTTCTTTTTAGTGAAATACAATTCTCTCTGCACCTCATCAACATTGTTAGCATATATCGCTTTTTATCATCTATCTTATCATCATATTCGCCTAAATAACTGCACTTATGACACTCTGTACCGCCAATCCATTCACTCATACTTTGTTTCCCTCTACCAATTTATTCTTCCACTATTTTCGCCAAAATTTTATATAATGCCTCTGCCTCCTTTGCCGTTAATGTAATTCCTTTTCCCATCTTTTCATGATTTGGCGCCCAATCTCTTATATCATACTTTGGTGCTGCACTATTCCATGAAATAAGATTTACTTCTTTCGTCCAACCTTTTGCGCTTTCGGATAGTGTTCCTAATTCTTCTTTTATTTCAAATTTAATCTCAGACATTCTATTCTCCTCCTGTATTCAAATGTTCTTTAATGAATAAACTAACAGTTGCCCTGTTCACTTTAAATATTCTTGCTATCTCCGATATTGTAACACCCTGTTCTCTCAAATCTTTTATTGTCTGCTCTTTACCCGACAATTTCACATGACTTGATTTGCTTCCTTTTGGACGCCCCAGTACCACGCCATCTGCCTTTTTCCGTGCCAGTGCCTCTTTTGTCCTTTGACTTATCAGATTTCTTTCTATTTCTGCCGATAGCCCAAAAGCAAAAGCCAATACTTTGCTTTCTATATCATCCCCCAATCTATAATGGTCTTTGATTGTCCACACTTTGCAGCCCTTATTCATGCATACATTCAATATTTCCATTATCATGAACAAATTTCTTCCAAGCCTGGATAACTCTGAACATACAATAACATCATCTGATGATGCCTTATTCAAAAGTTTTCCCAACGCTCTCTTATCGTAATTTTTCGTTCCACTAATCGTCTCTTCAATCCACCCTCCGATTTCAAATCCATTTTCCTCTGCAAATCTTGTTATTTCAAACCTCTGATTCTCCACCGTCTGCTTGTCACTGCTTACACGTATGTACCCATAATACATATAAAACGCCTCCTTAAAAAATAATTCTTATGTTAAATATATTGGAGCGTTTTTATTCAGCAGGCAAGTAATAGGCTTCCATTTCAAGACAGTGAAAGTTGGATTATTCTTTCGCCGTTAGAACAATCCATTAAGGAAAAAATCAATTCTATTGGAACACCATTAAGTGAATGGGACATACAAATAAATTATGGTATCAAAACAGGTTTGAATGAAGCTTTTATTATCTCTGGCACAAAAAAGAATGAATTAATCGCTTTGGATCCAAAATCTGCTGAAATTATTCGGCCATATAAACACAGTTTCTCAGGTTATATGGGGTATCTCCTTTGTCAGCTCTATTAGCCAGTTTTTCATAATATTGGTCTAAATGCTGTTTGATTGCGGGATAGTCTTCAATATTTACAGGAGGTATATTTTGAGATTTAACACCATTATGTGCTGCAATCACCCACAAATCTGCAAATGTATACTCGTACCGTTTTATGTCCCTGCCACGTAAAATCGGTCGAATAATTTCAGCAGATTTTGGGTCGGCTGCAATCAATTCATCTTTTTTAGCACCATTTATGATAAAGGCTTCATTAAATCCAGTGAGAATGCCACGGTAAATTTTGATGTTCCAATCTTTTAGAGGTGTTCCAATACTTTCAATTTTTGACTTTATATCAGTTTCTATTGGACTTAAAATTGTCCAACTGCTATCAGTTTCGTAGCTTGTAACTGAACTTGCCTGCTGAATAAAAACGCTCAAATTATTTCTACATTCTTTATCAACGATACAAGCTCTTGTCACACCTTTATTCTTTGTATTCTCAAAAATCAAAATATTCACGTCCACAGTTGCCGTTTCAAAAATTTTCTGTCCTGCGAAATCAATTAATACGATGGGATTCGTATTAACAGAAAAATAATTACGCAGGTTTTTCCCATATCCTGCACGCATCCACTTATTGCTTGTAATAAACGCCAAAAAGCCGCCTTTCTTTAAAAGCCTGTTCCCTTTTTCATAAAAAAGACAATAAATGTCCCCTGTCTTGACAAATGTTTCATAGCCCATTGACTGATACTGATCACCCAGTTTTTCATCTCCATGCTCCGAAACAGCCTTTTGCAACTGAATGTATGGCGGATTGCCAATCACTATATCAAACCCGCCATTCTCCTTAAACACCCGCGGAAAATACACCTGCCACAAAACAAACGGTTTTGATGGCTCATTTTTTGTATCATAATACGCATCAATTAACTCATTATTTCCCTGCAGTTGTTCCAAAATAATATTATCATATATTCTCTGAATATCTGCCTTAAATTCTTCCTTATCATTATGTTCTTTTGCAAAAAACAGTTTATCCTGCAACTCAATCAATTTTGACAGCATTCCATCCACGCCCTGCTGAAACACTGTCTGCTGGCTGTTTTCAGAAACATTATTTAGTAACACACTTTCTGTTATCAGTTTGTTACCCTTAAATTCATCAATTAAACTGTTCCCGCAAATAATATTACACTCCAAGTTCGGCAACTGTCTCGGCTTCGAATGTGCATCAAAATCACCATTTCCGGCATCCTCTGTAATCTCATCATCAATAACAATAGACAGCCATAACCTCAATTTTGCAATATCCACAGCACTCGGCTCTATATCGCATGCAAATATACAGTTTTTGATTGTATTGACCTTCAAATCATAAGGTTTACGCTCATACGCATAGAACGACTTTTTCTGAAATCCATTCATTTCTATCGCAAGATATTCTGTCAGTACCTGACGCGCTTTTACAATCTCATTGAGCATTCCAAGCGGAAACGCGCCGGAACCCACTGCCAAATCTGCAACTTTGACATTTGCCAGTAACTCATCCAACTCTTTTAATCTATTGACGTCATTTTTAAAGCTAAGAATTTCTTCTGAAATCAATAATTCTTTATTCTTATCAAACTCATAATGCTGTTTCCCATTATCATCAGTCACTTTCAATGTTTTTATAGTATCTTCATCTCTAAGATATTCCCCATAAAGTATAAAATCACGAATAGCTGATTCGGAAATACCCGTTTTGCTTACCAAATGATTAATGAGCGTTTCCTGACACATATAATGTACGATTTCACGCGGCGTATAAAAAGCCCCTTTGGATTTTCTGTCTTTCACATCCAAAAGATTTTCAAATACCTTACCCAACGTCTCCGGATCAATCGCCACTTCACGCTCCATTGGCTCATCTTCATTCATGGTAAAATTGTATGGTGTTAGTCAAAAAATGGGTTGGTAAATATAGCATCATCTATACCGCCAGCAAA
>OFHB01001417.1_pt1 | contig 13677 bp, 16 predicted proteins | sample 1521881 | NCBI WGS metagenome assembly OFHB01 (sample SAMEA3504090, study PRJEB24116) | mouse gut metagenome | biome: mouse gut; feature: mouse-associated habitat; material: faeces | place: Denmark | collected 2011
GAGAGAGAGAGAGAGAGAGAGAGAGAGAGAGATCCACAGTGTTGGTGTTGGGAATCATAGCCACCTCCTATTTGGTAGCAGCAACTTTGTGTAACAGATAAGTCATCTTTTTAGATATTGGCTCTAATTTTGAATTGGCCAAGAAAAACCTGATACTATGCAGTCTGGAGCTGACATTTGGATTTCATAGGATCCCTGAAAATGGTTTCTGAGCAAGAGAACATAAAGTTTAATCATTCCTGGTGCATCTCACATATCTTCTGCCCAGTCTCCAAATGAGACACACAGAATTTACTGTTGGGGATTTGATAAAGGGGGTTTATTTTTGACAAGAAGCCCCTGAAGGATTACACAAATACAGTTGAAACAACCTTAGTACATGTCAGAGTGTGGTACCTCCCTTCTTTATGCTTCTCAGTGCAGCTTCATTTAGTGTGTTCATTTAGTCCTGGTCAGAACACACAACAGAGCAGAAACAAACATTCTTTTCAATTTTTACACACCTTCTAATTTTTTCTTGTTTTTGTTGTGTATCTTGACAGACCCTTGCAAGCATTAATTTATTCTTAGATGAATTTGGACATTTTGAGTAATGTTCTCTTCCTACACCTTCCTTCTCTCTCCAGAAATGTGGAGAACTTTACATGACTCAGAGTATAAGATCATTGGCTGCTCTTGCAGAGGGTCTGGGATTCAATTCCCAGTGATCATCCTGTGTGTCACAGCCACATGTAAGTCCTGTTCCAGGGGACCTGATACAAGCTAACTTAGGACCTCCATGTAATCCAGGAATGTTCACATCCAACAAATACACTCCTTCAGGTAAAAATGTCCATCCAATAGAAATAATGAAAAGTATGCTGTTTACCAATTGTCATGTAGAACTTGATTTCCAAATGAACACAAATATTATCAAGAGCAGACTTTAAAGTATGCATGTAGGTCAACCATTGTGATATGTTTGGTACTTATTTTTTCTTTCTTTTCTGTTTTGCATCCCCTAGGACCTCGCATACCTATGACTTGGAGGAAAGTAATCCAGAGTTCTTCCATAGTCTCTGCTTCAGTTTCTGCCTCTACTTACCAGCTCTGAATCAAGTTCTGTCCTGACTTTCCTAGATCATGCAATTTACAAGCTGAGACTTGTAAACAGAAAGAAACCATTACCTCCTTTTGTAGTTTTGGGCCCCGATCTTTATCACATTGAAATCAAGACAGGCTTGCATACTTACACTTATGCTATCTGCCTGTGCTTAAACTACTGGTTACAAACAGTTTGTTCAGAACAGTGGAGTGACTGTTCAATGCCAGACAGTTACCTAGACATTGTTGCCCTATGAATTTGGGTTACATCTCTCATTATACTGAAGATTCAAATTCAATCAAATGGTTTTAGTACAAGGTAGAGAGGCAACTTAATGTTCATAGAAAACCAATTCCACAGTAGATCAATTCTAAAACTAAACTAACCTGTATGTTATCTCAGCACTAATAAGTAGCAGTGGGACAATCAAAGGCATAGGAAGGTGCAGAGGCAGAGGTTCAGATACAGGCTGAGGTAGAGAATGTAGAGGCAGAAAAAGAAGGAGTAAGCTTGAATCAGCTGGCTCTTTACAAATTAACTAAATAAAAAGAAACTTAAAAAAGCAAAGCGACCTCATTACCGGGGTCGTTTTTCTTATAAAAATTTTTAGGAAATAAAGGAGGAATTTATCATGTCAGAAATCAAAAAACAAGAAAATCGGAATCAGAATCAGGATCAGGAGAAAAACCAGAACCAAGCAAACCCATTAAAGATCGCCTTTGAAAAACCTTACATATTTGAGGGTGAAACCTACAACGAGATCGACCTTTCCGGCCTGGAAGACATGACGGGAAATGATTTTATCAATGTTGAAAAGATGCTACGGATAATGGGCATCAGAAGTTTGAACTTTGAAACAACACCGGAAGGAGCTTTTATGTACGCTGCACAGGCTGCAAAGGTTCCCTTTGAGTTTTTTGGCAAACTTCCACTGATTGAGGCAAGGAAGATCAAGGTGGCAGTAATCAATTTTTTATGGAGATAGGATTCCAGGACGCAAAACAGATTAGAAAATGTGCGATACATCTAGGAATCCGGATCAACACATCAATGGAATATCTGCTCAATATTCCATTGAGTGAATTAAACGAAATATTAGAGGAGGTGGCTGAGTTTGGCAGCAAGTGAAAAAGAAGTAAAAATTAAGATATCCGGAAAGGTGGATAACTCCCTAAATGCTGTTAGTCAAAAAGTAGACAAGGCCTTTTCCGGGATAACGAGAATCACCAAGTCGGCCACCCTTGCCGGTGGCGCGGCGGCTACGGCGGCGGTAACAGGTGCTTTAAAAGTAGGAACATCTTTTGAATCACAGATGTCTACCGTTGAGGCGATATCCGGAGCAGCAGAAAAGCAGATCACACAGCGGGAAGAGAAAGCCAAAGAAATGGGAGCCACTACTAAATTTACGGCGACCGAATCCGGGCAGGCAATGGAATATATGGCAATGGCCGGATGGAAAACAAAAGATATGCTGAACGGGATCGGTGGAATCATGGATCTGGCGGCGGCTTCCGGGGAAGATCTGGCGGGCACATCGGATATAGTCACAGACGCGCTCTCGGCTTTTAAGATGGAAGCAAAAGAGTCCGCCCATTTTTCAGATGTGCTGGCAGCGGCATCCTCAAATTCTAACACAAACGTGGGAATACTGGGAGAATCTTTTAAAGAGGTCGCACCGGTAGCGGGCAGCATGAAATACAGCATAGAGGATGTGTCTCTGACATTGGGCCTGATGGCAAACCAGAGCGTAAAAGGCTCTAAAGCAGGCACAAGTTTAAAGACAGCCATTGCAAACATGGCAGCCCCCACCCAAAAGATGCAGAAAGCAATGAAAAAGTACAATATCAGCCTGAAAGACAGTGATGGCAAGACCAAGAGCCTGCGAAGTGTGATTGATGATGTGCGGGACAGTATTGGAGGGTTGTCATCAAAAACGGAACGGGCGGCAGCAATAAGTACAATATTTGGGAAAGAAGCAATGCCCGCAATGTCTGCCATTGTCAATGCCAGCGAGAAAGATTACAAGAAACTTGCTGGATCCATTGACAATGCCTCTGGTGCTGCAAAACGTATGGCAAAGATACGCCTGGATAATCTCCAGGGGGATGTTACAATCTTCCAGTCCGCATTGGAGGGAAAAGGCATTGAGCTGTATGACGAGTTAAAAGAACCCATGCGGGATATCGTTCAGAGTGCCACGGACTGGCTAGAAGAGATTGACGTAGCACGTGTGGTGGATGATTTTAAGGATTTCGGCTCAGCTGTATTGGATTTTGCTGACCCATTATTAGAGGTCGGAGAGTGGATGATCGAGAATCCAGACGCGATCGCAGGTCCCCTTGCAGGCATTGGTGGAACAATCGCCGGTTATAAATTGCTGGATACCATACCTAAACTTGGACAAGGCCTTGAGGGACTGATAAGCGGTGTTACCGCCTCACCATATATTGCAGGAGGAGCGCTGGTGGCAGGAGCGCTTACAGGTATCGGCACAGCTATCGTCAACACGGAAAGAGCGGCGGCAAATGCCAGCCTGGACGATCATTTCGGGGATATTGCCTTATCCATGGATCAGATCCAGGACGCGGCGGACAGCCTCATCGGCAGTAAAAAGCTGGAAAACATAGAAAAATTTATGTCCTCCATAAAAATCTCAGAAGGCTTTGAGCGGGAGATGAAAAAAGCAGCTGAGGGCTTTGGAAAAATAAAGTGGAAGGTATCCGCAGGTCTGGAACTGGATGAAAAGGACATGGACGAGGCGAGAAAGAATGCACAGAACTATGTCCAGTCAGTACAGGATCAGATCGACCAGCAGGGATACACGGTCAACGTGGCGACAAAGTTTCTTTTTGGGGATTCTGAAACCGGGAAGGATATTATTGAACAGAATGATGGTTTTTTCGGAAGCTTGAAAATGGAAGCGGACGGACTTAATGCCAAGATTAATGATGTTATACAAAGGAGCATGAAGCCAAATCTAAAACCGATAAAGAAAAAGAAACTGATAAAGGAAATGAATAAATACCTTGAAGAGTTAAAAGATCTAAGCGCCAAGGTAGCAAAGGGCAAGGAAAGAGCGAGCTGGGATCTCATAGAATCAGATTTTTCGGGAAAGGATTTGACGCCAGATACATTCCAAAAACTCCAGGAAGCAACAAATAAAAATGTTGAAAAAGTGAAAAAAATCGCCTATGAGACAAAGCAGACAGTTTTTAATACTGCTGCACAGAAGCTTGAAAATGGCAACATGAGCGAAGAAGAGTATAAGCTGGAAAAAGAAGCAGCTGAAAAAGCGTATCGGGAAACTGTAGAAAAAGCAAAGAAAAAAGCTACAGAACTCCAGTACAACACGCTCATGGATACTTATGGAGAAGAAATCGCCAGCGGGGAGTATAAATACGGCGACATAAAAGCCATTGGGGAAATTACTAAAGGCATGAGTTCGCAGGATCTGCAGGGCGGTGAGGGGGAAATCCTAAAAATACTTGACATGGCTTTTAATGGTGGAGGAGATGCCTATTTGAGAAATGATGTTACAGGAACATCGAACAAAGAGGTGTTTCAGAGCATGGCATCTAAATATGCCAAGAATTATATTGATGAGAAAAGTGGCTTGAGCGAAGAAGCAGAGAAAATAGGTGATAAATCAGCTTACAACCTTAGAGATGATTTTATTCTTTCTCGCGAAAGTACTCCTAAAATTAGCGCAGATACGGAAGCGCCACAGTATGGAGTGGATGTTGCTATAAAAGAAGAGGAAAAAGGAACATCTACCCAGAATACCGCCTATGCCATAACAGAAAATACAAAGGGTGGCCTACAGGAAGCACCTGTAAATATGCTTGGAGGCTTTGTGGCAGCAGTTCCGACCGCTGTAGCAAAAATGGAGGAAGCGGCAAAAAAAGGAGGCGTTGCCTCCGGGGAAGCATTTACAAAAGCATTGTCTGACGAGATCCTGAAAATAAATCCAATAACTATACCAGTTGAAATGCCGGTAGAGCTTATATCGCCGGTAGCACCAAGTACTGCAAAAGAGGGGAAAAAGAAGAACGGGAGCACATCACCCATTATCATCCGCCCGGATGACGGACATGCCGAAGGAATCATCAGTACTAAAGCACACATTGCCGCCGTGTCTGAGGGAAATAAACCGGAGGCTATCATTCCCATTAATAGCAGCGCGCGGTCCAGGAGGCTCTACGAAGCCACCGGAAAACTCATGGGTTATAACAAAAACCAAGCTCAGGGAGTGACCTTTGCCCCGACGATAAACATCACGCTGACAGGCAAGGCAACCTCAGAGGATAAAAATGAGATCAGAAACCTTGTCCAGAAGGAGCTGGAAAAGCAGTACAAAAAGATGGTCCGTGATAATAAGCGGTTTAACATGAGACAATAGGAGGGCTTATGGCAGGAATCTATATCACGTCCCAGGGCGATATGTGGGACAAGATTGCGTTTGAGCAGATGGGCTCAGAAGATTATATGGGTGATCTGATCCAGTGCAATTATGATCTCATAGATCATGTTATCTTTCCAGCAGGGATAGAAGTAGTGATTCCGGAAATAGATGATACGCAAATCGAGATCCCATCATGGAAGGAAGGCCTGGAGGACGAGGAAGATGGGTTGGACGAGTTCTTAGAGGAGGACGAGGATGGATAATGGGAAAAAATTAAAATACTCTATCAGAACCACAGACAAGATTCCGATTGATTATGCCAGAGCAAGGCGCGCTTACCCAAAACTGCTGTACATCAAAAACGGCAAATCGTCCAAAGTAATACCCGTCGATCAGGCGAGACACACCGCCAGTCAAATGAGGCGGTTTTTAAAAAAATTCACCTTTACCGGGACAGCGGATGGGGAAGCGGACCGCATCGAAGTCACCTTGATTAACTGCGATTGGCGCTGGATGCGGTCTTGGATGCCAAGGAAAAAAGATAAGATGTCGGCCAGTATTATCATGAAACACTGGAAGAACGGAGAGACCACAAGAGCTTTCCGCTGTGGTACATTTCTCGTGGACAGCCTGGGAATGTCCGGCCCGGATCTGGTATGCACAGTGGGTGCCACCTCCATACCAGAGGCATCCTCTTTTCGCGCAACAGAGCGAACAAAGTCCTGGAAAAAGGCTACTTTAAAAGAGATCGCAAAAAAGGTTACTGCCAGATACCGGATGAAGCTGGTGTTTGACGGAGAGGACTTTTCTGTGGGGACCGTAGAACAGAATGAGCAGACCGACTGCAGTTTCCTTACAGAGCTCTGCCACGAATACAATTATGGGATCAAGATGTTTAAAGGCAAGCTGATCATCTATTCTAAAGGAAAATATGAGAAAAAAGGCGTCGTGGGAACAATCACCCGGAGAATGCTTTTGGATTTTGACTTTAATACTAATATTTCCGGCACATACACCGGGGCAAAAATGAAGTATATGAAAGCGGATTCCGATGAAGAAACCATTGTAAAGGTGGGGAAGGGAAACCGGTGGTATATCGTGTCTGGTGATGCCGACAGCATCGCACAGGCGCGCCGGAAAGCATTAGCAGCTGTAAACAGGGAAAATGAGACCGCCACCACGCTGGACCTCACCATACGGGGCAACACAAGATACAATGAGACGGATACGGTCAGGATTCGTGGGCTTTATCGTCTCAGCGGGAAATATTTTATCGACCAGGTGATACATGACATTGATGCGGAAAGCGGATTTACAACCAAATTGACAATGCACAAAATACAGAAAAGGGTGACAAAATGAATACTGCAATCGTAACTTCTGTAAAAGATGGGATGATTACTGTCAGATACGGGAGAAATGGAGAGGCTTCAAATCCAATGCCAATTCTGGAAAACCCGGCGAATGTATCTCTCAAACCGGGTGACTGGGTGGTGGTAGCCCCATTGAATGGGAAAAAGGATGGGGTTGTTTTGGGACGCTACTGGAACAAAAATAACCTGCCAGGAGAGTGAGAAGATGATAGTTGGGAAATTTGGAAAACATCTGACTTTTGAGGTTTATAGGAAGCCCGCCTTAGAGGGAGAAGACAAGGTAAAATACCTGACGTTTCAGAACCTGCAGAGAAACGTCAGCAGCCGGGTGACGGAACATGCAAGGATATTAAAAAAACACAAGACGGAATTTGGCGGTCCCAACCTTTCTGAAATAACATTTACCATGACTTTTTCCGCCTCTCTGGGCGTCAATCCAAGAAAGATGTTGCGTAGCCTGGAATCCTGTGTCAGATTAGGGAAGATCGGATATTTTATTATCGGATCGAAAAAGATCGGGAAGCACAAATACATTATCACAAACGTTTCGGAGAGCTGGGGGCATATCATTAAAAATGGGAAACTGGTAAGCGCCAACGTAGACGTGACAATGAAGGAGTATTTATAAATGGCAACAATAGAACAACCCTTGCTGCAGTTTGGTCCTGGAAATGAGAATGAGCTGGAGCGGTACAGGATAGCGCTGGAAACCTTATATGCTACGGTGGAGGGAACCTGCCCGGGAGACCGGAAAATTGGATTATCCAATGAATATGTGGACGAACCGCCGGAAGTGGCGAAAAGCACATTTTCGCTGGAGGTGTATAACAAAACTGAAATATACGTCCCCCAGGTGGAGGTCCTTGATATCGCCTTTGAGCACGACGGGGATGGAAAAATGAGACCCAGGATCACCGTTGGATTAAATGAAGAATACAACGAGGAAGAATATGACGACGAGGAGGAAGATGGATGGGACTAAAAGAAATCAAAGATCTGCCTGACGTATCCTTTATTGACAACTTGTCTCTGGAGGATGTTAAAAACATCCTGATAGAAGAATACAAAAAGGAATATGAAAATATCACAGGGAAAGAGGCAGTTATGGAGCGCAGTGACCCCATGAGAGTCCTGATTTCTGCCCAGGCAGTGCTGGATATGCAGCTACTCTCTTTTGTCGACCGGTGCGGCAAGATGAATCTGCTAAAATATGCCCAGGGGGATTTTTTGGATCATATGGGGGCTTTTAAAAACCGGGCGCGAAAGGAAGCTGAAAGGGCTTCTGTTATGGTGCGCTTTTTTATGGCGGAGCCAAGAAACGAAGTGGAACCGATCCCCCAGGGAACCATGGTGACAGCCGATCAGAAGATCTTTTTTGAGACAGATGATTATGCTGAGATCCCCGCGGGGGAATTATCTGTAGAGATCTGTTGTAGTGCCACGATAGCAGGGACGGCGGGAAATAACTACGAAAAGGGAGAGATTGCCACGTTAGTAACACCGACGGGCTTTATCTCGGCGATCTCCAATACCACAAAGAGCAGCGGGGGAATGGACCGGGAAACCGACGAAGAATACGCGGAGGGTATTTTTTGCGCTCCGAGCAAATACTCCGTGGCGGGCCCGAACCAAGCTTGGGTTTCCCTGGTAAAAGATTTTAATAGTGATGTTGAGGATGTCTGTCCGGATACAGTACCGGGAAGTGGAGTGGCACAAATCACCGTTCTGATGAAACATGGACGAATCCCAGAACCTGCAGAACTGCAAAGCATTCAGGAGTATTTGATGCGGCCGGACATACGTACATTGTGTACTTTGGTGGAAGTAAAACCGCCGGAGCAAGTAAATTATGAGATTTCCCTGACCTATTATATCGGGGAGTCCAGTAAATCAAGGATTACGGAGATATGTCAGAATGCAGAGCAGGCGGTGGGAGCATATACCGAATGGCAGGATTCCAGGGTGGGCAGGGATATTAACCCTGACGAGCTGCTTGTCATGCTGAAACAGGCAGGAGCAAAAAGGGTTGTTATCACATCTCCAGTTTTTTGTCAAGTGCCGGACGGAGCGGTGGCGCATTTTGACGGAACTCAAAAAGTAACATACGGAGGTGTGGAGAGTGACTGATCTTAAAGATGTTCTGCTGACCGATATTTTGCCGGAAATTTTTGTGGATTTGGCAAAATTTAAAGCATATTCAGTGGCGGAACGAAAGGTGCGAAGGATCATTTATGAATATGCAGAGCGCACCATGATTTTTAGAAATCTTGAAAACTTGCCAGGAACTAGTTTAGATCTTTTAGCGGAGGAAATGAATACTCCCTATTATGAATCTTCTCTTCCGACTGAAATAAAAGCAAAGCTAATTCGCAACACGTTACCCTGGAAAATGAAGGCGGGGACACTCTGGGCTGTGCAGGGAATGGTGGAGACGATCTTTAAAACTGGCACGGTCACCCCATGGCACGATTATGGAGGGAGGCCATATTTTTTTAAGATCTCTACAGATGCGGAGGTGTCGCCAGAACGACTGGAAGAGATCCGGAAGATGATACATAAAATAAAGAATACAGAGACCACTCTGGAAAGCATTGTGTTTTTAGTGGATTTGGAACAGAATGTCAAGATCAAGAGTGGAGTAACCGTAGATGAATCCGTGTGTATTTTTTGCGAGGAGGTAGAAAATGTCGAAGTATAAAAATGTAGCCCTGACAGAAGAGGGAAGAGACCTACTACTCAGAACGCAGCTGGGAGAGTGTGACCTGGAACTTACAAGGGTGGCTGCTGGAGATGGTATATATGAAAACGAGGAAGGAGTATCTCAAAGGCTGTCCATGCAAAATGAAAAGCAGTCTTTTCCAATCAGTTCATTTACCAAGAAAGAGGACAAACTCCAGATCCGTTTTATCGCTTCTAATTTCGGATCAGAGGGCGGAGCTGATCTCCAAGAAGGGTACCATATGAGAGAGATCGGAATATTTGCCAAAGAAAAAGATGGTGAAAATGAGATCCTCTACGGGATAGCACTGGCGGAAGAACCGGTGTATATGCCACCCTATAACGAGGCGTCGCCCATCACGGCGACCTTTAGCATTTATATCTATATTGGTGGGTGCGAAAATGTCAGCCTGCGCGCTGATCCTACAGCCTTTGTATCTGTACAGGAGTTAGAGAGAATTGAAAATGAAATCAACAACAAAGCAGACAAAACCTATGTTCCGTCCAAAACAGGAGAAGGCGCCAGTGGAACATGGGGGATAGATATAACGGGAAATGCGGGAACTTCTACGAAATTAGCAGCTTCCAGATCAATTTTTGGGAAAACATTCAACGGATCTGCTGATGTAAAGGGACAAGGCTCCTTTTATGGCAGCTATAATTCTTCGGCGGCGGGCAGATTTTCGTCATCAGCATTCCAGATACGGGAAAATGATCTTGTGGCCAATACTAAAAGTGATATTGCTTATGCACCTTCGATCGGATTCCATTGGAGCAATATGACCGCTGGTACTCTTGCTTTGGGAGCCAACGGGAACTACTATTTTTTGACGCAGCAAGGTACAACTGGCACTGTTGTTGCTAATTTGTCCGGCAATGCTTCTTCTGCCACTAAACTAAGTACATCCGCTGGTTCTGCCACAAATCCTGTCTATTTTTCCGACGGGAAGCCTGTGGCTTGTACATATACGCTTGGCAAATCAGTTCCGAGCAATGCAGTTTTTACGGATACGACTTATGGGACCGCGACGGAAAGTACAAATGGGTTGCTGTCCGCTCTCGACAAGAAAAAATTGGGGCTTATATACAGCGCAAGCTGCACGAAAGGCACATCCACTAGAAGCACCTTGCTTGGTACAGGAAATAAGGATAATGGGGATGAAAATATCATTGCGGGGGGTTACGGAAACACCATCGCAAATGCTACACAGAGTGCTATTATCGCCGGATCGGGAAATATTATTCCAACACCTACATCCGGCAGTACCTATTACAGAAACTCGACGGTTGTAAACGGTCACGGGAATTATGTGTCTGGGTCAAATGTATTGATCGCAGGAAATAATAATCAGGCGCACTCAAATCAGACTGCATTTGGGCATTTTTGCAAGTTGTCAACTATACAGAGCAGCGAATCAGGCAGTGAGAGTAGGACAGCATTTATGATCGGGAATGGTTCTGATTCCTCCAGGTCTAACGCTTTTCGCGTCAACTACAACGGCACTATATACGCCACAAATTCCACCATTGCCACAGGAGCCGATTACGCGGAGTACTTTGAGTGGGCGGACGGTAACCCCGACGGGGAGGACCGGGTTGGACTTTTTGTTACCTTTGACGAGCAGGAACCGGAAAAGATTAGGATTGCCTCTCCTGGAGACTATATCCTTGGCATTGTCAGCGGGCACCCCAATACCATTGGAAACGGAGATGAGGATTGGCGGGGTCGGTATGTTTTAGATGACTTTGGGAGATATATCGAAGAGACCTATGAGTATGAAGAAATATGGCAGGATAAGGATGGGATAAAGCACACAGAAACCAAAGAGGGGATACGATACAAGGAAAATCCAGAGTATAACCCGGATGAATTGTATATTCCAAGAGAGGAGCGACCGGAATGGTCTGCCATTGGGATGGTGGGGGTTCTCTCTGTCTATGATGATGGGACATGCCAGATAAATGGATACTGCCGGTGCGGGGTAGGCGGTGCTGCTACTTTAGCAAAAGAAAGAACCTTTGACACCTACCGGGTGATCCAGCGGATCAAGGACAACATCATTAAAGTAGTTATCAAGCCTTAAAAGGCAGATGATAAAAGCAGTAAATGAGCCGGAGGGCTCTTTTTTAGTTGCGCCGGCGCAAAGGAGGTGAGAGCGTGAATGTACAGACAATTTTGCTGGCTATGGTTTTGTCATCAGCGACCACTGGTTAAAACCAGAATTAAAAATTCGGTTATGACATTTTACCGGATCAGGGAACAAAATCTCAATAAAATGATAGAAAAGAATACGTTGCTTTACAAAACGGAATACTGTATAATGACCATATAATAATAGAGCTTTACCCAGAAATCTATTGAAGTCGAGAATGTGCCGCTACGCACCCTTTGGGTCAAAAGAAATGCGGGAAGGGGCACACCCGCCGATAGTTTTCTGGTTTAGCATAAAGAGATTTATACACCACCAGTCAGAAATGATATGGTGGTATTTTTATGCCTATTTTTAATTTTTGCGCCGGCACAAAGGAGGTGAGAGCATGACGCAGGCTTGGGCAATGATCATTGTCGGACTGCTCTCCATGATAGGAACCTTTGTGGGATCCTTTATCACGGGGAGAAAAGCGATGGTATTAATCGCATACCGAATCGAGCAGTTAGAGCAAAGAGTAAGCAAGCATAACAGCCTGGTGGAACGGATGTACAAGCTGGAAGAAGAAAGCAGCGTGATCCAGGAGCAGATCAAGGTAGCAAACCACAGGCTTACAGATTTAGAAGAGAAAGGATGAAGAAAAATGAAAAAGATGGATTGGAAAGATATTGCAAAGAGAGCAGGAAAAACCTTTGCACAGGCGTTCGTAGCGTCCTTTGGTATTGACAGGCTGACCGAGATCACAGACCTGGAGAGTGCCAAAGCGGTACTATACCCCATGCTGATCTCCTGCGTAGCAGCAGGTGTATCCGCAATCTGGAACATGGTAACGAGTTATTTCAAAGAAAAGGAGGTTTGGTGAAATGAAGATTAAAAAAATGCCAGCCCACAAGAGCTGTTTCCACGAAAAAAGAAGCCGGAAAAACATAAAATACATCGTGATCCACTACACTGGCAACACAAACGACACCGCAGCCAATAACGGTAAGTTCTTCCAGCGGGAGCAGTTTGGCAGTAGACGCGGTGTAGGTGCTCACTTTTTTGTCGGAAAAAAAGGTGTGATTGTGCGGTCCATTCCCATGAACCGTGTCGCCTGGTCAGTAGGTGGTCTTGTCACCCAGAGTAACGGAGCTGGAACGTACTATAATATGTGTACCAATCAGAACAGTGTAAGTATTGAGCTGTGCAGTGCAACCAAAGGCTACACGGACAAGCAGGCAGAAGCGGTCAAATGGCTGATCACCCAGCACATACAAAAACGTTGCCCGAACGCAAAGGTGATCATCCGGCATTGGGACGTAAATGGGAAGAGTTGTCCGGCACCCATGGCGAGGAAGGATAATAAGTTGTGGAAGGAGTTTCTGAAGAAGATCAAGGGGGAATGATGGTACAAATCCCAGACACTCTCCTACTTGACGGATTGGTTTAAAACTGATAATATATAAACATAGGATCAAAAAATGAACATTTTGTGGTCGGGCTACCCCCGGCCTCTGTTTTTAGGTGACATTTTTATTAAAAGGAAAACTGAATTAGAAGGGGAATTTGCCCAGAAGGGCGTTAAAAATGGTTGAGGAATGGACAGAGAAGAACCGTGACGCACTTCTTGAAATCTGGAAAACTCAAAACTTTGTAGAATTGTCGCCATTGGAATAATCCAGTGGTGGAACCTTCTGGAGGTGATGTTATGTTTTATAGAGTGCAAAGTGTAGAGCCGAAAGACAACTTTGTTCTATCTGTTATGTTTACAGATGGAGTAAAAGCAGAATATGACATAAAACCTTTATTTTCAAAGTGGGAGACATTTAATAATCTTAAAACGATCAAAGGACTTTTCCAGCAAGTAAAAGTTGATGCAGGGGGGTATGGCATTAGTTGGAATGATGAAATAGACCTTGCCAGTGAAGAACTGCGGATAAATGGAAAAGAAAGCAAAGACTATTGACATTC
>OFHB01001418.1_pt1 | contig 13677 bp, 10 predicted proteins | sample 1521881 | NCBI WGS metagenome assembly OFHB01 (sample SAMEA3504090, study PRJEB24116) | mouse gut metagenome | biome: mouse gut; feature: mouse-associated habitat; material: faeces | place: Denmark | collected 2011
GTTCCGCTGCGGGATGGGGCGTTGGAGTCCGGCCTGGCTGCAGACAGGGAGGGAAACCTATATGTGCCGGCAGCGGGGGAAGCGCCGGGACTGTGGAAGATTGACGCCCGGAGCGGTTCCGGGGAGTATGAAAAGATAGAACTGGAAGACTGCTCTGACAGGAACGATCTGTTCTTAAAGGGCATCGGCACAGATTCACAAGGGTATTCTTATATCTGGTGCGGCCTGATGATTCCGGAGGTGGAGAACAGGAATGGCGTGGAATCGGAAGTATGGCATATGGCGGACCGGGTTTATGTGAAGGACGGGCAGATGAAGACCGTTTTTTACCAGGATATTGCGGATATGTCAGGGGTGGATGTGCTGTACTTCCAGATTGACGGGCAGGGCAGACCGGGCTTTCTGGTGAAGGATCAGACGGAAATTCTGCTGCAGGAAATCGATACGGCCAATCAGAAATTAAGGGAGCCGGAGAGACTGGGAACAGCCTTTGACTGCTTCGGCATGGAGGATGCAAATATTCCGGAACATCTAACCTACACAGGCGCAGGCTGGCTGTACTGCCGGGATAATCGCCTTTACGAATTCCGGTATGAGGAGCAGGAAAAGGTCCAGGTACTGGATTTGACAGCCTACGGGCTTTTGTCCTCGGATATTGTGTTTCTGGGAAAGGGGGAAGATCAGATTGATGTGGTTCGCCGGGGAGAGCAGTCCGATTCCCTGGAACTGGCTGTCTTTACGCCGGGCAGAACGGACAAGACCATCGTGAGCCTTGGGGTGACCATGGCGGCACAGGATCTGGAGGCGGCAGTGGCCCGGTTTAACCGGGAAAGCGCCGGATACCGGGTGGAAACAGTGGATTATTTCAGCCGGGAGGGAAGCTATGAGGACGCCTGTGAACAGCTGAAACTGGATGTGGTTACCGGAAAGGCGCCGGATATTATCGCCGTCTCGGGAGTGGATTACCGGATCTTTTCCGGGAAGGGCGTGTTGGCGGATCTGTACGGCTTTATGGAGGAGGACGGGGAGTGCTCCAAAGACAGGTTGGTACAGTCCGTGCTGAAGGCCTGTGAGGAGCAGGGGCATTTATACAGCATTTCTCCTTCGTTCCAGATCCATACCATATGGGGATACGCAGATGTGACCGGGGGAAAGAGCGGCGTCACTTTTTCGGAGCTGCTGGGGATATTGGAAGACAACGGAAAGGATTTCAATGCCATAGGCGGTTTTTCCGCAGACGAACCTGTGCTGACCAGGCTCTGCAGCGCAGCCATGGATGAATTTGTGGACTGGGAGACGGGAACCTGTGAATTTGACGGGGCGTATTTTAAGGAAGTGCTTTCCTTTGCCAAAAACTATCATCCCGCAGGCGGAGACTGGAGCTATCTGCAGGGAATCCGGAACAGGGAGCAGGTGCTTACCGCAGGCATGATTTCCAGTGTGGCGGATTATCAGCTGGAAAAGGTCATATATGGCGGGAATCTTGGTTTTCTGGGCTATCCCGGAGCAGGGGGCAGCGGCACGGCCATGGATTTCCGGGACAGTGCGGTGGCTGTCAACGGAAGGAGCCGGAATCAGGAAGGGGCCTGGGAATTCGTGAAGTTTTACCTGCTGCAGGGATATGACGGGCAGGGATTCCCCATGGTGCAGGAGCGCTTCGATGAGGTGATGGAAGCCGCCATGCAGGAGGCGTATGCCGACTCCGAGGAATCCGGAAGCGAAAATAATTCCCAGAGAGAACGGATGCCCAAGGCGTATTACGGAGATGGGGACGACAGCGTCGCAGTCTATGCCGCCACCCGGGCGGAGGTAGAGGCGGTTCTGGAACTGGTGGAGAGCGTGGAAAACCGGTTTGAATTGCATGCGGACATTCAGAATATCATCAATGAGGAGGCGGAGGGGTATTTTTCCGGACAGGTGGATTTGGACAGTACCGTGGACAAGATGCAGAACAGGGTCAGCCTGCTGCTGCAGGAGGCGCGGTAGGAAATTTTTAAAACAAACGAAAGGCAGTGAGGCGTCATCTATGAAAAAACAGAGAAAAATCAGTTTCCGGTATTTTGCAGTCTGTCTGACGGTGTGCGTCAGCCTGCTCCTGACGGCATGCGGGAAGGACAGTGCCGCGGGTGACAATGGAGAGGCAGGAAGCAGGGAAGCAGAAAGGCAAGTGACGGGAGGGAGCGAATCCGGGGAAAGCATTGCTCCCGGAACTTCCGGAAGGGAATGGGTTTATGTACCCGAGGTGATTACGGTAGGGGACTCCAGGGCGGATTATGACGGGATGGGGCTGGTGGGAGACGAGATCTGTTATATTTCCATGAGCGGTGAGGCAGAGGATGAGGCGCAGAAGATATGCCGGTATTCCTTAACTGACAGGGAACTGGACAGGCTTGACATCCAGTGGCCCCTGGAAGAGAAAAGACTGGAAATCTGTTCTTATGTTTTTGCGCCGGATTACAGTGTATGGCTGATTGTAAATGCCTATTCCGCTGATTACGGTCAGTTAAAGCGTTATCTGTGCAGGTTTGATTCGGAAGGAAAGAACCTGTTTTATCAGAATGTTACGGAGGAAATGGGCAGGGGCAGCTATGTGGGCGATATGGTATTGGACGGACAGGGCCGGATTTATGTTTTTACCAGTGAGTATGCGCCGGGAGAGGAAGCGGGAGTCTGGCTGTATACGGAGGAGGGAAGCTATCAGGGAGAGCTGTCCTTCGGTGTTTCGGAAACAGCTGTGGTTCGGGGAACGGTAAACGGGGAGGCGGACAGGTTGTATGTCTGTATCAGCGAAGGGGAAAACCCGGACCATTGTACTGTGTGGGAGGTGGATTTTCAGGAGAAAAAACTGACGGAGGTGATGGAAAATTTCCCGAATGTCAAAGGTTTCTGTAAGGGAAACGGACCTGAAACGGGCCTGAATGGCCTCCTGCTTTACGACGACAAACTTGTCTGTAATTACGGATTTTCCGCCCATGAAAATGGTTCCGGACAAACCCTGGAGGAACTGTTTGCCTGGACGGACAGCGATATCAACGGGTATTTTGTGGAAAGTATGGGCGTTCTGGAAGACGGCAGATACTATGCCGCAGTGGAGGACTGGGAAAATAACGACAGGTGTATAGTGATCCTGCAGAAAACAAAGGCAGCGGAGGCGGTGCAGAAGGAAAATATCACGCTTGCCGCCGTGAACGGGGGAAGCAGTCTCACGGCCCTGGCGGTGAAATTCAACAGGAGCCAGGTACAGTATCATCTTGACCTGAAAAATTACGATTCCCTGACGGATTTGTACAATGCCATCCTGACCAGAGAACCCATAGATCTCATTGATTTATCCGGGGTCAACATAGAGAGTCTGCTGCGACAGGGGATCCTGGAAGATCTGCGGCCCTGGGTGGAGCAGTCGGAGGCGTTTGCCCCTTCTGATTTTTTGGAAGGAATTCTGGATACCTATACCGTGGACGGCGTTCTGGCGGGCATTCCCCGGACCTTTTCACTGCGGACCATGGTGGGGAAAAAGGCAGTGGCTGACGAGACCGCGCTGACGCCGGAGCGCCTGTTTGCGGCGGCCCAGGACAGTTCCGGGGCTGTTCCTGTGGGAGCGGTCACACGGGATGAGATGATGCAGTACCTTATGGCGTTCAACCAGGATGCTTTTATTGACTGGGAGACAGGAGAGTGCAGGTTTGATTCGGAGCAGTTTGAGGCCGTTCTGAAATTTGTAAGCCGCTTTCCGGATACCCTGGAAAGCGGAAAGGAAGAGGAACACCTGCCGGGAAAGGTTCAAAGCGGTGAGATATTGTATACGATAGTAGATATTTACAATCTAAAGAGCCTGCAGATTTATCAGGAAATGTTCGGGAAAGAGGTCAGCCTGGGATTTCCTGCCATGGACGGACAGGGAGGAACGCTGCTTTTTCCGAAAGATGCGTTCGGAATCACTTCCATGTCGCAGCAGAAGGAAGGGGCATGGGCATTTGTGGAGAACGTCCTGGGGGCAGAGGAGGAAATTTACAATCTGCGTTGGATGTTGGGCGAATTTCCGTCGTTGAAGAAACATATGGATACCATCGCATCCAGTGAAATGGAAGAGGACCGTAAATGGGCGGAGGAAGGCTACGAGTTCGGCGCCCGGATTTTTGAAGACGGAACAGTCATCCAATTCCATGCTTTGACCCGGGAGGAAATCGATACCATACTGGGTCTGGTGAAACATGCAAGACCCTACTTTTCCGCCCAGGAGGATCAGGTGCTCCGGATTATCGGCGAAGAAGCCGCCGCTTACTACAGCGGGCAGAAAGGGGCGGAGGCTGTGATGGAGATCATCCAGAACCGTGTGCAGCTTTATGTCAATGAAAGCAGGTGAATCTGCCCCGTGTTCCGGGAGGAGACGCTTGTGCATTCGTATGGGGGTGGCATCAGCGGGCGGAGGTTAGGCATAGGGCCGCGGATGCTCTGTTGGGAGGTGAATATCAGATCCTGATTACCGGGACAGGAAGGTTCAGACAGGCTCCAGTAGATGAAGTACCTCGTCAATATCCCACTGTTTGGCGGGCAGGATCACAGCCTGGGACCCGATTACCTCCTGCAGGATGCGCAGCTCCAACTGCTGTCTGTGGCGAAAGTGCCGGACAAGGTCCTCAAAGCCCTGACAGCCGTGGGCTTTTCCGTAGGGAGAGGCGGTGAGGTAATCCAGCATAAGGGGATACCACAGGGGATTCCCCTTATCGTCCGAGCGCTCTTTCCGGATAACCCGGGTGCTTTCTTCCAGATGTTCGTCATACAGATACAGCAGCAGAAAGCCTTCCCGGGGGACATCGCCGAACAGCCGGCGGTAAAAGTCCACAATGGCATCATCCTCCGACTGATGGTACAGCATTAAATCTTCTACGATATTCTGTAGAAATGCGCATTCGGACAGGTAACCCTTTCCGGAGAAATTCCGGTACCTTGTGCGGATAATCTGTTCAAATTCCGCCAGGGATTTTCGGCCGTTATAGATTTCATACTGTTCCAGATCCTTGTGGAAGCCGGGGATGTCCGTGAGAATGGCGGTATAAGTGACGATATAATGGCTGCCCTCCCGAAAGGTATGGGCTTTGATTTCAGGAGCCAGGGTTTCGTAGCGCGCCAGTACTGCGGCATAGTCCTCCTCTGTCATCCAGGTACACCAGGCCAGCTCTACCGGGGAATAATCCCCTTCCCGGCACACATGGAGTTCCGGCAGCCTGCGGGCAATGGCCTGAAGCAGGGTGGATTTTCCCAGGCCCTGTATTCCTTCTATGAAGATATTGTTGGTAATGTTTTTGGTCATGGTTTGTCCATTCTTTTCCTGTCCGGAGGCTGCCGTGCCTGCAGGCGTCAGTCCCATTCGTTTAATCCCAGACTCTGTCTGTGCCTGGCCTCTTCAAAGGTCAGGCGGGGCAGGTCTTCCGCCAGATATTCCAGAAGCTCGTCGATGCCGTCCCGAGTTACATTGTTGATCAGGAAAATGCGCTCGCAGCCGGCATTGATCATCCATTGTCTGACCATGGGGATATTGGCATAGGGGGAATCGATTTTGGTAATAATGCCGATGAGAGGGCGCAGAATAAAAGAACGCAGGCTTGCGCTGAACAGGTTGAAGGGTTCGTCTGCGGCCTGGACCACGGCTACCACATCCGCTTCAAAGGAAAAGCAGGCAAGCCCCACGCTGAAGCATTTGGACTCCGCATATTCTCCCGGAGAGTCGATGGTATCGTCCCCGGAGCTGGTATATTGTGTTTTTACATAATGAAGCTCTTCGCCCCGTAGCGCCTGGGTCAGAGAGGTTTTACCGGCTTCGCTTCTGCCCATCAGAAATAATTTTTTCATGTGCCGCCCCTTTCGGTTTTAACTGCGGTGGATTTCACAGGTATGAAAATGCAGTTCCTCTCTGAAAAAGCGAACCACTTCTTCCACGGCCGTCTGCACTTCCGACAGCCTTCCGGTGAGAATCAGGGAACCGCAGAACCGATCCATAAAGCCAATCTCCACATCCGCGCTTTTCATTGCCGCATCTGCAGCCACCACCACGGCTTCCCAGGGGGTAAAACGAATCAGGCCGATGGATTCTCCCCGATGATCTTCCCCTTCATGGACGCCGATATGAAGACCCAGGTTCTGATAGACACAGGACTGGGAGACGCCGATGACATGGGCCAGGCAGACTTCTTTTCCCGGGATGCGCAGACGTGTGATGCGCAGTTTTTTATTTTTAAGCCGTTCATAATCCTCATGGAACAGCCTTTCCAACAGTTCTTTCTGTGTTATATGGGACATGGCATTCTTCCTATCTCTTTGTGATTTTGCAGACCACATATCCCAGGTCATCCCGGAAATAATTCACGATTTCCGTCATGGCAGACATGACGTCGGAAATCTCCCCGGTGATAATCAGGGTTCCCGTAAAGCGGTCCGCAAAGCCAAGATATACATTTCCGCTTTTGACCGCAATATCGGAGGCAATGACGGCAGATTCCGGCGGCGTCATGTTCATGATGCCGATGGCCGCGGACTGATAGTCAACCTGGGGGTTTAACCCAAGCTTCTGGTATATAATCGGCGCCGGCCCTCCCATTACATGGGCGAATGTGATTTCCTTGCCCGCCACGGTTTCCTGTACGATTCTGATGCGTTCTTCCTGTCCGTTTGCCATCTGCCTTCCATTCCTTCCCGATAGATGCTTTTGTTGTAGTGTTAGTATCATCATACTATCCGGAAAGTTTTCTGTCAAGCTGAAAACCGGGGCTAAGGTGCTGGCCTGTGATAAGGTTCGGATGTTTTTGCTTTCTTGGTTTTCTTTCCAAAGTCCCGCAAAGCGACGGGATGATGATATGGAAAGTCCTACGGAAAAAATACGGAATCCATATTCAGCCTTTTTTCTCAAAAAAGCGGTCAATTTCTCTTTTGACGGATTCTGCGGGAAGGGATTTGGAGAGATAGCCTTCTGGTTTCAGGGAAATCACTTTCTGAACACTTGCTCTGTCCACTCTGCAGGTGAGAAAAATCACCGGAATATCTGTGAAATCCTTTTCGGAGCGAATCATCTCCAGCATCTGGCTTCCGCTGCAGACAGGCATCTCATAGTCCAAAAGCACCAGGTCCGGACGGGCAAGGGTAATGCTTCGGATGGCGGACAAGCCGGAATCTGCGGTGAATACCTCATAGTCACGGCCAAGCAAATGCAGCATGGCCGTTCGCATGAAGTCGGAGTCATCCACCACCAAAATTTTCTTTTTCCTGCCGCCGACGGCTTGCCCGGTGCTGTCCGCGTGGGAATATTCTTGGCTATTGGCCGGGAGCGTGTCTGTGTAAGGCAGCTCTTTACTGACAGCTGCGTGCGGCATTCCTCTGTTATTTGACAGGGGATTGCTCATGTATGTCAGCTCTTTGCATTCGGTTGGGCGGCTGTCCGTATAAGGAAGCTCTTTGCTGTGCGCTGGGTGATTACCGGTATGTGGATGGTTCTGGTTATCGGCCTGGAGAGCGTTCGTGTACGGCAAACCGTTCCTTCTAGTTGTGCGACCGTCCGTGTAAGACAGTTCTTTGCTGTCATCTGGGTGATTACTGGTATAGGTCTGTTCCTGTTTATCGGTTTGGAGAAAGTTTGCGTACGGTAAACCGTTTCTACCGGCTGTGAAGTTGTTCCTGTGAGATCCATTGCAATCAGCCGTGTGACCGCCTGTGTCCGTTCGTCCGCTGTTTTCAGCCAGGGAATAGCCGGGATGCGGACAAACCCTGCTTTCGGCCTGGAGATTATCACATGGTGCTGGATATAGGGCTTTATCCGAAAGACTGTCTGCATGCATGCAGTTTTGGTACTCAGCCTGTGTGTGGCTGGTATGGGGAAGGTTCCTGTTTTCGCTCTGCGGTTCTTGCGACTGTGGAAGGTTTCGGTTTTCAGACAAAGGTTTGCCGGGGGTTAGACCGCTTTCAAGCCGGGCTACGGCATCCGCCGTGACAGCCGAAATACCTTCTTTGTGCAGAGGTGTTTCGGAAGAGGCCATACAGCAGGCAAAGTAGCCTCTGCCGGTGTCAAACAGAAGGCTGAACCGGGGACTTATCTTCTCATACATTTTGTAAAATTGCTCATAGGACAGCAGGTGTTCACTGGTGAGTTCGAACTGTGCCAGGGATGTAAACTGTTGTTTAAAACGTTCTGCAAGCTGCTTTGCAGCATATTTTGTCACATTACTAAGCATCATGTCCGTGGTTTCCGATTCAGCATCTATCACATTGCCGATGGTACTGCCGATCAGCTGTTCTTCAAAAAGCATAAAAAATTCGATTCGCTTATGATCTTTGCTGTCATAGACCAGGCGGCAGCAGATTTCGTTTCCGAAATGTTCCCCGGTATAGCAAATGCTCACCAGCTGTGAGTCCAGTTGAAACATGCCGTGCAGCAGGCTGGCCAGAGTCTGTCCCATCACAGCCAGTTCCTCCTCGGGCAACAGGTGGTCCCAGTGTACCACAGACTCGCCGGTTACAATCAAGCGGTCCTCAATGAGGGTATGCCCGATGAGCCATCCTGCGCATACACCCAGAAAGTGCTGAATGGAGGCCGGAGAGAATTGCTTCAGCTTCAGTTCCTGGTCCAGGGCAGGGAGCATCCGTTTCCGGAAATCCCTGTGGATGCGCTTGTGAGCCGCCAGTCCCGGGTAATGGATAGAGTCCATGTAGGCTTCCTCATCCGCAAAATGCTGGACGGCATGGTCTTTGAAGTATTTGATTGCCTCCTGGCAGGCGAATTGGCTTTTCTCATCACTGTGTCCAAAAGCAAACAGCTTATTGAGAATACTGAAGAGCTTTTTGTGTTCCCTGTCGATGATGTCCACGCCTATATTGTATCGTTCTTCCCATATCAAACGATTTCCCATATCTTTTCCTCCTGGTAAAGTCTCGTGACAGATTTTCGGTTTTCCTGATATTCGCAGCCGGGGCGGTATAGGGCGTGTTATCTGCAGGGTCCAGAACGCAGTTTGCATGCGCCTGTCGGAGTCCCCGTACAGCAATCCGGGGGCTGTCCGGGATTCTGTTTTGCCGTTACATCGGCGGTGTCATATCAAACCGTTTGTATATCCTATTCCGCACTTGACAAAAAGTGCCAGGATATCCGGGTTTTTTCTTTTTTTCGCGTTGGGGAGAGCAGAGGGCGGCAGAAGAGCAAATCTGACCGGAATAGGAGAGATTGACAGAAAAGATACTTGAATTCTGCTCTCTAATGTGTTAGAGTAACAATATACTCTAATATATTAGAGGAGGGGATTTGTATGGATACACCGAAAATTTTTGAGAGCGAATATCGTTTCTGTCTGATTTTATGGGAGCAGGAGCCGGTGAAGAGCAGCGAATTGGTGCGGCTGTGTCAGGAGAGGCTTGGATGGAAGCCTACCACCACCTATACGGTAATCAAGCGGCTGTCGGAGCGTGGAGTAGTGAAAAACGAAAACAGTGTGGTCACAGCTCTGGTAAGCAGGGAGCAGGTGCAGGCGGCGGAGATTGAGGAGTTGGTGGAGAAAAAGTTCGGCGGCTCCCTTCCGGCGTTTGTGGCGGCATTTACAAAGCATGGGCGGATTACAGAGAAGGAAATTGACCAGGTACAGCGGATGATAGACCGATTCCGGGAAGGCGGGACGTGATGGCAGATATCTTTTTGGAAGTGGTAAACCGGAGTATTGCGGCGGGATGGCTGGTACTGGCAGTGGTATTGCTGCGTTTTGTTTTAAGGAAAGGCCCCAAATGGATAAATCTGCTGCTCTGGGGCATGGTTGCCCTGCGGCTGCTGTTTCCGGTCACCATCGAGAGCAGCTTCAGCCTGATTCCTGACGCCAGGCCCATATCGGAAGGATTTGCCGGGGAGGTTTACTCTGCAGCGGATTTTTCCGGGGAGAACGAGGCAGGAGAAGCAGCATCTGTCCGGGGGGAAAGGGAGATTCGGAGGAAGGCGGAGAGGACAGGCTTTCGGGGAAGCGGAATCTGGGGAAAGATAACGCAGCAGAACGGCCTGGCAGAAGGCGGATTATGGGGATTTTGGAAGGAACCAAACAGCATTTTAATTCTGACGGCGATATGGCTGTCAGGAGCGGGACTGATGTTATTTTACGCCGTGTTCAGCTATCTTGGGCTGCGCAGGCAGGTGAGGACGGCGGTACTGTTTCGGGACAATATCTTCCGCAGCGAAGGGGTGGATTCTCCCTTTGTACTGGGGGTGATAAAGCCCAGGATTTATCTTCCCTTTCAGATGCAGGAAAGGCATCTGGAACTGGTGGCGCTGCACGAACAAATCCATATCCGCAGGGGGGACCATCTGTGGAAGCCGCTTGGATTCGGGCTGCTTGCGCTGTACTGGTTTCATCCGCTGCTGTGGCTTGCCTATGTGCTGCTGTGCCGGGATATCGAGCTTGCCTGTGATGAGAGTGTGATTCAGGGACTTGACAGGGAGAGGCGGGCAGATTACTCCCAGGCGTTGTTGGACTGCAGCACCCGTTCCAGGGGCATGGGAGTTTGTCCCCTGGCCTTTGGGGAGTCGGGGGTGAAAACCAGGGTGAAGTCCGTGCTGCATTATCGGAAGCCTGCTTTTTGGGCACTGGCGGCGGCATTGGCAGCCTGTGGGGCAGCGGCGGTGTGTTTTCTCACCAATCCTGTCCGCCGGGATACCCTTGTCTGGGCACAGGCTCTGGAGGCGGAGGAAGTGGCGGAAGCGGAAGTGGTCATTTATTCCGGGTTGGAGAGGCAATCTATACAGCTTGCAAAAAATGACATTGATGTCATGGTTTCCCTGATTCAGCAGAGCAGAGGCAGGTATGTGGAGGAGCCGGAGGATTTGGACGGAGGCAGTATTTTCTTCTCTCTTACCATGGCAGACGGCTCTGTCCATGAGGTGGGAAACATGGGAAATACCTATCTGATCATTGACTGGGATTATTATGAGGCAGATTACAGCTGGCTGTCTTCCTGGGACGACGCTCTTCCGGAGGGAGAGGGACCGCTGCTGGAGGCGGTTATCTGGGAGGAGGCTGATCTGGACAGGGACGGTGAGCCGGAGGTAATCCGGGTCAGGGAGACGGTAAAAGGGGAGGCATATGTATTGGAGGTACTGAAAAGGGACGGCACGCTGCTGTGGAGTGAGGAGGCCGGGACATCCCATGTTGGGTGGAATACCCTTCTACTGTATCAGGAGGGGGAAAAGGATTTCCTGATCCGATATCATCCCAATCTTTCCCAGGGCTTCGGGAGTTATACCTGTGAGCAGTTTTCCCTGGCCGGGGGCTTTGAAACACCGGAAAATACATGGGAAGCGGACTTTGAATTGGCGTCCGGCCAGGTGACGGGAAAGATGCGCGCCTTTGCGGAGCGGGTCAATGAATTTCTGGAGGAAGGCACGGTTATCATCAGTACCCAGGACGGTCAGGTGGCTGTAGGACCCTGGCGGGCGGAGGAGTTGGCCGGGCTGTATCCGGTGCAGTTCTATCCGGAGGAGACGGAACCGGCGGAGGGGGTGTGGAAGGATTTTGCCAAAGGGCTGCCGGAGGAAGTGGAACCCCTTGAATTTGTGCTTGCCAGCGGCGCCGGAGCCTGGAGCACTTCCCTCACCCTGTACCCGGACGGTTCCTTCCAGGGCACCTATGCGGGCAGCGAGGCGGTTGCCGGGGAGAGCTATCCCAGGGGAACGGTCTATATCTGCAGGTTCAGCGGGAAATTTGGCGATATAAGGGAGACGGGCGAGTATTCTTTCTCCATGGGTCTGACGGAACTGGATTATGAGACAGAGGCGGAAGCGGTGTGGATTGAGGATGGCTTCCGATTTATCGGCGCCGGGGCTGTGGGGCTGGAGGAGGGAGAGGAATTTATCTTCTATCTGCCGGGAGTGCCCATGGCAGAACTGGAGGAGGATTTTGTAACCTGGTCACCGGACTATTACCTGTGGAAGAACGGAGGAATTGAGAATCTGTCTGCCTATGGGATTTACAATGTGGAGGCCGGGTGCGGGTTCTTTACCAACTGGGGGGATTGAGCGGGGAAGGCCCTGGCGGACCGGAAACCGTTTCTTGTATAATTTGAAGGGAGCATGAAAAATGTATTGTATATTAGTGACAGGTATTCCGGCAGCAGGAAAAAGCACTATGGCAGAGGCCCTGTCAGAAAGGTTGAAACTTCCTGTTATTTCAAAGGATACCATCAAAGAATTGTTGTTTGACAATGTTGGATTTCAGTCAAGGGCAGAAAAAGTAAAACTTGGAATTGCCAGTATGGAAATCATGTATTATGCCGCAGGTCAACTTATGAAAGCAGGTCAGGCTTTTATCCTGGAGAATAATTTTGAATATTCGTCAGAGCAGGGAATGAAAAATCTTTTAGAAAAATATCAATATTCCGCATTGACCATTACCTTAACAGGTGATTACAAAGTAATTTACCAGCGTTTTCTGGAACGGGAAAGCAGCCCTGACAGGCACAGGGGGCATGTTGTGAATGACTGTTATCCGGAAAAGAAAGAGAATAATATGAAAATCCTAAAAGCAAAAACTATTTCTTATGAAAATTTTGTTTGTGGAATAGAAAAGAGGGGATTTGATGCCTTTTGCGTTGATGGCAAACAAATCAAAGTTGATATAACAGATTTTTCAACAATTAATATGGAAGAGTTATTTTCACGGATTGAGGCATGGAAGGAGGAAATTCTGCATGATTGACGCACATGTTCATCTAGAAAAAGGCGATTATTCGGTAGAATGGATCAACAAGTTTGTTGGGTATGCTGTAAAAAGAAATATAGACGAAGTTTACTTTTTGGAACATACTCATATCTTCAAAGAATGCCGTAATCTCTATAATGAAATGTCTGTCTATAATGAATATCAGAAGAATTGGTATCAGAAAAAATGGGGACAGGCACGTCCTCTAAAGGATTATATAGATTACATACAAAATGACATTGCACAAATGAAACAAATGTATTCCTTTGATTTTTTAGTAGGCTCAATCCATTTTATTGATAGATGGGCATTCAGTCATCGGAAACAGCGGTGGAACAAGAACGATTATGATATGGATGAACTGTACGAAAGGTATTACGCACTTATGCTGTCATTAATTAACAGCCGATTATTTTCAGGAGTGGCACACCCATAGTCATTACAATGTTATGGGGCATACCCGCAAAAGGATTTTAGACATATTTATTTACAGCTCGCACAAGCGCTTTGTTTAAATGATATGTATATTGAGGAAAGCAGCGGACTAGCGCTTAATTATGTCGATAAGCAGTTGGGAATGAATGCGGATATGTTGGAGTGCATGGTAAGGTGTAATGTGCCAATTCTGACAGCATCAGATGCACACTCGCCATAAAATGTTGGCTTATATATTAAAGAAATGAACGAATTGATTCAATCTGTCTAATGGAATGTTACAAATGTAATTATGGTGTGAAATTTTCAAATAACGTAAAGGAATGGTTATTGGTATGAAAGATATTATAGAAAAGTATAGAGGAAATTATATAGCAGAGATGCGTAAAGTAGTAGGGCATGCTCCGCTTAGCCGGTAGGATTTGTCCACCTCAATTGGCGAGGTCCAACGGTCTGCTGGATTGAGGATATCTTTGTGGAGGAAGGTTTGCGAAGGCAGGGCATCGCATCCAAAGCCATTGGGCTAGTG
>OFHB01001420.1_pt1 | contig 13650 bp, 10 predicted proteins | sample 1521881 | NCBI WGS metagenome assembly OFHB01 (sample SAMEA3504090, study PRJEB24116) | mouse gut metagenome | biome: mouse gut; feature: mouse-associated habitat; material: faeces | place: Denmark | collected 2011
ACCCCACCACCAGCACCAGGGCCCAGAGAATGGCCCCGATCACCAGCCCCCGTTTTTTGGGCCCCCGCCCGCCGGGGCCGTCCTCTTGTGTTCAGCCGGAAGCTGTACACATGGGGGGCGTCAAAAAAATTTTTAGATACTAGCAGTTGCAATCCTCCAAGCTTTACAATAGATGGGTCAAGCGCACCGGCTGCCCTGCGTGCCGGGGGGAAGCGGGCATCCCCTCACGTTCCCCCTTCCGGCAGGCCATAGGACACCAGGTTTTCGTAGTTTTTAAAAAACAGGTAATAACCGCCGATGTTGTGCTGTACGTCGTCAATCCGAACCCGGTATCCGTCGTGCCGCACCATGAACGTGTTCAAAATCCGCTTCGGATTCTTCATGTACATGGCATATTCAGGATAAAAATACCCGTTCAACTGCCGGTTCGCCCGGGTGGAAATGGTCTCCAGGAACATCCGCAGGTCAAAATCATCAACGGCAATTCCATGCTCCACAGCCCGGTCGTATACCTCAAACGTGGCCATCAGCATCTCCAGATAGGTGTGGTAGGTCGTGTCCCGCTCATAGATTACCTGTAGATTCTTTTGGGCGTTTGCCAGGGCAAAGGCATAATATTCCTCGTTATCCGTGATATGCTTGGTAATCTCATTCATGCTGTACGCCACCCAGTGGTCTTTGTGCCGGGTGTAATCCGCCTCAATAAAGTGGGCCACGGCGCTTTTCGCGGCCTCCAGCCAGATCGGTTCTCCGGTAAGGCTATACAAGCGGCACAGGGCAAAGGTGGCCTCGCCGTCGTAGTAGACGATGCGGTACTCCTCCTTGCGGGTGAAGTCGCCGTTTAAAACATGATAATATTCGCCGGAATCCTGATCCAACATGGACAGAATCCCTCTGCCCAGCGCGCGGCAGACATCCCTGTAATTTTCATTTTGAAATACGTCCATGTACCCGGTCAGCGCCACCGCCGCCACGCCGCAGGCCTCTGCAATCCTCGCCAGCTCCGCCGCATTGCAGCAGCTATCGTCAAAGCCTTTGCGCAGCTTCACCGTCACGGGCTTTTTCACTGCCCTTACCAATCCTGTCAAAATCTTCTCCGCCAGTCCGGGCTGCTTCATCAGCGCACTGCCCTCCCCGTTGTTCACCACCTTGGGCACCGGGCATCCCATGTTGAAGTCCAAAATGGAGAAGGGGCGCTCCTGGATGCGCTTTGCCATATCCGCCAGTATCTTCGGATCCGAGCCGAAGAGCTGCAGAGAGGCCGGGACCTCCTCCGGATGGATCTCCAGAAGCTCCTCCGTATTTTTGTTGTTATAAAAAATGGCCTTGGCGCTGACCATCTCCATGCACACCAGCCCTGCTCCCATCCTGCGGCACAGCAGGCGGAAGGGCAGGTCCGTCACCCCTGCCATGGGGGCCAGTATCACGTTATTGTCCAGCGTCACATCGCCGATTGTAAGCTTTCCCATCGCCTTATCCTCTGTCCTCCCTGCATCCATTCCCGTTTGCCGCATTTCTTCAAGGCTTTCAGAACATACGTTCTCTGTTGCAGCGAAGCAGAAACGGCTCTTTTACTCTTTTACACGATTATCCACGGTTTTCAATCGCCCGCTTTCAGGCGCTCCGGGACTTCTGCCGCCCAATGCCATGCCATGTACGCGCGCTCACTGCCTGCGGTCAGCTTGCGGGCTTTCTGTTCTTCTCATAGAGAATCCGCAGCCCCTCCATGGTCAGGTGGCTGTCGTAGATGTCTATCGCCTCCGTCTCCTGGGCAATGAGCCGTCCCAGGCCTCCGGTGGCCACCACCTTCAGCTTCTTCAGGCCGCTCTCTTCCTTCACCTTCCTGATGATATACTCCGTCTGGCCGATCTGGCCGTACACCAGCCCAGCCTGCATGCTGCTGATGGTCTCCTGGGCCAGGATGGACTTGGGCTTGCGAATCTCTATCTTGGGCAGCTTGGCCGCCTGGGTCCAGAGTGCCTCGGAGCTGATTCCCAGACCCGGGGCCGTGATGCCCGCGGCGAATTCCCCTTTCTCCGTGATCAGGTCATAGGTGGTGGCTGTCCCGAAGTCCAGCACCAGCACCGGACCGCCGTACTTTTCATAGGCCGCCACCGCGTCCACGATGCGGTCCGCCCCGATGGCCCTGGGATCCTCGGTGACGATGCGGATGCCCGTCTTCATGCCCGGCCCCACGCTCATGGGGCGGGTCTTCGTATAGCGCACCAGCGCCCCCATGAGGGAATGCATCACGTCCGGCACCACGCTGGCCACGATGGAGCCCTCCAGGTCGGCGGCCTCTATCCCCCGGTTCAGCAGTATCTGGGTGATCAGGACACCGTACTCGTCGGAAGTCCTGGGCATCTTGGTCATGATGCGGAAGGTGGCAAGCAGCGACTCCTTCTCGTACACGCCCAGCGCCATATTCGTATTGCCTACATCTATCACTAATATCATAATGCCCTCTTCCCTGTCTGCCTCTTTTCGCAGACACCGCCACTGTCCGCACCGGTAGGCCGCAGCCAGCGGAGCCCCATTTTATGTCCCTCTGCATGCGCGCACGCTTTGGCCCATGGCGGTCAAAACCGGTTGGGCCTGCGCAGCTACAGCTCCATCACCGCAACCACTTCTTCCCCGTCCATCTCGCCGGTCTCCCGGAATCCGAAGGAGTGATACAGCTCCCTGGCCACCGCATTCTCCGGCTCGTAGGACAGCCAGCAGTACTGCGCCTCTCCGCAGGGCTGCGTCCGTATGAAGTCCAGGGCAAGCTTCATGGCCTCCCGTCCGTATCCCCTATGCTGATAGCGCTCGTCTATCATGAACCGCCACAGATTGTAATTCTTCCGGGCAATCTCCGGCGGATTCTCCCAATACTCGTCCGTATCATATCCCACCATGAGGAAGCCTACGGCTTTGTCATCATCATAGATGCCGAAGGGGAACGCGTATCCTCCTCCGGCGATCGCCGTGTAGGCCTCGATGATGCTCACGTCATTGCCCGCCACGAAGCTCTTCTGGTCCTCCCTGACGCGAAGCCCCAGGAGCTCCCAGACATTTTTTCCATTTACTTTCTCGATTCTCACCATTTCCTTCACCCTGCCCGCTTTCTCTCACTATCTATGCCATTTTCCACAAAATCTACGATAAATATCCCGAGACATCCTCCTTCAGGATGAACACCCTGTAATAAAGCTGCAGGGATTCGAACAACTCCTGCCGCCGCCTCCTCATCTCGCCCACCAGCAGGCCGCTGCTGACCTCGTCATAGGTGATGTCGTCGTCATCGGCATTGGTCTCCAGCACCACGCTGCCGTCCTCCTCAAAGGCTATGGCGAACACGCCGCCTACCTCCTGGGTGAACAGCACGCACAGGATGCGCAGCTCCTCCTGAATGGATTCCGGAATCCCGCTAAACTGCTCATTGAAATAATATTTCTGCTCATAGGCATTGGCTGCGCACAGCACCAAATTCCCGCTCTCCATCTGTCTCCTCCTCCGGGACGCCCTCTTTTCGTTTCCTCTCTGCATCCCGGTTCCCTCTCCGCATCCTGAGACAGGCTCCCTGGTCCGGGCGCCCCCACAATCCGGCCCTGGCCCACGGACGCGGCAGTCCTTCCCCCGCTTCACACATACCCGTAAATGCCCCGCACGGACACCTCTCCGGCGTACACAGGCTCCACCGTGCCGTCCTCCCGCTCCACCAGCAGCTCGCCCGCAGGGTTGATGCCCCTGGAAATGCCCCGGTATTCTCCCTTTGGGTCCAGGATGCGCACCTCGCCGTCCTTTCCGGCAAGCATCCCGTTATACCTGTCCAGAAGCCCCGCCAGGCTGCCGTCCCCGCGGAATATCCCGTAATACGTCTCAAAGGCCTTCATCACGTTGACCATGATTTCCGCCCTGGATACCGCGCGTCCGCACTCCTGCTCCAGGCAGGACGCGGTCTGGGCGATTTCCGGCGGAAAGTCCTGCCTGGCCACATTGATGCCTACGCCCATGACCACATAGTGGATGAAATCCCGCTCCGTGCTCATCTCCGCTAATATCCCGCAGACCTTTTTCCCGTTCACCACGATGTCATTGGGCCACTTGATGCGGGCCTCCAGGCCGCAGGTCTCCCGTATCCCCTCCGCCACTGCCAGCCCCATCACCAGCGTCACCATGGATGCAAGCTCTACGCGGAAATCCGGCTTCAATATCAAAGTAAAGTACACATTCGTTCCCGGCGGGCTGCTCCAGGACCTGCCCCTGCGCCCCCGTCCGGCAGTCTGCATATCCGCCACGATCAGGGTGCCCTCTCTGGCCCCGTTCTCCGCGTCCAGCTTGGCCTGGAGGTTTGTGGAGGCTAACTCCTCATAGAAGCACACCGGCTTTCCGGCCCATGCGGTGTCCATGCGGCTCTCCAGCTCATGCCGTCCATAGACCTGACGGTTAGATGCCAGCCGATATCCACGGTTCTGCACCGCTTCTATCTGATAGCCCTCTTTCTTCAATTGTCCCATGGCTTTCCACACCGCGGTGCGGGAGACGCCGAACCGCTGGCACAGCTCCTGCCCTGACACATAGTCCTCCCGCTCCCGCAATAACGCCAATATCTTAGCTTTCATCTCTGAACATCCATTCCCGTTCCCGGCTTCAATCCGGTATCCTCATTCCCCAGCGCATGAGCCCCTGAACAACCAGCCCTGGCTGTCCACCCCAGTCCTGCGTTGTCGTCAGTTTCCTCCGCCCTGTCCTGGCGCGGACATCCGGCACTGATTACTGGGGAATTCATGCACCGGCGTACCAGTCAGCACTGTGCCTCCTCATTCCCCTATCGTGGCCAGCATCACGGCCTTGATGGTATGCATCCGGTTCTCCGCCTCCCGGAACACCAGCGACTGCCCGGACTCGAACACCTCGTCCGTGACCTCCATCTCCGTGATGCCAAAGCGCTCACCCATCTGTGCGCCGATTTTGGTGTCCAGATCGTGGAAAGCGGGCAGGCAGTGCATGAATATGGCCTTTTCCCCCGCGTTCTCCATGACGGCACGGTTCACCTGATAGGGGGAAAGCTCCCTGATGCGCTCCTCCCAGACTTCATCCGGCTCTCCCATGGACACCCATACGTCCGTATAGATTACATCCCTATCTTTCGTCCCGGCAGCCACGTCCTCCGTCAGCGTGATGCTGCCTCCGGTCTGTGCGGCGATTTCCCTGCACTGCGCCACCAGTCCCTCCTCCGGGAAGTATTTCGCCGTGGTGCAGGCCGTGAAGTGCATCCCCATCTTGGCGCAGGCCACCATCAGGGAATTGCCCATGTTGTAGCGGGCGTCCCCCATATAGGTCAGCCGTATCCCCTCCAGATGACCGAAGTGTTCCCTGATCGTCAGGAAATCCGCCAGCATCTGGGTAGGATGGAATTCATTGGTAAGCCCGTTCCACACAGGCACATTGGCATACTTCGCCAGCTCCTCCACGATATCCTGCCCGAATCCCCGGTATTCGATTCCCTCGAACATGCCCGCCAGGACCCTGGCCGTGTCCGCGATGCTCTCCTTCTTGCCGATCTGGGAGCCCGAAGGATCCAGATAGGTCGTCCCCATCCCCAAGTCGTGGGCCGCCACCTCAAAGGCGCATCTGGTGCGGGTACTGGTCTTCTCGAAAATCAGCGCCACGTTCTTCCCCCGCAGGGTGTCCACCGGAATCCCTTTTTTCTTCTTCTCCTTTAAATCCGCCGCCAGATCCAGCAGATATGTGATTTCCTCTGTGGTAAAATCCAACAGCTTCAGAAAGTCCCTTCCCTTTAAATCCATCCTCTCAACCTGTCCTTTTCTCTCTGATTTGTAAAAATGATATATCCGTCTCCAAAGCTTCCGACTTCTAACTTCCGTAATAAATATACCGCAACATCATGTCTTTTTCAACCCCAAAACAGCCGGCCTCCGGATATTGCTCCGGAAGCCGACTGCCGGTCTTATGGCATCGTATCGCCCCATATACACTTTCAGGAATCGTGAAAGCAATTCCTTACGACCCGCTCTTCGTGCCCTCTTTCCACGCCGCAGCAAGGCTCGCGATGCCCTGCAGCTCCGCGGGAAGCAGGATTGTGGTGGCCTGGCCGTCCGCCACCTTCTCGAAGGCCTCCAGGCTCTTGATCTTCAGCACGGGCTCGTCTGCCCCTGCCTCCTTCAGCATCCGGATACCGTCCGCATTGGCCTGCTGCACCTTCAGAATGGCCTCCGCCTCACCTTCCGCCTCCCGAATCATCTTCTCCTTCTCCGCCTCGGCCCGGAGAATGGCGGACTGCTTATCTGCCTCAGCCCGAAGGATGGCGGATTCCTTGGCGCCCTCCGCCTCCAGGATCTTGGCCTTCTTCTCGCCTTCTGCCCTGGTCACTGCCTCCCGCCTCTCGCGCTCTGCCTTCATCTGCCTCTCCATGGCGTTCTGGATCTCCGCAGGGGGCATAATGTTCTTCAGCTCCACCCTGTTGACCTTGATGCCCCAGGGATCCGTGGCCAGATCCAGCGCCGCCCGCATCTTGGTGTTGATGGTCTCCCTGCTTGTGAGGGTCTGATCCAGCTCCAGGTCGCCGATGATATTCCGAAGGGTGGTGGCCGTAAGGTTTTCAATGGCCATCATGGGATTCTCCACCCCGTAGGTGAACAGCTTGGGATCCGTGATCTGATAGAAAACCACGGTGTCGATGCGCATGGTCACGTTGTCCTTGGTGATAACGGGCTGGGGCGGGAAATCCGCCACCTGCTCCTTCAGGTTCACCCTTCTGGCCACCTTATCCACAAAAGGAACCTTGATGTGGAAGCCCACGGACCAGGTCCCCTGGTAGGCGCCCAGACGCTCAATCACATAGGCCTGGGCCTGGGGCACAATCTTTAAGCAGGACACTGCGATCACCAGAATAATCGCCACCAACGCAGCCAACAAAATAATCGGTTCCATTTCCACCTCTTTCTGTACTGTATAAGTGACAGTACGCACACTTTATGCAACAGTTCAGACAGGGCACTGAACCGTTACCACTTTATCTCAAAGCAGTTCCTTCGCTGCTGACGGCGGTCTCCGGTGCAGCCTGCTGCCCGCCCGGGCGTCCCCCCGGTCTTACTATCAGCTTGACTCCGCTCACCGCAGTCACAGTCACCACCGTACCCTCCAGGATCCGGACATTGTCGTCACAGCTGCGGGCGCTCCATTCCTGTCCGCCCACCGTCACCTGTCCCGAACTCTGGACATTGTCAATGTCACCGGTAACTATGGCCTGGCGTCCCACCATGCTCTCCACATTTGTCTTCACCCGATCCTTGTTGAAATACTTCACCGCCAGGGGTCTGGTAAAAAACAGCAGCAGCAGGGACACAATAAAAAACAGGATCACCTGCATAAAGACCGGCAGCTGCAGCAGGGAAGCCAGAATCGCCACCAGTGCTCCGCCTGCGAACCAGATTGTGGTCAGCCCCATGGTCAGCGCTTCAACGGCTATGCACAGAATCAGCAGTACAAGCCAGAAAATCATAATCTCGCTCATTCAATCCCTCCCTTCTTATATGATTTTACTATAAAAATACCCTTTGGGCAATGGATTTCTAACTTTTTTCACAGGAAAAAGGCAGGCGCACTGCCTTTTCCGCAGCACGCCCGCCCTTCCTGTCGATTCCTGTGAAACTTTCCCGTTTGGCCGCCGCAGCCTGGTTTACCGCTACAGCCCAAATCCGGCCATATTAATAGAAGACATGGTTTCCTATCACCAGCCCTTCCCGACCGTTGTTGCGGCGGAAGTGGGTTCTGTCGCCCACATTGGACACTCCCGCAAGAGCCTCCTCTGCGGCTTTGATACAGCTGGGATAGATATTGCCGGCCTCGTACACCCTGTTGAGCTTGCCCGTCATGGCCGGGGTGAACTGACCCGAAGCATAGATGACACCGTGGATGGAGTCCGGATAAGCCCCGCTTCTGACACGGTTCATCACAACCGCCCCCACGGCAACCTGGCCTTCATAGCTCTCTCCTCCCGCCTCGCACTGAATCAGCGCCGCAAGCAGCATCCTGGTGTCCGCATCGGCGGTGTATTCGCCGTAGTTCACATGACGTTTAGACTCTTCCGCCTTCTCCTCCCTGGCCTGGATCTCCTCCACTGTCTCTCCCTCGTCGATCAGGAAATTCAGAGCTACATAATCGGAAGATACATAACCGTCCGTGCCTTCATAGTCCACACAGATCCATCCGTCCTCCCGCTCGTCCAGGACTTCCACAATCTCTCCCTGGGGCAGCAGCCCGCAGGTATCCGAATCCGCACTGGGAGCACTCCTCACCCGGAGGGTTTCCGTGCTGATGGTGGCCACCATCTTGCCCACATCGTTGGCAAGATCCCGGGCTTCATCCCCAAAGAGCAGATACTCATCCGAGGCCCAGCCGATAATATTGCCCGACTGCAGCCTGGTCCAGCCGTCCTTCCTCTCAAGAATGGTGCCTCCGCAGTCCTTGTAGAGCATTCCCACTTTCTCCGAAGACTCATTGGCCTCGCTCCTGACATTCAGGGCACTTTTGACATTTGCCATCACAAGCCTGCTCTCAGGCTCTTCTTCCGTCTCCGTCCACAGGTCCAGGTTCAATTCTTTCGCCGTGGCATTTACCGTATCAACCGGGTTGGATGAGACAGGGGTCAGAACCGACGCCACGCCTCCGCGCAGCTGTTCCAGATAATCGTCCCCTCCAGCCTGGACAGTCATACACTGCTGCAGCCCCAGAATGAGAAAAAAACCAAATCCCAGTATCGCAGCAGGCAGCTTTCTGTATTTTTTCATGTCGGCCCCTCCTTGCCTGCCAAGGCAGGCATCCGTTCCATAGTCCGGCATCCTTCCCCGAACTATCTCACCAAAACAAATCTCAGCTTCCTGATAAATATTCCACATTGTTTAGAATATATTACGAAGTTGTTAAATTTGTTACGAAGTTAGCATAGCAGATGTTACGGAAAATGTCAACCCCCCTGGGTAAAACAGGTCAAACCCCCCGTATCCAGCCAAACTCCCTTTAAATATCCAGTATTGACGGCCAGACAGAAAATACACATTTGAAATTGTTAAATATTTCTTAAAGCTTGGTACAATGGTCATAAGGAAGTGTCTACAAATAAACAGAATCAAAAAAACCGGCCAGGGATAAAACTCCCTGCCCGGTTTTTTGATTCTGTGTTTAAATGGTGAGCATTCTTGCCACTTCGTACTGATATCTGTCAATGCCCTTCTGCATCATCAGAGCCTCCTCAATGTCGAAGTCCGTAAATTCTCCGAACCTGTAGCCCACCACACGGTTGGTCTTCCCCTCCAGCATGGCGTCCACCGCATAGGCCCCCATAATGGACGCATAGTAACGGTCGGTGGCAGTGGGGCTGCCTCCCCTCTGCATGTAGCCCAGGATGGTGGCCCTGGTCTCAATCCCTGTGGCCGCCTCGATTCTCCTGGCCATGGAGGTGGAGTGGCCGATGCCCTCTGCGTTGATGATCAGATGATGTATCTTGCCCTTCTTGCGGCTGGCAATAATATGGTTGATAATTTCCTGCTCATTGTAATCATAATTCTCCGGAAGCAGAATATCCTCCGCGCCGTTGGCGACACCGCACCAGAGTGCAATATACCCCGCATGCCTTCCCATAACCTCAATGATACTGCAGCGCTCATGGGAGGAGGAAGTGTCCTTCACCTTGTCAATGGCCTGCATGGCGGTGTTGACCGCAGTGTCAAAACCAATGGTGTACTCTGTGCAGGCAATGTCCAGGTCGATTGTGCCGGGAATGCCTATGGCATTGATTCCCAGTCTGGACAGAGCCCTGGCTCCCCTGTAGGAGCCGTCGCCGCCAATCACGACAATACCGTCTATCCCATGTTTCTCACAGATTTCCGCGCCCTTCTGCTGATACTCCGGCTTCTTGAACTCCAGGCACCTGGCCGTGCCCAGAACCGTACCTCCCCGCTGGATGATGTCGGACACGTGCCGGGGCTCCATGTCGATAATATCCTCATTCAGCAGACCGTTGTAACCCTTCTTAATTCCCTTGACCTTCAGCCCTCTATAGATAGCGGTACGGACCACTGCGCGGATGGCAGCGTTCATGCCCGGCGCATCCCCTCCGCTTGTCAAAACAGCAATAGTCTTCAATTCGTTGGCCATTGTCAAACCTCCTTAACATTTTTAGCAAGTTATTTATAGACATGTCCTTACTATCCAGGCACCATTTTAAGTAACAGTTCAGACAGGACATTGAACTGTTACCATTTTAATCCATTTTCATACGGTTTTCAATAGCTGCCGCCGGAAATTTTAACGGAATTTTACATTTTCCCTTCCAAAAATACCCTCCAGTTTCTGCAAAAGTTCCGGAGCCGCCTTCACTCTCCTCTGGGGAGGCAGGGTCTTATAGGCCCTGGTGTCCTTTAAGTAGATCACAATGTCGTCATTTCCGGCATTCCCTTCCACTGCGCTGAAAAGTTCCTGCTCCCTGGCGGCATAGTTCTCCCCATTTGGAAACTGGATCCAGATCCCTTTGGGGACCTTTTTGGCCCCCTGGGATGTTCCCTGGCCGCCTTTCCTGTCCTGTCCGGCGGCATTGTATCTGTCCCTGCTGTTATACCGCTTCCCAAACAGCGGTCCCTGCCCTGCCCCGGCGGCGTCCTCAAAAGAGACCGCCTGCTCGAAGATCAGCTTCCCGTCCTTGTCCTCCTCCAGGCTCACCCGCCCTTTGATAAAGACTTTGCCCTCCTCCACGAGCAGGGCGCTGTACCGCTCGTAATCCTTTGGAAAGACCACCACCTCCACATTCCCCACCAGATCCTCCAGGCTCAGAAACGCCATCACCTTGTCATTTCTGGTGTACTTAATGGTCCGGTCTGCGATCATTCCCCCCACCACAGCCAAGTCCTGATCCTGGGCCTGCACCTCCCCGGTCTCCTGATCCAGGGCAAAATCGCTGGTGGTGTGGGTGATGTGTTTCTGCCACAGCTGCTGGTAGGCCTCCAGGGGATGTCCGCTCAGATAGATACCCAGAACCTCTTTCTCAAAAGCCAGAAGCATCTCCTTGGGATATTCCCCCACATCCGGCAGGCGGATCTCAAATTCTTCCTTCTGGGAATCCTCCGCAATGTCAAAGAGGGACAACTGTCCGGCCAGGTTGTTCTTCTTGTCCTTTCCGGCCTGGTCTATGAACTGCACATACACGCTCATATACTGTTTCCGGGTGCCTCCCAGGCCGTCCAGAGCCCCTGCCTTGATAAAGCTCTCCACCGCCCTCTTGCTCACTTCCTTGTTGGTGGTGCGGGTGATAAAGTCCTTCAGGCTGGTAAAAGGCCCCCTCTGCTCCCTCTCCTCCACAATGTTTTCAATGGGCGCCCAGCCCACTCCCTTGATGGCCGTGAGGGCATAGCGGATGCTGTCGCCGGAGACAGAAAATCCCCCCGCCCCCTGGTTGATATTCGGAGGCAGCAGAGCAATCCCCATGTTCCGGCAGGTGAGAATGTACTCGGACACTTTCTTGGGGCTGTCTATAACCGAAGTCATCAGGGCCGCCATGAATTCTACGGGATGATAGTGCTTTAGATAGGCGGTCTGGTAGGCCACCACCGCATAGCCCGCCGCGTGGGACTTGTTGAAGGCGTATTCTGCAAAATCTATCATATCGTCGAAAATGCCGTTTGCCACTTTTTCCCCAATACCCCGTGCACCGCACCCGGGCACCCCCTCCTGGGGATTGCCATGGATAAAATTGGTCCGCTCCTTCTCCATGACGGCATGTTTTTTCTTGCTCATGGCCCGGCGCACCAGGTCGCTGCGCCCCATGGTGTATCCGCCCAGATCCCGGACAATCTGCATCACCTGCTCCTGGTAGATAATGCATCCGTAGGTGGGGGCCAGAATGGGTTCCAGCTCCGGGCAGGAGTAAGTGATGGCGCTGCTGTCGGTTCTGCCCCGGATGTACTTGGGTATGGAGTCCATGGGGCCCGGACGGTAGAGGGAGATTCCGTCAATAATGTCCTCCAGGGTCCGGGGCCGAAGCTCCTTCATGAAATTCCGCATGCCTCCGCTCTCCAGCTGAAAGATGCCGTCGGTCCTTCCTGTGCTGATGGAGGCGTACACCTGGGGATCCCCGTAGTCCAGGTGTTCAATGTCGATGGTTTTCCCGGTGGACTGTTTCACATACTCCACCGCGTCGTGGATCACCGTCAGGGTTCTCAGCCCCAGGAAATCCATCTTTAAAAGTCCCAGCTCCTCCAGGGTGGTCATGGTAAACTGGGTGGTGATGGCGCCGTTGCTCCCCCGGGACAGGGGCACAAACTCATCCGCCTCCTCCGGGCAGATTACCACTCCCGCCGCGTGCATGCCCGAGTGCCTGGGCAGCCCCTCCAGACGTCTGCACATGTCCAGAAGGTGGCGCACCTGCTCGTCCTCCTTGTACTGTTTCCGCATCTCCGGATTCATCTCCAGAGCCTTGTCCAGGGAGACAGGTTTGTTCTGCTCGCTGGGCACCATCTTGGCGATGGAGTCAAACAGGGCATAGGGCAGATCCAGCACCCGGCCCACATCCCGGATCACATTCTTGGCTGCAAGGGTTCCAAAGGTGACAATCTGTACCACCTTTTCAGCGCCGTATTTCTCACTCACATAGTCAATGACTTCCTGCCGGCGGTTAAAGCAAAAATCCACGTCGATATCCGGCATGGACACACGCTCCGGATTCAGAAAACGCTCAAAGAGCAGATTGTAACGTATGGGCTCAATGTTGGTGATCTTTAAGCAGTAGGAGACAATACTGCCTGCGGCGGAGCCCCTGCCCGGCCCCACGGGAATGTCCTTCCCCCTGGCATAATTGATAAAATCCCACACCACCAGAAAATAGTCCACAAACCCCATGGATTGAATGACAGAAAGTTCATAGTCAAGCCTCTCCCGGAGAGTCTGCCCTGTGTTCCCCGCAGGCTTATCCCCATCCCCGTAGCGCTCAGCCAGACCGTCGCTGCACAGTTTGTTCAGGTAACTCCAGGAATCATACCCCTCCGGCACCTCGTACCGCGGCAGCTTCGTGACCCCGAATTCTATCTCCGCATGGCAGCGGTCGGCAATTCGCTGGGTATTCTCCAGCGCCTCCTGCGCATAAGGGAACAGCGCCTTCATCTCCTCCTCGCTTTTCACAAAGAACTGTCCGCCCTCGTAGCGCATCCTGTCCTCGTCCGCCAGCTTCTTGCCGGTCTGGAGGCAGAGCAGTATATCGTGAGAGTCCGCATCCGACCCATAGGTATAATGAACGTCGTTGGTGGCCACCAGCGGGATATCCAGCTCCCGGCTCATCTTCAGAAGCTCTGTGTTCACCATTTTCTGTTCCGGATATCCGTGATCCTGCAGCTCCAGAAAAAAATTCCCCTTCCCAAAGCACTCCTCGTACTTCCTCGCCGCCTTTCTGGCCTCGCCGTCCAGCCTTTTGACAATATTCCTCTGCACTTCTCCCGCAAGACATGCTGACAGCGCTATAATCCCCTCATGATAGCGGTTGAGTATCTCCATATCCACCCGGGGCTTATAGTAGTACCCTTCCGTGAAGCCCTTGCTGACAATCTTCATCAGATTCGCGTAGCCCAGATTATTCTCCGCAAGCAATACCAGATGATAATA
>OFHB01001421.1_pt1 | contig 13650 bp, 10 predicted proteins | sample 1521881 | NCBI WGS metagenome assembly OFHB01 (sample SAMEA3504090, study PRJEB24116) | mouse gut metagenome | biome: mouse gut; feature: mouse-associated habitat; material: faeces | place: Denmark | collected 2011
ATATAACAAAAAAACTCGAAAAATGTATGTCTTTTTCATTCATGCGTTTAATCTGTTAGGAATACGCATATACACTAACTGGTTACAATTGCACTATTGCTTAATTCGATTTCCCTTTTTCATTCAGAGAGCTGTCCAACTACACCCTTGACAATCTGGATAGTCAAAACAGATATAGAACGCTGATTGTTTCTGGCAAGAAAATGTGCTATACTTGGAGCAGCAAACTATCCGGCAAATCAAAAGTTATGATTTTGAAAGGAAAGGTGATTTTTATGGAAGAAATTATTAGAAAGCATGAAGTCCCATCTATGCCAGAGGGCATTCAGATTCAAATGGCCAGCCGAGGCGCGCTGCCCAGCCAGACAATCCAAGATATTTCAGAGCTGGGTATCCAGAAGATTGTAGAAAATGTCCGTACTGGAAAATATCACAGCGTAATGATGGCCCCAGACGAGGACAACGAGGAAGGATTTTTGATGATGGAATCCTCTTCTGACCTGATTTTTTTACAAATCTGGGACGCTGAAACGGATACTGCTTGGGCTTGCTTTGACCCAGAACTTTTAGAGTCTAATGAAGAAGCCCCCATTACGCCAAGCGATGGGCAGTCCGTTTTCCCTTTGAAATGCACTATGCGAGATCGAGAGTTGGCGGCAAAATGCGTTGAATGGTATGCTCACACATGTGATCCATATCCTGGTATGGACTGGCTAAAGGACACCAAGGAATAAAACAACAACCAATTTGTGGCGAAAAGGACGTTTCTTTTCAAGGGATGAGAACATCACTCTGAGTTGTATTCGCAATTTCCTATTATGAATCAGTACCACCGGCTTAGCCGGTGGTTTGGTTTTCGCCCTATAAGGGCTCGTTTCCGGCGCTAGAGTCTAAAGACTCGCCGAATAGTTCGCCAGCCGCAACTTCTGTTACCTGCTTAGCCCCTTGGGCTTATTTTTTCTTGCTTTTGTTTACCAGCTCACCCGTAAACGGGTCGATATACTCTTTCAATGACATCTGGTCATATTCCAAATCTTCCTTTAGTTGATTTCGAATATACTCTTCTATCTTTTTTGCATTTTTTCCTACTGTATCCACATAGTATCCTCTGCACCAAAAATGTCTGTTGCCATACTTATATTTCAGGTTCGCATGTCTCTCAAATATCATCAGTGTACTTTTTCCCTTTAAGTATCCAACAAAATCTGATACACTCATCTTCGGTGGTATTTCTACCAGCATATGAACATGGTCTGGGCAGATTTCTGCCTCTACTATATGCACCTCTTTCCGCTTACACAACATACTCAATATATTTGCTATGTCTTGTTTCAACTCTCCATATATTATTTTTCTTCTATATTTCGGTGCAAAAACGATATGGTACTTACAATTCCACGTTGTGTGTGATAAACTATTATTGTCCATTTGGACTTCCTCCTTTGTTTGATAAAACGGTTGGCGAACCTGTTTTTATTATATCAAGGGAGGTTTTTTACACAACGCTAAAGCTATTCCAACCACCCGCATAGCAGGTGGTTTATTTATTCTCCAAAGTTCCGTTTTTCGGATCAGCGAAAAACTCCTCAATGGAGAACAGGGCCTTGCCCTAACAAATAAAGCCGCATAACGATAGCGTTTATGCGGCTTTTCAATACTTTAAATATTCACTTGTATTTGAACTTCTTATCTTCAAAGAGCAATATCTAGTTGTGTGTGCATCGCTGCCGCAGGTTGTTTTGAGTTAACCATAAATACTGTACGTGCACTATTGCGGTAAACTGCTGCATCACTTATCACCCTCGTTAAATCTGAGATTTTTCTGGATAGTCTCGTACAGTGATCCATCGTAACAGTGACGCCAGACCCATTCAACTTCTCAAGCTCAATGCTGAGTTTGTGAATCTCGGAATTAAAACTAAGTCTGTCAGAAATGGAAAAATTCCCATTAATTACCTGACTAGAAAGCCCTTCCATCTTTTTTGTCATTTCCTCAATCTCTGCTTCACTTGAAAAAATTCTGCACTTACCATCATCTTTCACTTCCTGTTTATCAGACAAACTTTTTTTCAAACCAGCTTCTGAAATAGAAAGTAAAACCGATTGATCGTCGAACTCTGTATTCTCTTCGGCTGCAGCATAGTTTACCTTCCTCGCCTGCTGTTTCGCACCATCTCCAGAACCAGAGTTCTCAATTGCAATCGCTGCCCTGTTGAGTAAGGCATTATTGGCACTTCTTACTTCCATATGTGCTCCTTTCCCTTATATACGATTATGCAAATCCCCTTTTTTCACACAATCATTCTAAGAATATAAAAAACTGAGTACGCTATCGCAATTTCCTACAAAGTAAGAAATTGAGTGCCGTGCACTCGATTTATAGCCTGCGTTATCGCATTCATTTGTATAAAAAGTTGCATTTCCACTGTGATCGTTTCCCATAAAGATATAAACGTTAATAGTTTATGGTATATATCTATGTCAACTTCCTTCTGTTATTTATATCGAACAAATTGCAAAATAATTTAGTGTATTTTCAGAATTTTTCTATATTTTCTGTTATATTTTCTGAATTGCATATTCATCTTGTTCATTTTATTATCATTTATTCTCCATCCAAAGCCTCAATCACAACACCGTGCGCAATTCCTGGGACATTTTGCCCTTCGTTAAATGAAGTTTTATTTAACAGTGCACCTGTTGGAACAAACAGAATACGCTTCCAATCTCCCATGGCTAATTTGGGCAATATATGCGCAGAAAGCACGACTGCTGAACAGCCGCAGCCGCTCCCTCCTGCGTGAACGTCCTGTTTCTCCGCATCATAAATAATCATACCACAATCATAATGCCTGTCGCTGATATCAATACTTTCTTGCTGAAGCAGTTTAAACAATGCCTCTTGTCCAACACTTCCCAAATCTCCTGTAAATATCGCATCATAATCCTGCGGTTTTCTACCAAAATCCTTCAAATTGGTCGCAATTGTCCATGCTGCTGCAGGTGCCATGGCACACCCCATATTAAAAGAATCCTTGATGCCAAAATCTTCTATTCTGCCGCCTGTAATCCCTGTAATTCCGATTTTTTTCTGATATTTTCCTTCATATTCATTTTTGATAGGTCTGCCAGATACCGATTTTCCAGATGCATTGACATTTTGTAGCAAAAACCCTGCACTACCTGTTACAGTCCATGATGCATACAAAGGTCGCTGCCCCCCATATTCTAACGGGTATCGAAATTCTTTCTGCGCACTGGCAAAATGACTTGATGTCAGGCTTATCACACGATCGGCATAACCAGCCGCGATACACATACTCCCCAGACAAAGTGACTCTCCACAAGTAGAACATGCCCCATACAGCCCAAATAATGGTATCTGATAGTCAACAAGCCCAAAGGAACTTGCGATATTTTGTCCCAGCAAATCTCCTGCATAAATATATCTGATATCCCTGGTTTCTGCTCCTGTCTTTGATAGTGTGATTGCTACTGCTTCTTTCTGAAGGGCACTTTCTGCCTTTTCCCAGGAGTCTGCGCCAAACATATCATTTTTATCATCACTTACCTTATCAAAGCTTCCCGAAAGCGGTCCTTCATCTTCCATTTGTCCAACAATGGAACCACTCCCCATAATAAGCACTGGCCTTCCATAGCTGATACTTGATGTGCCAAGGGCACTATTTTTTGCAGTATTGTTCTCCACCTGATGTCCTCCTGTTTTACCTTTATTTGATACTGTTAATTTTCCCCAAACTCCTCGGAACTATTCAATGTTTCCATTACACAGGGCTATGCAATCAAGTAGGGCGCCCGTCAACCTCTGTTGGCCTTCCCGCACGAGACATGAAAAAAGACAACAGGCAAAGCACCCGTTGTCTTTGATATGGTAAGTATTTTAGAAACTGAAATTTGTCATGAAAGCCAATAAAACTTTCCATCTAAATCACTCGAATTCTATTATTACCTTGAGGCATACTTTTCACTTTGTTCCTTGATAAGTTCCAAGTCCTCAAAGTAATCAATTTTCATAGCATGTTTTACCTCTGACAATGTCTGAGCTGCTACCTGTCTTGCCGTCTCAGAACCCTTTTTGAGGATATTGTAGATTTCAGGAATATCTTTTTCAAACATAGCGCGTCTCTTGCGAATCGGTTCAAGTTCCTCCTGCATTATCTCATTCAGAAATTTTTTGACCTTCATATCCCCAAGACCACCTTTGGTATAGTGCGCTTTCATCTCATCAAGATTCGCATAATCCGGGCAATAGCGTTCAAAATGCTCGTCTCGTGCAAATGCATCCAGGTACGTAAACACAGTATTTCCTTCCAGATGTCCAGGATCGCTGACTTTTAAATGCTGTGGATCTGTAAACATTCCCGTTATCTTTGTCTTTACCTCATCTGCACTGTCAGCCAGATAAATACAATTGCCCAGTGATTTGCTCATCTTTGCTTTTCCATCGGTTCCAGGAAGCCGTTTGCACGCATCTGCCTGTGGCAGCATTGCTTTTGGTTCAACCAGTACAGGATTCTCTGGCGCATATACAGCATTAAATTTGTGCACAATTTCCTTGGTCTGTTCTATCATAGGAAGCTGATCTTCTCCCACAGGCACGATATTTGCCTTGCAGAATGTAATATCTGCTGCCTGGCTGATTGGGTATGTAAAAAACCCTACTGGAATGCTTGCCTCAAAATTACGCATCTGTATTTCGTTCTTCACTGTTGGATTTCTCTGAAGTCTTGACACTGTAACCAAATCCATATAGTAGAATGTAAGTTCTGTTAATTCTGAAATCTGCGACTGAATAAACAATGTAGATTTTTCAGGGTCAAGTCCTACTGATAAGTAATCAAGCGCCACCTCTATCACATTTTGCCTTACTTTTTCAGGAGTATCAATATTGTCTGTCAGCGCCTGCGCATCTGCAATCATAATATAAATCTTGTCAAACTCACCTGAATTTTGCAGTTCTACTCGCCGTTTGAGAGATCCTGCATAATGTCCAATATGAAGTCTTCCCGTAGGTCTGTCACCTGTTAATATAATTTTGCTCATTAAAAATTGTCCACCTTTCTGCAAAATTTATATGCTTTCGTCTGAAAATCATTGATTTTCAGACGATTCCTTTCTCGTTTGCAGTCTCTAAATCTTTATAACCATAAAAATGAATGGTTTGTTCCATAATCTCCTGCGCCACATTTTGATTATTTTTTGCATGGGACACAATATATCTGCCATACAGATCCAACATTTTGTCCGAATACGTGCTCAATTCACCGCGCAGATATGTCTCATATGATGTATCATATGGCAAATCTTCTGCTGTGTGTATGATGCGGGCATTTCCTGCAAGATTGGGATATTTTTGTGCAAACTCTTCCATCCACTTAACTTGCAGCGCTGTTATCTGCTCTATAATTGCCTTCTTTCCCTCTGAAATTGCCGGAAGCCTGTCTGCAAAAAGCGCATACTCTGATGGCGCTGTTGATTCCATCATGCGGGCATATTTTTCTTCAATCATATTTCTGCCGCTTGCATAATTTTTCTTGAACTCATACAAATACTGCAGAAGCATATCTTCTGACCAAGTCATATACTGACTCATACGCATGATTTTAAATGTTGGCCAGTTGTTCTGACAGCTTGCCCTTCCGCCTTCATTTTGTACTTTGTCAAACGCCTCGAACTCCGCCTTCGCTATCGAAAGAGAAAGCGCAGTTACAATTGGTGTATTGGCTACAATCGCAGTCAAAAGCACATCACTTTTTGCAGTAAGTTCTGCTGTACAGGCATCAAGGTACAAATCACATGCGCCAACCATATTCTGCTTCTCAAGTTCATTTGCAAAAATAACCGCAAGAGATTCTACCGCAGTCGCAAGCTCTCTTTCATGTGCTTTGTCAACGGGAAGCATACCGATTTTTTCCACAAGTGACGCCACACTCTCATTGATAATGCCTTCTTCATTGATTCGCATTTCTGGATTATCCGGCATTCCTTTAAAGAGCCACTTATCATGCGGTGCATATTTTTTATTTAATAAATAGTTCAGTGTCATTGCCTGCTTCATGCATTCTGCCTTTGCAAGCTGTGCAGCTACAAACTGCCCCCGTCTTTGCATACGCGGCAGATTATATTGACCATTTTGTGAGAAAAGCGCGCAGGTCTGTGCTACTTTCCGATACCAAACCGGCTTTGGATAATATGCAAGCAGCCTGTTGCGATAGCGCGTAAAGATTCCTTCGTCATCTCTAAATACTTCACCGTTTACTGAAGCCGCAAGCGCATAGTCCTGTGTTGCAAGCCAGCATTTGATCGTATTAAAATTTTCGCCATTCAAATCCTCATTATTTTCAGCCAGTTTTCCTATCAAATCTGTGCCAAGTGTATTTTTATAAAAATCTTCAATCACCATCACGCCAGCCCTGTCTCTGCCATGGAGGGTCTCTATTCTATCAACGCCCATAAAGCTCTTTGGAAGCTCCTCATAAGCTGATTGCAATGCTGCTCCAATCTCATCGTATACCTTTTTGGTGACCCACATTTGAAACCGCGGCCCAAAATCATGATCCCGTGACTGCATGTCATCAAAGCCAAAACAATCCGATCCTTTTCCCACAAGTCCTACTGCAATCAAAGATTCATAATCCTGAAATTTCTCAGAAATCATGGGCTTTCCGTATTCCTCATAATATCGGCGGCACAAATCAAGACCTGAGATATCCGGGGTAAGGTCCTCAAAAACCTCCTCTTCTACCATATCTATTTCTTCAGCATCTGTACCCGATTCTTCTGTTTGATTGGCGGTTTCGTCCTCAGTTATCGCAATTTCATCGACTTGTGTCTCTTCTTTAGAGTCGGTGTCCTCTTGAGACTGCACTTCCTCCTCAAAATCTGTCTCGCGCTCTTCCTGTGCGTCTTCGCCCGAATCGCTCTCCTCTTCTGCTTCCTCCTCAGAATTGCTTTCGTCCTCTGATTCCAGGATATCGTCTGGTTCACTTTCCTCTTCTAGTTCTTCGTCCGAATTGCTTTCGTCTTCTGTTTCCAACATTTCGTCTGAATCGCTTTCCTCTTCTGCTTCTTTTCCAGAATTGCTTTCGTCCTCTGTATCAGACACCTCCAACGCATCTGAATCTTCTGCCTGCTCTGGCTGTGTATCCGCATTTATTTTCTTTCTGATAATTTCAATATTTTCGCTAAGACGCTGATATTGAATATTTTCTGCCCCTAAATATTTTGCTACGCATTCTCTGCTTTTTTCCATGCACTCAAGTGCGTTCTCATAGTCTTTATCCATAAAATAAAGGCTTCCAAGCGCTGATAATGCGGCGCTATAATGTGCATCATCCACCCCTATTTCCTCAAAAATACGGATCGATTCTTCAGCCCTTGCCTTTGCCTCATCGTCTTGCCCAAGCTCGATACAAGTATTCGCCAAGTTTGCCTGTGTCACTGCCACCTCAAACTGTTTGTCTGGTTTATGATTCACAATATATAATGCATTTTCAAGCTGTTCCTTAGCTGACTCATAATCTCCCATTTCCTGATACAGCAAGCTGAGATTATTATACAACCCTGCAAAATAAATATCATCTTCTTTCAAAAGCGCCACATAGATTGGCCGCACCCGATTATACAGCTCTAACGACTCTTGCAGATGTCCAGCCGCACGATGCGCAGTAGCAGCATTCAAGAGCGTTGTAGCATAGGGAAGTGTATTCTGAATCCCCATATGATCCATCAGTGTGATTGCTCTTCGGCAATTTTCTATTGAAAGGTCATACTGGCCTACTTCTCTGTAGAACCCAATACATTCATTGTAGAGCGTCAGCATGATATCCTGTGCTCCCTCTGCACGCGCCTGTGCGATATGCGACTCCAAAAATTGTGGAATCTCACTGATTTTCTCTTGTACAAAAAGCTCATCCAGCTCTCCCATCACCTGATTCAAGTCCATTTCAGATTTCCCTCCGTTTCATTTTATACTACGACTCCTTCTTTATAATATCCACTGTATGCGCACCGGCGCCAATTAAATCAGCGCGCTCACAAGTCGCAAGCTGATATTGTATAAATGCTTCAAACTCTTTATCACTAAGCTGATTCAAAAATGGCCTCATATAGTTCGCGGGGCCATCTGGAGATATTATTTTTATCCGAGAAAGTCCCTCTGCTTCGTTGAGTGCGTCAATATCTTCTATTCGCATATAATCATACAGCCTTTCCGGCGAAGAAACTGTCTTGAAACTTTCGGTAAAACAATTTTCTTCCAAACATGCAAGCACATGTCTTTCCTTAAAACCATATGTGATAACGCTGTACTCATTCATACAGTACGCAGCAAGAATTACCCCTCCTGGTTTTGTGACGCGTTTTGCCTCCCTAAGTGCCTTTCTTTTGTCCTCAAATGCAAAAAGATGATACATTGGCCCAAACAAAAGCGTCACATCAAAAGTATTGTCTTTTAATTTTCTTAGATTCATCGCATTGCCCTGAAATGCTTTCACACTGCTTGCTTTTTGTTTCAAAATACCAAGATTATACTTCACAAGCTCTACCGCAGTGACATCATATCCCTCATTTGCCAGAGCCACACTATAGCGTCCCGTTCCTGCACCAATGTCCAGTACTTTGATTTGGCTTTTGATATCTGGATTCTCTTTATGAATCAAGACATCATCTCCCTCCATTTTTGCTGCTGCCTCGTCAAGATACTGATGAATATACTTCATCGAAACTTGGTATTCAACCTGTCCATGACGGGAATTAAGCCTTTTCTCTTCATTAAACTTATTGTAATATTCCTCAAGCTCTGTCATCTATGCAATTAGTACCTCCATTTTTTTCTGCATCCATGTTATAATCGGACCCAGAAAAAATGCCACCAGAATTGTCACAATCCCAACGTCTCCGCCAAGCACAAAGCCAATTACCATAAAACTGATATCCCATATCATGCGCAACGCCTTAAAACTGATCTTTTTGACATGTGCTGATATGATAAATGGAAGAGCATCATATGGCGAGGAGCCAAGACCAGCACACATGTATGCTGCCGCCCCCAGCAAAAATATTAAAACGGTTGGTATCAGCAAAAGATATCGGACTGCTGCCAGTTCAAAAAAACCTGCCGGAAGCAGCACCGACCATATCCATTTAAACAAATCAGAAATATATCCTACAAAAAACATATTTCCTATCGTTCCAAAACTAATCATACTAAGATCATATTTTATAACAATCAAAAATGTCACAATATGACACAAAAGCTGACAAGTGCCGAAACTAAGCGGCACATAATTTGTTATTCCCTGCGTAAAACAGGAACAGGGATCTGTTCCCAAATTAATCATTCGCAAAAGTGACAGTCCAATTCCCAAAATCAAAACACCAAACATCATCATAACCATACGCTTTTTAAAATGGGGCGGACGAACAAAGCATTTTCTATTATTAGAATTAAAATTCATAAAAATTGTGCTCCTCTGGCTTTTGTTCTTTTTCTATATCCGTCTCTTTTTTCTCTTCAATTGTGACAGGTGCCTTTGTTTCCTGTTTTGTGCGCACTTGATCGGTACGAATTTCAATAATCGGGCCTCCTGTTCCGTTGATATAATCGCCTGTAATTGTCACTTCACCAATATTTTCATCTTTTGGTATCTCGTACATGATATCAAGCATAAATTCCTCTATAATAGCCCGTAGTGCTCTCGCTCCGGTATCACGTTCCATCGCTTTTTTTGCAATTGCCTCCAACGCGCTGTCATCAAAATTCAGCTTAACCTCGTCAAGTTCCAAAAGCTTTTGATACTGTTTCAATATCGCATTTTTGGGCTCTTTTAATATTTTGATATAGCTTTCCTGCGTGAGGCTATCCATTGGACAAATAATCGGCAGACGACCGATAAACTCTGGAATCATACCAAATTTCTTCAGGTCTTCAATCAGCACCTTTTTCAGTATATTTTTTTCCTTGTCAAAAGCGTCTTTTAATTCTGCATTAAATCCAATCGAAGACTGTTTGGTAAGTCTCTGTTTAATGATTTCCTCCAAATCCGGAAAAGCACCGCCGCAAATAAACAAAATATTTCTGGTATTGATCGTTGTCAGAGGAACCATAGCATTTTTGCTGTTTGCCCCGACAGGAACTTCCACATCAGCACCTTCCAATAGCTTCAGCATTCCCTGCTGCACGGATTCCCCGCTCACATCGCGCGACGTTGTATTTTTTTTCTTGGCAATCTTGTCTATCTCATCAATGAATACAATGCCTTGTTCTGCTTTCTCCACATCATTATCAGCCGCTGCAAGCAGTTTGGAAATCACAGATTCGATATCATCTCCAATATAACCCGCTTCTGTCAGAGAAGTCGCATCTGCAATTGCGAGCGGTACGTCCAACAGCCTTGCGAGTGTTTTTACAATATAAGTCTTTCCGCAGCCTGTAGGCCCCAATAATAGAATATTAGACTTTTCAATCTCAATATCGTCCATTGTGCCTGTGGTCACACGCTTGTAATGATTGTAGACAGCCACCGATATTACCTTCTTAGCATACGCCTGTCCCACCACATAATCATCAAGCTGTGCTTTAATCTTATGCGGCGCCGGAAGGCTGTTAATATCCAATACTGCCTCTTCTTTCTTTTCCTTGGTTTTCTTCTTTTTGAGCTTCTGACGGTTGGGAATGCCTCCATCACCCTGCAAATCTGCAATATTCACAAAACTGATGTTTGGAAAACGCCGTTTACCTTCCTTATCATTTTTTTTGTCAAAATTAAGATTCGTATTGTTTAACATCCCCTGATAATCAAACTGGCTGACTGTATCCATTGTCTTATGCATACAGTCGGAACAGACTGAAATATGATTTGGCAGCTTAAACATTCTTCCCGTTTTGCTCTCAGGCCGTCTGCAAATAAAGCAGACATCTTCGTACTCGCTTTCCTTATCCTCTTCATAGGAATCTTCTGTTGGTTTGTCCATTTCTTTGTCGTTTGTATCCGATTTTGATTCGTCATCTTTTATATTCAAAATTTCAATATCCTCATTATTCTCAAAATTATGCTCTCTATCCAATAGTATGCCCTCTCTTTGATGCTGATTATTTATGTTCCAATGTGATATGCAAAATAAGTTCCTTGTACTCTCCATCTGTCTGTCTCATTAACTTTAGTTCGATCTCGGTTCCTGCTGCATAGTACGCAAGCATATTCTGCAGCTCTTCCATCTGTGAAACCTTCTCGCCGTCTATGTAAGTGATGATATCGCCCTTCACTAATCCCGCTTTTTCAGCAGCCGTATCTTCCAGAACACCTGTCACATATACTCCCTCCGGCATGTCATAACGGCTGATGGCATCTTCTGTCACATCTGTGCCTGATACCCCTAGAAATGCACGTTCACTGACAGGAACTTTCTTTTTCGTCTCCTTTAACATCAAATCATCAATAATCGGCTTTGCTGTTGATATCGGAATCGCATATCCCATCCCTTCTATCACATAATCCGCAATTTTGCTGGAATTGATGCCAACGACTTCACCATTTACATTTAGCAGCGCTCCTCCTGAATTTCCTGGATTAATTGCCGCATCTGTCTGAATCAGATATCCTTGATTGATGTCTGGATCTTCTGCAAAAATATCTCTGTTTAGCGCACTTATCACGCCTGTTGTTACAGACTGCCCATATCCCAAGGAATTGCCTATCGCGATAGCGGGTTCTCCCACCTGCAAGCGATCTGAATCGCCAAGCGCAGCTATCGCAATATAGTCCAGTGTATCATTGGTCATATCTTCCAAAAAGACCGAAACAATCGCCAGGTCATTTTCGGGCGATACCCCTTTGACATATGCAACTGCCTCTGCATCATCTATGAACTGCACATATAGATTATTGCTATCCTCTATCACATGATAATTGGTGACAATTAAAAGTTCCTCGTCGCTTTGTGACACAATGATTCCAGAACCGTTTACTTCATCGTCTACTTCCTCGTCATACCAATAATCATATGCTGTATACTCATTTGTGATAGATACGACACACGGCATCGCCGCCTGAACAACTGCTGTCACGTCCGCAACAACCGCTTTGGCTGTTCCAGCCTGCGAAATTACCTCCACATGCTTTACCTCAACAGGTGCCTTTCTGCTTTCTCTTTTGTTCTGTTCCTCAGTTCTTTCAGTCTCTGTCTCTGATGCGGACTGTTCTTCTGGTGTATTCTCCGTAGAACTTTCCGATTCTGTCGATTCTTCTGTTTCTTCTAATTCTGTATTTTCTTCTGTTTCCTTTTCCTCGTCCTTAAACCGCGGCTTCTGTTTAATATTATTCGAATCGGAATCCTTATCACTGCCATTCTGAGCACCGCCGTTTGAATATTCCTCATTTTTATTCTCTGTTTTGCTGTCAAAAATATCTTTGCTGCTTTCCTGCCCTTTTACAATCTTTTCATCGGAACTCTTTGGCTGCCCCGATGCATTCTCTGCTCCCTCGTCCACATGCACTTCTACTTTGTCGAGCCATGCAGGCACTGCATTTTTGCCGTCATTGTTTATAACCAGGTTTACAACGTAATACCCTGCAAAACAATATAATCCCGCAAATACCACGCATCCTATAACTATCATAATATTTTTAAAAATAGAGTTCTTTTTATTTCCCCCGCCTGTTCCCATATCCAAACGTCCTCCTATATTTCGTCCTCAATCAGTCTGGCTTTTACTCAACTGTGACAGATTTCGCGAGATTTCTCGGTTTATCGACATCGCAGCCCTTCCCCACAGCCACATAATATCCAAAGAGCTGTAATGGTATCATTGCCAGCGAGTTTGTAAAGTACTGATTCGTCCTCGGAATATAAATGACATAATCCGCAGCTTTCTCTATATCTGTATTTCCCTCATTTGTAACTGCGAGCACAAATGCGCCTCTTGCCTTTACCTCAACCATATTGCTGAGTGTTTTTCTAAACAGCGTATCCTGTGTGGCTACTGCTGCAACCAGCGTTCCTTCCTCTATCAAGGATATGGTTCCATGCTTTAATTCTCCTGCTGCATATGCCTCTGAATGAATATATGAAATTTCTTTCAGCTTCAGAGAACCTTCCATAGATATCGCATGGTCTATGCCTCTGCCGATAAAAAATACATCCTTTGCCCCCACATAGCGGTTTGCAAAACGCTGAATCCTTCCTTTATTGGATAGCAGCATTTCAATCTGTCCTGGAAGCCGCTTCAAGTCCTTAAGCATATTGCTAAAAGTGGAATCTTCAAGCTTTCCCCGCACTCTGCCAAATTTCATCGCAAGAAGATAAATCGCAATAAGCTGTGCACTGTAGGCTTTGGTAGTTGCTACAGCAATCTCCGGTCCCGCCCAGGTATACATGACATTGTCGGCCTCTCTTGCAATCGAGCTTCCCACAACATTGACAATACCAAGAACTTTATTTCCTAGTTTCTGTGCCTCTCTGAGCGCAGCAAGCGTATCTGCAGTTTCCCCTGACTGGCTGATGACCACCACCAACGTGCCGTCTTCAAAAATCGGGTCCCTGTAGCGGAATTCGCTTGCCAAGTCAACCTCTACCGGAATCCGGGCGATTCCCTCAATGACATATTTGGCTGTTACGCCTGCATGATAT
>OFHB01001423.1_pt1 | contig 13639 bp, 10 predicted proteins | sample 1521881 | NCBI WGS metagenome assembly OFHB01 (sample SAMEA3504090, study PRJEB24116) | mouse gut metagenome | biome: mouse gut; feature: mouse-associated habitat; material: faeces | place: Denmark | collected 2011
AGGTATATGCTTCTATATAATAAGATATAGTCCGACAAATTGGGAAACTTTTATTTAAAAAAGGGGAATAATTCCTGATAAGCATTCATTTCGCATTTTCCCTTTCTACCACAATATTTTTGCCATAGGCACACCTATTCTTGCCAACTCTCCCCGAATCTCCCGAATCATGCCTTCATCCTTGACTCCTATCAGCACATAATCATACTTCGTCTCTGGTATCTTCCCCGGAGCAGAAATCTCCCTCTCCATCCGGGCACAATTGGCATAATTCTTATCCACCCATAACACGACTCTGGCATTTTGATTTTCCTGGAGCTCCCGGAAAACCGTTTGCCCTCTTTTTCCCGCTCCGTACAATATGATATCTCCAGATACCTCCTGCGAATACTCACAGAGAGATTTCTTCCGCTCTACCTGTCTCCCCGGATTCATGGATTTATAATGCTCCACTCTCTTTCGCTGCTCCGGCGTCAGCCGAAGCAGCGAAAACTCCAGCTTCAATCCGGAATAGCACTCCTCTTTGGGCTTACAAAACAGATAAAGCTGCCTCAGCTGCTCTTCCGTAAGCCGAGGAGCATAAACATCCGAACTCTTTTTTGTCCCTTCCAGTGAAAATGACATATCTCCGATAAAATGCTGCACGTCCTCCTCCGGTTCTGTACAGATATGTTTCAGGACATCCAGCGAAAGACCAGCCAAATCTTCTCCATTGCACTGGTATCTGGCGCACATTTCCTTCGTATACAGAAGCACCCCATCAATATAAGCTCCATATTCCCATTCTTCAGGAGATTCCACGCTGACATCGTCTAATACGGGCTCCCATCTGCCATCCTCCTTCTGACGGTACCCTCTGGTCTGCCCATGCGGCGCCCTGGTAAGCAGTTCTACCACATCGTCAATAGGCAGCTTTTCATACATATATTTATAAAAAATATTATTGGGGGACGGAAAGTCAACAAACCATGCAATGGAATAATAGAATGTTATTGCCTGTTCCTTGTAAAAATCATCCATAAGCTGTCTCATGCAGCACTGTGTGCCGCCGCTTCCGTTCACCTCCACAAAAGCAATCCTGCCCTCTGCGGCTGCAATCTCCTGTCTCAGATATGCCGCCGCCTGCTCTCGGCTCTCTTCATGTCTCTCTGATATCTTCCGAAAAAGCTCCTTATCTGAGCGCATGATATCCTTTATCATTCTTTTTTCTTTTTCAGATAACAGCTTTCCCGACTTTTGCAATACTTTCGGGAAAAAAAACGCCAGCTCTTCCTGGGGCAGATGCAGTTCTTCCGCCAAATCCGAAAAAGTGTAAAAGGAAGAGTAGCTCTCTACCCATGCCGCAAAGTCGCTTTCGTTGGCACTGACCGCCGATACCCTCCAGGCATATCTGGAGCCGTATAAATAACGAGTCTCCAACTCCAGCTTCTGCTGTTCTATAATAATATCAGCTATTTTTTTCAAGAGATATCCATCCCTCGCCATGAAAAACAATGTATGGATTCCCGGGCGCAGAGCTTCCTGGAGCCCCCATAGCACATAGCCATATAGGACAGGCCCGCCTATCCTTATGCCAATCCTTTTCTCCGTGGTATCAGCTTTTTTCCATTCATTTTTGATAGTGCCCAAAGCCATCTGGACAGGACAGTCGCTTCTGCCGCGTTCCAACAGACTCTTTTCAAATTCTGAGAAACCGTATCCTCTGTAAAGTTCACTTCTCGCCCCGAACCTCTGCGCCGCAAGATAATCGGATGAGAAATTATCGCCTATGTGTACCCATGCATTTTGGTCGATATGATATTTTTCAATAAAATATGTATATAAACTACCTCTTCCCTTGGTCTTTCCAAGCTCTCCTGAAACCAATATCGGGATATCGCTAAAGACAGCATCCTGAACCAAAAGCATTTTTCGGATATGCTCTGAGGGAAGGTACATATCTGAAATCAGATAGACATCATGCTGGCCTTTTAATTCCTTCAGCCTCATTATATTATCCTGAATCGGCACACAGTTCTCCAGCTCCGTATGCAGCTCCAGCTGCATCAGCTCTGCCTCCTGCTCTTGGGAGATATAGTTCATATGGGACAACTGGGCATATATAAGTTCCAGCGTCACATCTTCCTCTCCCGCCCGCCCTGCCCTGTAGCGGGCCTGTACCTCCGCCTCTACCCGGAACTGGCGGAAATGCCTTCTCAGGTGAAGCGGATATCTCTCATAGAGGGCATCTTTCCGAAGGATTTCTTCCATTATCGTAAAAATCCCTTTGGGTTCCGCCGTCGTTCGAGTTATCAAAGTATCGAATACATCGAAAGAATATACCATTTCCCTGCTCCTTTACCTATCTGCTATCTTCCGCACTGCCGAAAAAATCCTTCCAGAATCACACTTTTCCATCTATCCTTTACGCCTTGCTCTTATGAATGATTTCCGATGTGGAATACCCTTCTACAAAAGGCAGTATCCTCACTTCACCGGCAAGTTCTCTTCCCACAACCTCTTCTGCCCTGTAGTCGCCGCCCTTCACCAGAATATCTGGCTGCACCGCTTGTATCAGTTCGTATGGGGTATCCTCCTCAAAGACCACCACTTCATCCACACAATCCATTGCTTTCAGCAGATAGGCTCTGTCTTGCACCGTATTGATGGGCCGGAAATCCCCTTTCAGGCGTTTTACCGATGCGTCCGAATTCACACCGACAATCAGGATATCCCCCAATGCTTTCGCCTTTTGCAGACAGTCCACATGTCCTCTATGTAAGATATCAAAGCATCCGTTGGTAAATACAATCTTCTTTTTCTGTCTTCTCCATTCCAGCAGTTTCCCTGATAACTCTGACATTTCAACAGCAGAAAGGGCACTGTCCCTTTCTGCCGCTCTTTGACAGCCTTCCAGCAGTTCCCGTTTCCCCACGGTACAGGTACCGATTTTTCCCACTACTATCCCTGCTGCCACGTTAGACAGCCTGACCGCTTCCTTCAGGCCGCAGCCCCAGCACCAGCCTGCCGCCAAGGCGGCCAAGGCCGTATCGCCGGCACCCGATACGTCATAGACCTCCTTCTGGACCGCTTCAAAGCTCTCGGCTTTCCCTTCTGCTTCTATCAGGGACATGCCATACTGGGATCTGGTGACCAGAAGCGTTGCCAGTCCGTATCGCTGCAGCACCGCAGTTGCAGCCTCCAGGATATCAGTCTCAGAATTCTTAAGTTTTTTTCCCACTACGGCACAGAATTCCCCAAAATTGGGCTTAATCAAATCCGCGTTGCGGTATCTGTGCCAATCCGCCTGTTTAGGATCCACAAAAACCTTTTTACCCAAACGATGGGCCTCCTCTATGACGGACTGGCAGATTCTTTCGGTGCAGACACCTTTCTTATAGTCAGATAGGATGACGCAATCCGCTTTTTCCACCCAAGGCAGAATTCCCTGGAGCAGATTCTGTTCTTCGTCCCCGTTCAGTTCCTCCGCATCTTCCTTATCAATCCTGACAATTTGCTGTGCCTGCCCTATAATGCGGGTTTTTATCGTGGTTCGTCTGCCGCTCTGCAATCCCTGAAATATTATTCCTTTTTGCTTCATCAATTTGCAGAGCATGTTTCCTTCATAGTCATCCCCAATCACTCCACAGAGAACTACCTCCAGCCCCAGCCCCCTGAGATTTGCTGCTACATTGGCAGAACCGCCCAGCATTGCCGTTTCTTCTCTGATACTGACAATGGGAATCGGAGCCTCTGGTGAAATTCTGGACACAGAACCATATAGATACCTGTCAAGCATCGCGTCTCCTACCACAAGGCAGGTTGGTTCCTTATGCAGTTTCTGTTTTTCCTCTACATCACATATGCACATGATATCCTATCCTTCATTCCAAACAATCTTTTCCTTCGGCACCCCTGACCGGAGCAATATATCCTCTGCTTCTCGAATCATCTCTTCCGCTTTTAGGGCAATCACTACATAGTCGTAATCTCCTGCTTCTGCAATCTCCTCTGGATACAGCACAGGAAAGGATGCCGCACCTAAGACGGAAAATGTAAATTCCTCTACATTGGATGGATCTTTGTCTAAGACCGCAACAATCTTATAGTAAGCTATCCGTTGTATCTGCTCCACATATCTATGCCCCCTTCCCCCTCCTCCATAAATAATCAGTTTAGAATTCTCGGGAATTTTATGAAACAAGAAAAATCTCCTTTGCTCTCTTAACAGCATTCTCTGGACATCCCAAGGAGATGCCCCTTCCATTTGATAGTCTTCACTTACACCTCCACCCAGTTCCACCCATCTCATGTGGTTGCGATACCACTCCGGGTAGAGGACATAGAGCACCTTATCGTTCCATACTTTTCTATCCGTTCCAAAATGGACACATCTTGCGGATACCGTCTCCGGTCTATAGGAAAAACATTGCCACTTTTCTGATATTACGGCGGGCTTCAAGTGAAATTCCTGTAGGCACAAGTTGATAATCGCCTGTTCTGGATTCTTAGAATAAGATGCAAAGCTCCGGGCTTCGTCGTAACACCACTGATATATCCTCTCATATGGCAAAGAATCCCCCAGCACCATCATATCGATGCGAAAAGCTTCTCTCTCTAAATCATATTTACACTGGGGCGGCGAAAAAAATTGCTCTCCTACCGAATGCCCATCGGGTGTAAAGGCCAAAGGCCCGAACTGCACCAATCCCAACAAATCATCCTGCACCAATACATCAGCATCCAGCCAAATCACATTTTCATATTCCCTTAAAAGCGCAAATGCTTCAAAATGCGCAAAACACATCAGTTTCTCCCGGGTTCTGAACCGACAGTCTTCCGGAAGGGAGCATATCATGAATTCTACAAAATCATCATCCAAGCTGAACCCCCTTAAGATGCAATGGGGAATTCGCGAAAATGCTTCCAAATCCCTGTTCGAAACACCTGAATGATATATGACAATGTCATATTCTGTTCCTTTGCAGTACCGATTCAGCGCAATCGCTACATTCCCCGCCGCAAAAGCAAAATTGGGGGAAATGCCAAGAAAAAAAGCCAGCTTCTTTTTCATGACCCCTCCTTCCTGAAATCCTTCTGAACAAATTCCCATAAATCTTTTCTCCGCCAATATATTTCTTCAGGCAGATTCGATGACGGCATATCCTGTTTTGCTGACAGCAGGATACGCTTTGCAGGAATATCATGCCCTAAAAAAAGATCCCTCTCCCGATCCCCCGCTATCCACGAATTTTCCATATCTATGTCAAAATCCCGAACAGCCTGCTGCAGCATTCCGATAGCAGGCTTTCTGCATCCACATTGCCGGCGATACCGTCCGACTATCCCCTCCGGATGGTGGGGGCAAAAATAGAATCCGTCAATCCCTGTTCCATATTCCAACAGTCTGTCATTGATATGCGCATGCAGCTTCACTACATCGTCTTCCGTATAGTATCCTCTGGCCACTCCTGATTGGTTGCTCAGGACGATAACAAGGTATCCAAACCGCTTCATTTCCATGATGGCTTCCGGCACCTTTTCAATAAACTCGAAATCCTCAATCCGATATACATACCCTCTGTCCACGTTTATCGTCCCGTCCCTGTCCAGAAAAACCGCCTTTTGCATTCTGCCCCCTGCCATATCAATATCTTAAATAGTCCTTTGCCAAATAGTTGCCGACATAATCATGCACGCCATCTTCCAGAGAGTAGAATTCTTCCCCATAACCTGCTCTCCGAAGTTTGCCTACCTCAGCCTGCGTATAATACTGATATTTTTCCCGCAGTCCTTCCGGCATATCAATGAATTCGATATCCGGCTCCAGTCCCAACGTGAGGAAGACATTTTTTGCCAGGTCATAAAAGCTTCTGGCCTGGCCTGTCCCCACGTTATAAATGCCGTTTACCGTTTCATTGTTCAATAAGAACCATACAAGCTTCACGATGTCCATCACATAGACAAAATCCCGCAGCTGCTCCCCATCCGCATAATCCGGATGATAGGACTTGAATAATTTCATCCTGCCTGACTGTTTTATCTGGTTAAACGTATGGAAAATGACGCTGGCCATGCTCCCTTTATGATATTCATTTGGCCCATATACATTGAAGAACTTCAGTCCAACCCACTGGGAAGGCTTCTGCGTCTGTTCCAGCGCCCACATATCGAAAATCTGCTTGGATATTCCATAACCATTTAGAGGACGCAAATCCGGGATTCCCTCTATACTGTCGTCAAATCCCCTGCTGCCATCACCATAGGTTGCTGCAGAGCTGGCATAAATCAACCGCTTCTTATGAGCGGCGCACCACTCCCAGATTGATTTTGTAAAGCGGAAATTATTGTCATACAGATAATCGAAATCCTGTTCCGTGGTGGTGCTGCAGGCTCCCATATGGATGATGGCTTCCACCATGTCCGCATTTTGGATTCCTTCCAGCCACTGGAGGAACTCTGTCTTTTTCATATATTCCACAGACTGGTTCCTCCAAAAGACGTTTTTCCATTTTTCACTGGCACCGATATTGTCAACCACCAAAATATCCGAAATACCTTCCTCTATCAACTTGCTGACGATACAGCTTCCTATAAATCCTGCGCCGCCGGTAACAATATACATCTTCACCCTCCAATTCCTCGCACACCTTGAAGCTCATTCCCTGATTTTAAAACTTTCTCTACTGTCTGTTCCATCTGGGTCGGGTAATCTGATTGATACAGTTGAATAATCCCTTTTTACAATCCCCATGGCAGCCATCTACCAATTGTCCAATGCATCCGCAATATATAAAATCCTGTGTTGGAACCCATATAAATGTCGCACTGCTTTATGTATGCCTCAGAGCCGCTTAGGGGCAGTCTCTCTGTTAAATCAATTACCACTAATTTTTCAATTTCTTTGTCGGAATCTACTACATGACCTATTTTACAATTTGTTTTACGATAGAGTGCCAACAAAAATTCTTCCATTCCTTCCGAACAGCATTTCTGTCAGAAGAAATACTACATCAAAATACTTATCCGCCAAATGCTCTGCTAGGTATGCCAATACCTTTTACCAAGTTTTATCAAGGTCTCAGTCTTGCATAACTTCTCTCCTACTCGAATTACTTTCGAATAAAAGCAAATCATCAATCTAAAGACGGCCATTCAGCAACGGTTTCATCTCATCCCTCACCACCGCAGAATTCTCCATAAAAGCCGAAACCGGAAACCATTTCTGTAATTCCATCACAATTTGGGAAAAAAGGATTCATACTTCATAAAATACCGCTTCTATGTTAAACATATTACCCACTTTCATGTATATACATCTATAGTCTTCTCACTTAACCTTAACCATTTCCAAATTGGCGCTCATAATCCGATAGTACCTGTGTAATACATCCATATCCAAAAACCGAGAGTCAAGTTCCGCCTTTTCATTAGCAACATAATACCTGTTAACACCATAGGAATATGCAAAATGATAATTATTATTTAACAATATGTATTCCCATTCATCATAACAGACTATTTCTGTTCCTGGCAAAGTCGATTCCATCACCACTATCCATGGTCTATATAACTTAAAATCTGCTCCTAGTAACACCGACTTCTCAGCACCTTCTACATCCACCTTTAACAGTGTAATGTCCTGCCCCTCTGCAATATGTTGATGACATACCTCCGCCAATGTCATAACATCTATTTGAATAGTGCTACAATTATTAATCACAGCGTTCTCTTCAATAACTGTACTCAATCCTCCCTGTACATATAAAGTAGCTGTGCCTGGCACTTCCCCAATTCCAACACATAAATTAATATCCCTTATACGCTCCTTTGCCGTAATGGCATATAATTCTTTTTGTGGTTCTATATTAATTCCATGCGCCCCTTTGACATCATATAACAATTTTGTCACTGAACATTGAAATGGATCGTTACTTCCTACATCAATATAAAAGATTGATTCCACATTATAAAGTACATGGTATAAGATAATGTCTTCCCTATCATGAGGATGTGAATATGATACTATACGCTCTCTATTGTTATATTCATCATAATCTGTATATTCATTTATTCCATACGCATTCAATTGCTCAATAATTTCTTTTTTATTATTCACATTACATGACAAAATGAGTCTGCATCCATCGGCTATCTTAACATAATCCTCGATGCCAATAACCGGAATACCCATAACAAGTGTTCCCCACAACATTTGATTATTATCTATGAAACACTTGACTTTATAACCTTGTGCTAAATAATAATCCGCAACATACTTTCCTATTTTCCCCGCTCCAAAAAAAGCCAACTCCTTCATGCCTGTTCCTCCATTTCAACCTTCCCTAAATACTCGCTTATTTTCCCAAATACCATTTCTGGCGTAATACCATACATGCACTCTGGCTCATTCTGCTCTTTTAGACATTTTACATACCAATCTTCAGTCAAATGCATACAATTATGGCACTTCCCGGCTGTTATGTTTATATTTTGCGGATATCCATAATACTCGATTGGTGTAGGCCCAAATACAACAGCACATTTCGTCCCCAATGCAGTTGCAAGATGCACTAGGCCGCCTTCACAATCAAAATGTAACATAGACCCTTTCAAAATATACTTGACAATTTCAAGATCCTGTCCCTTTATGTACCGGTCAACACCTTCAATCTGCTCTGTGTCATTATCTCCAAGCTGCACAATCTCATATTCTGGATATTTCTCCTTAATTATCCTCACTAATTCTTCATAATATTTTAATGGCCAGACTTTTGTCTGCATTGTTTTGTACTTTGACATCATATCAGAGCCACGATTAAGAGTCAGAAACTTTCCCAGTTTTAATTTTCTGTACTCATCCTGGTACCTCTCTGCCAGTTCAATATGCACCATATCTGCCGTCAATCCCAGCACTTCTCCATGCCCTAATGCAAAATATCTATTCCAGGCTTTTATCACTGCCATCCTGATTTGAATCGAAAAACGTTCTCCCGTACCCTTTATATCATTTCGCACATATTTACTGGTCGCTATTAGCATCTGTATTTTCTCATTCAACTCTGGCGCATATTTTTCACATCGAAACTCATCATACCTTAATACCGCTATGCTGTGGTCTAACCTTAACACTAAATCGTAGGCATCATAATCCGTTTTTTCAGTAACATCAATAATGGTACGCAGAAAAGCTTTATTATCAAGCAAGGCCTTCCCATAGTTTCCTCTACACTGAATATCAATTTCCGCTTTCTGAAGCATGCCAATAATTTTCTCGTATGCGCTGAGACAAACCACGCAATCCCCCAGTCCTCCACCAAATTGTAGCAATATCTGCAAACTGTCAGATTTATGTACTGCCTGTGGCATACATTTATAGTTCTCTCCCGACCTTATTAATGTACTGACAATCTTCTCATCCGGAACTCCTTGTTCCAGCAATTGTAGATATACCTCGGCAACCATGTTTGTTGCCGAAATTGCAATTATAATGTAATCCGCTTCCACGCCTTTCAATTCATCTATCGTAAAAAAGGGATATCCCCATCTATTCTTTGAACTATCGATATCTGAAATCCCAACTATTTTACACCACTGAGTCGCCTGAACCTGCTCTATGTAACTTAAGCCATACTTTCCAAGGCCGTAAATCATAATTCTACTATCTTTTTCAACATATTCAAACGGAAAAATCTGATATACCTTCACACTCTATCTCTCCTGTCTGGCTTTGTACTGCGTCCATGGATATCTTCTTTTCTAAAGCAAGGTTTTCTTTACACTATCAATGTGCTCAACAAGCCTTTCATACACCTTTTCCGGGGTAATTGAATACATGCATTCTGGTCTGTCATATTTATGACACTTTGTCTGCCAATCCGGGTACAAACGCAGACATTCCTTACATATTTCAGCCACTATATTAATATTCTGTTCATATCCATAAAACCAACTTGGTGTAGGTCCAAAGAGCACCACACATCTTGTACCCAGTTGCGTTGCTATATGTACCAAGCCCCCCTCGCAGTCAATATGACAAAGCGACTCTCTAAGAATCACCTTGACTACCTCTAGATTTGCTCCCATAATATACCTGTCCGCACCAGCAAGCTTTTCACTATTTTCTGCCCCTAACTGTACTACCTCAATATCAGGGTACTTTTCTTTCATTAATCTATTCAATTGTACATGATATTCCTTCGGCCACATTTTTGTTTGAGGCACCTTCCCCTCTGCACACTGGTTTGCCCCATAATTAAAAGTTATATACTTCTTCTTAAATCCAAATGTCAAATACTCTTGCTCAGCAGATTGTGCCACTGCTAGTTTTACGTTAGTATCTGTTATTTCCAAAGCCCTCTCACACTGAAATATCGTATATCTGTTCCTTCCCAAAAATCTTGCTCTTTCCAGTATTAGCCTGGTCGTTGGAAAAGAATGCACCGGATAGTTTGAAAACTCCTCCTGATTGCTTTTCTGCAGAAAAAGCATCTTTTCCGCCAGCTCTGGTTCCAACCTTTCGACACGCTTTTTGTTCAAAAACTGGAGATAAACTCTATCTCCCACATCCAACACCACATCATGGTACTCTCTCCACTTCCACCCTTCACCATAGATTTCTCCTAAATACGGCTGATTTCCAAAAACACATTGGGCAAATGCAACGTGGCTTGTAAAAATATCAATCACTGCGTGCTTTATATATTTTATCAATTCCTGATATATTCTCAAAAGGACAACGTAATCTCCTAACGTCCCCCAAGGGCAAAAGGCAATTGACACTCGCTCCTTTCCACACGTTGCGCCTTTAAGTTCATACTGCGCCCTATCCTGATTTTCGTATGTAATATACTGATCCACACTGGAAATTATCCTCTCTTCTGCAATCCCCTTTTTCAACAATTCATGAACCGCCTCTGCCCTGGCTGCCTCCGAAACTATTGCAATTACAATGTAATCATAATAAGTACGCTCTGTTATGCATTCCAGGCTTTTTACTTTCGTATAAAAATCTTTGATATTAAAACAATTCTTATCAAAGACTTCTATAATATTGCACCAATCGACTGCTTTAACCTGCTCCCAATAACGCTTCCCTAACGCCCCTGCTCCATACAAAGCTATGTTCGCCCCTTTTTCCACTAACTGAAATGGGAAAATCCTCTCTCTATACATAAACTATTCCCTCTATAAACTCTACCAAGTCTGCCAATGTCACATCACAGCCAGTCTCACAGTCTAATCCAATTATCCGGGCAAATGTCGTATTCTCTATCATAGTTCAGCCATTTCTCAGGTGCAACGACAATCTTCTCCGGACTTTGATTTAGCCATGCCCCCCACCAGCTAAATGTACTATTAGCAATTATATTATGCTTGCATCGACTCATGATATACATATCATACCAGTCACGATACTCTGTAAACATACCTTTTTCTATAAAAATTGAATCCATACAGCCATACTTTTCCTTAGCCCACGCAATATCATCAGAGAAAAAGCAAAACACAGGATTCTTAACCTTTGAACATATCAGCTTAATTGCTTTTTCATAATACCTATCTGTACACACATTTCCAAATTTTGATTCCAGATTTTCTGCTAAATAATCCCCTCTTCTTATATGAACGCTTACAGGTTCTCCTTTTCGCCATAAGGCGGCCAATACATGAGAGATTTCCCTATTCTCGCTCAAGTGGAAATCAAAATCGTTATATAGCTCCTCTTTTACTAAATCAGCGTATTTATAGGATTGGTGATATCCGATGATATACCCTCGCTGTATATCAAGAAGTTCTGGTCTATACGTGAATTCTTCTTCCCGCATTTCACGATTTACTGCTTTCTCATCTATCTCAGCCAGAGCGAGACTAATCCTCCGTTTCTCCGGCAAGCAATGCCTCAAGCGAATCTCTGGAAACGCCTTATCCAAAGCAAAAGAGTCGCTCCCGCCCCTTTTACATACGGACACATCTGCCAAAACTGACTTTCCCTGTCCCTGGAAAATCTTATATAATACATATTGAAACATCTGATTCCCAATACCGCCAGAAAAAGACACAATCACCTCGTTGCTGCACATGCTTCCTTCGCAAAGCTGTTCTCTCCCATTCACCATATCAATACGAAACACCAATGTATTGGCAGCTCTATTGCTCTGGGCTAATTGATTCTTTATTTCATTAGAACTATTTTTATTAGCAATAATTATCTTTGCCTGCATTTTATCTAAAATTTGAGGAGAATAAATTTCCAATCCATTTAATCGTTGCCCCCACAGCTTTTTATCGTTGTCAACATAACCTATCAAATTATATTCATTTCGATAATAGAAATAAGCAAGGATTCCCCACTTTCCAGCTCCCCATATTATAGCATTTTCTACTGTATTCATTATAACCCCACTATAATTTCAATTTCCTGTCCGTTTTAAGACGAATCATCCTGAATTTCCCGCCATATATCTCCCTGACCGCATTACACATATCCTCTTCGTACTTTGAAGAAGGAATCACAATGCATTCCAACGGCAGTTCACCGATATCTGTAACTTGAAACACTTCATATCCCTCATACTGCTTTCCATTTGTATTACTAAAGCTTTCAATAAAGACCAATCTTGCTTTTATTTCACCGACATACTCCTGATACATTTTCAAGAATGTCTGTGTTGTTTTTCCTAATCCATATACCCCTACGCATTTGTCCACTATATTGAGGGGTATTTCTGCAAAAGCCTTTTGGATTATCCTCTCTTTTCTCTCCTGAACTGCCATTTTTTCTCTGTCATTACATCCTTCAGCATATGCCATGTCACAGATTCTGGACAACAATTCAATGTCACGATATGAATCTATCTCCTCCAGGTTTCCACCACATATTCCTAATGCTATCGTATATAAACTCTGCGCAAAGCTTAAATCCGCCATCAAATGTTCTTCTTGGCATAACCGCAGCAAAGTATTTACAAAAGAGTGCTTTATTTCATGCATCAGAGTTTCCATCCCGACACCATAATACTGTCTATCAACAGCCTGTATCATCATCAGATAGCTCTCCGCATGAAACCTATCAAATTGTGATGTGGCGATTGAGCTTTCTCTATACCTCCTTCTATATAATTTCTGCGGAATATACATCGTGCGCTGCGCTTTCGCCATTATTTTGCAATAAAACTCATTATCTTCATAATAAATTTTATCTAAAAACCTCAATCCATGGTTCTTAATTAGCCTGGATGCACTATAAAACAAATATGCGTTAGGGCAGAACCTTTTTAACCAATATTTATTTGCAAATTCTTCTCCACTAAACACATATTCTCTCTCTTTTATTATCTGCGCTCTGTCATACGCATGCTGCCGTTCTTCCGTCAAATCCCCAAAACTCTCCGCATCAAACATGACCATATCAAGATTATGGTTTTTTGCACATTCATAGCATACGTCCATTGCGTTATCTATCAAACAATCGTCTGAATCCAGAAAACAAAAATATCTGCCTTTCGCCTCAAGAATTCCTGTATTCCTGGCTGCGGAAGGTCCCGCATTCTCCTTGTGGATCACCCTGATCCTGAAGTCTTTTTTTGCCCATTCATCACATAATTCAGAAGAGCCGTCTGTGGAACCGTCATCAACCAGTATCACTTCAAAATCTGTA